>OGEP01001682.1_pt1 | contig 22863 bp, 26 predicted proteins | sample 1570721 | NCBI WGS metagenome assembly OGEP01 (sample SAMEA2582131, study PRJEB24529) | metagenome | biome: Human gut stool | place: China | collected 2011 | reverse complement strand
AGCTTTGATGTGAAAGTGCTCGGCACGCAGTTCAACGTATGCGCTTATAAAGAAGATGTTTCCGCCTCGGTCGTGCTGGTCAATGGGCAGGTGCAGGATGAACCTTATATCAAAGAAATCACAGAAGGCGATTTCGGACCTTATCATGTGCCGGAAGGCTGTTACTTCATGATGGGCGACAACCGCAACTCCTCTCTTGATTCGCGCTACTGGAAAAACACTTACGTTGCGAAAGATAAGATTCTTGCCAAAGTCATTTTCCGGTATTACGACGGTTTCAACGGAAAAATTGATTTTAGCCTGATTCATTAAACGGCTTTACGCGATAAATTTTAAAAATTACATAAGAATGAAAAAATATGCATTCAATTGTTGAATTATCACTTTTGATTTGCATATTTTTTTATTGCTCCGGCCATACTAATTCATGCAACGCAAAAACAAGATGCAAAACAAGGAGGATTGTATGGCTCAATTAGATTGTAATGTTAAAAGCTGCTGCCACAATGAGGATAACTGCTGCTGTTTAAGTTCTATCGAGGTGAATGGCTCTAATGCCTGCAACTGTGAAGACACCTGCTGCGGAAGTTATTTCGAGGACAAGTCCGGTGAGAAAAACAGCGCCCAGACACCGCATGTTTCCTTATCGATTGCATGTCAGGCAACCAACTGCATGTATAACGATGATAAGGTCTGTCACGCTGACCATGTCGATATTTCCGGTATCCGCGCAACAGCCGCTCACGAAACCGTCTGCGCAACTTTTCAGGAAAAGTAGGAAAATATCTGCAAAATGCAGATTTATATGAGGGGAATTTTTTATGAAGAATTTTTTTATGGTGGGCTTTGGCATATGTTATGTATGTTTTAAAATTTTTGCATTAAATCGCAAAGCCGGACACACCGTTTAAAAGAGCAGGCAGCTATCCGATATTGTTTTGATAAATGATATCGGACAGTCTGCCTCTATACGCTGTGATAGCTGTTGTAATTCTATATTTAACGCAGGTGCTGCATACATCACATACGGCAGAAACCCGCAGACATTGTTATTCGAATGTATAAATCTCACACTTCCGGTTCACCAGTCCATTTTTAAAGACCAGCACATGCTCCTTATATGTGATTGAATCCTTGGCATACATAAACGGTTCTTCCCTGTAAAGCAGACACGCCTGTCCTTTTTGTAAAAATGAATTCATGGCATTTTCTGCTTTCTGATGAACCTTTTTGTAATGCTGTTTTTCCTGCTCTTTAAAGGTTCTTTGCGGATAGCCTGCCGAAATTGCTCTCATATCCGCAATGATTTTATCCACGAACCGGCTGTGTGCCTTTTTATGAAACATTCTGGCAAGCACATTACACTGAAAAGCCGTCGGTTTTCTTTGATAATGTTCAAGCTTTGCAGACATCTTCTTATCGCCGACATTCTCTGCTGTTTCAATCAGATACCGGACTGCTTCCGGATAAACAGAATCCGGATATGGCACATAATACTGCTCCGGCACCGACCTGAATTTCTTAATCGGCGGGAAGTCCGCAAGCTGCATAAAAATCAATTCCTGCTCTGTGCAAAAATCTTTTCCCAGATAACGATACTTATCCCGGATATCCGCGAACTGATATTCCAGCTGGCGCAAATACTCATATCCTTTCACCCAGAAATGTCCCATGCAGCCGTAATCAAAACAGGTTGTCTGCATATGCAGATTGGTAAAACGGATTGTAAACCGGTTCTCTCCGCTCTGATTGACTATCAGCATATATCCGTTATCATCATGGACAATACTTGCCGTCTGTTCACATTCAAGCTCTTTGTATGAGCCGGTCATGACAGATTGTTCAAAAACAAAATAGCTTTCAACCGCATCATTCATCAGATAGGCGGCATAAATATCTTTTTTGCCTTCCATGTGAATCGGTTCAAATACACTCAGTTCAAAAACCTGAGCCAGCTTAAAAAATTCTTCCGGCATATCTTTTGTCAATCCGTCCAGACAATTCTTATACTGTTCTATGTTATCCGTCATCTTTTCTCTCCCGGTTTGCTGCTCATTCATTTACTTTGCCTTCTTCTCTCTCCGTATAAAAAGACAGACACATAAAACGGCAAAAACCACTGTTGCAGCTATCAGCACCGGCCATACAGGGATTGGACAGACACTTGCCCCTATAAGTTTCAGTCCCTGATAGAGAGTATATACCCCAAATACAGAGAATATTACGAATGCAAGTGTATTGAGCAGTCCGTCCGGAGTCTTGCTCTTTAAAAGGTAGCCGACTAACATACCAAGAATATCTGCTGCGAAAAGTCCGAGTGAACAGCCAATCCACACAATAAGCGCTGCGCTCATCCCTTCATTTGCACCAAAGGTTATAGCCGTAAGCTGTGTCTTATCACCAAGTTCTGCTACAAAAAATGTACAGAAAACCGCAAGCGGTGCAAACTTAATTTTTGTTTTGCCCCCTTCTTCTTCCTCATCGTCATCATCACCGGCAATCGTTGATGTGGCAAAATAAAGAAATGCAAGTGCTGCAATTGTCTTTATGAGCCAGTCCGGAATAAATTCACTGATCAGCCCGCCTGCAAGAACTGCCAGACCGTTTAATACAAGAATTGCGGCAGCTGTTCCTAATATAATATCTCTTAACTTATATTTAGAAGTAAGCGCAATAAGCATCAGCTGGGTTTTATCTCCCATTTCCGCTATAAATTCAGTAAAAAATACTTTTAAAAATAGCAGCATTTGTATGCTATCTCCTTTATCTTATTATGATGTAAACTGCATATGCTGCGTAAAATGCAACCATGCAGATTCCTTCGACTCTTCCGATTTTCTTTTTTGTCCCTGCAAATATCCATACACACACCGTAAATACAATCAGCACGCATAAATCAATAACATTTTCCGTGATGATGCTCACCGGGCTGATTGCCGAAGCAATGCCAAGTACCATAAGGATGTTAAATACATTTGAACCAATCGCATTTCCAAGCGCCATATCGACTTCATCCTTTTTGGCAGCGACGATTGAGGTCACAAGTTCAGGAAGGGATGTTCCTATTGAAACGATTGTAAGTCCAATCAGTGTCTGGCTCATTCCCAGATCACCGGCTATTCTCGCCGCAGCATCAACGGTTATATCACCGCCGACCGCAATGGCCGCTGCACCGCCAACGATGAAAAGAATACTAAGCGGCACTGAAATCAGTTTGATGTCTTCATCTAAACCGCCCTCTATCTCAACTTTCCTGCCTTCCCTGCTTGCTTTTAATGCAATTTTAATCATATAAAAAATATAGCCTGCAAAGAATCCCAATAATATTACGCCGTCAAGATGTCCGAGTGTCATGCCGGATTTGTCGCCCAGTCCGATAATTCCTAAAAGCATTAAAAGCGCTGCACATATGAGTGAAAGCGGAATATCCCGTTTTATGGTTTCTTTTGCAACATTGACTGTTGCCAATACTGCACACACACCAATTACAACCATCAGGTTAAATATATTGGAACCGACTACATTACTGACCGCAAGCTCATTATTGCCTGTAAGTGATGCTGATACACTAACCGCTGTTTCCGGAAGTGATGTTCCCATTGCGACAATTGTAAGTCCGATAATGATAGACGGAACATGCAGTCTTTTTGCTACACTTGAACTTCCCTCTACGAAAAAGTCCGCTCCTTTAATCAGCAGTACAAAGCCTATTACGAGAAATACAAGTACAAGCGCAAATGGGGCATTGTTAATAAATTTTTCCATGTTTCCTCCTTTTTTCCATAACCGTGTGCCAGCCGAAATCTCTGCTCTTATAAGTATATTCGGCAGATAAAAAAAGACTCATGTATATCAATGCCCGCCCGTATATAACACATAAGCTGTTCACCGATATACATGAGTCTCATTATTTAAGATTTGCCAGATTATACTCTTTAATATAATCAGGATGTTGACAAATCACACTTTCGCGCTAACTACTCCCTCATGGAATATTAAGTTACTTGATAAAGATTATCAAATACATTGAGGTTTGTCAATAAAAATTCGACATTTTTCGCACAAACTATTTTTCCCCAATGTTATATCACCACTCCATTGCAGTGATCAATTTCATGCTGAATTATCTGTGCCGTAAATCCGCTATACTTTCCATGCTGCGGTTTAAAGCTGCTGTCAAGGTAATCCACCTCTATTTCTTCATATCTCACACAGGCTCTGACTCCATCCAGCGATAAACAGCCTTCTTCCGTCTTATACTCGCCGGACTTTTGGGTTATAACGGGATTTACCATTGCAAACTGGAACGGACCTGCCGCCACTACAATGACTGATTTATTCACGCCTATCATATTGGCTGCCATTCCGACACATATTTCCCTGTTGGCTCTTAACGTATCAATCAAATCCGTCACAACCTGTTTGTCTGCTTCTGTCGCAGGCTGTGCTTTTCTTGCAAATATATGTTTCCCTTTTACAATTTTTTGAACCATATTTCTACCTTCTATTCCTTACATTTCTTTAAATTTTTTGACCTATCACGACTTTCATTACCAAAAGAACAGGCACTTTTAATAAAACTTCACTATCTCCGAAACGCTCTTTCTTTTAGGCATCTGCACGTCCTTTGCACCATATCCGACCGCAATCACAGATACTATCTGCTCATTTTCCGGCACATCAAGGAAATTTCTTATTGCTTCACCGTCACGAATTCCCATAATCAGTGTATCAAGCCCTAATTCTTTCGCTTTAAGAACGAAATTTTCATTTTGCAGACCAAGGTCATAGTAGCCCCAGCCATTGCCACATTCATTAACCGGCTCACCGGATAATCTGTCAAATCCAACGCAACCTTTTACAAATGTTGCTACAACAAGTGCCGCTCCCTCGGCATTCTTCTGATTAAATTCCGGCAGACACTTCTGTCTGAATTCTTCAATTTTTTCATCTGATAAAATGCAGTAATATCTTGATGTCTGTAAATTCTTCCATGAAGGAGCCAGTATCGCCGCATTGATAATTGTTTCAACCTGCTCCTTTGTAACCTTTTTTGCCGCATTGATAATTGTTTCAACCTGCTCCTTTGTAACCTTTTTTGCCGCATCGTAATTTCTCATACTTCTTCTGTTATTTAATACATTTTGTAATTCCATAATGTTCTCCATTTCTAATACTCTTTATCAATACTGCCTTCTATTCCATAAATTTTCTTAAATCTTTCGATATCTGCCGCCGTTTTCACAAGCATAATATCTTCTATCTTTCCGGTATGAATATCCTTAAACCCAGCCACCTGCTCACCTGTACATATGCTGGTTTTAATTACCGGTTTCATACGCTCTTTATCATATGAATACGCTTTTGCTTTCTTTTTAAATAAACCCATATGCTTTATCACTCACATTCTATGTACATTTTTGTCCCAGAAACTAAGAAGCTGATACTATCCGCTGTAAAAATGCTTCCATAATATCTAAAACTTTATCGCTGAAAAATTCACTTCCGCCGTGGTCCGCACCTTCTAGCATATATAACTGTACCTCTTTATGATATTTCTTTAACGCCTTATACACAACCACACTGACTTTTGGATGAATGGTTCGGTCTTTTGTTCCGTGAAACATTAATACCTGCGGCAGTGAAACATTTTCACTGATATTACACTCCACCGACATTTTCCTGCAAAGTTCAGGATTATGGTGCAAATATCTCCGCCAACATACATCTGATTCGCATCTGCCTTGTATTCTTTAGCGTGCAGCTTTACATATCTTATCGCATTTCTTGTATCTACAGCCTGTGCCGGAAAAGGCGCAATCACATAGCCCCTTTCTGACAGCCTTGCAAGCAGTCCAAGCTTTGCATTAATATTCTGCTTCATCCATGCCGAACCCTGCACATACACGATACAAGGATATGTTTCATCACTTTCTTTAGTGTTTCTCGTCTGCGGTGTGATAATCTGCAAATGCAGTGTCGTACCATTTATATGCGCATATTCCACATTTGAATGTTTCTTTAATGCCTCTATCGGTATTTTCTTTATCTGCGCATGTTCATTATATGTATCAGAAAACGGTTCTATCAATTCAGCTTTTCCCATAACCTGTATGCTTTTCAGACTGCCAAATCCATCATACTTATCGTAAATGGCAAGACATACATTTTCGTTTTTCTCCAGACCGATAAATTTCTGTCCGCCTTTTCAAATTGCTCATGTGTCATAAAAATGCCTCCATTTCCCAGCAATTTTATCCTATATTATTAAAAATTTCTATATATATTATTGTAAGCTGTTTTGTTTAAATTTGCAATCCGACTCTGCTTATTAAAACGCCGGACGATCCGCATTAAATACAAAATCAATTCCTAACTGCTTATGAACTCTTTTTCCTAAGATATAAAAAAAGTTACTCTGACAAATAATCATCAGAATAACTTTCTCTTATTATTTAGTAAACTGGAAATTAAAATTTACTATATTCTTAATCAAATTCCACCACATACTTTCCACCTTTAATATCATATCTGTTTGCTTTAGATATCAAAAATGTCTCTCTATATAAATAATCCTAGTGATTCATACCCCCTTTGCCTGTGCAATATACATATAATGAAAAGTCTCATCGTTTCTCTTATTCTAATTTTTGTACCACCTTTTCTTCTATCTTCACATTTCTAATTAGATTGTCTAAAGTATTAAGATGTTCTATAACACTTTTTACATCATGACGATCAAATTCTTTTTGTTCATCCTCATAATGTGTACCCTTATTAAGGATTCTCCAATTGCTTTCTTCTTTCAAGCAAACTAATTCAGAATGTATATCATCCATACCTGTAATTCCTTTTGTTTTTTTAATCAATCCATCTACAATAGAACTCAAATCAGGAATACTCTTAGGACTACGCATGCCAATTGAAATCATTCCATTTGGTGTCTTAGCAATCACATTCCATAAATTATATGATATACACTCCATTGCTTGACGACACTTCGATGCAGAGTCTTTAATCTCATTTTCCTCATATTTTTTCTCTGCTGCATCCAATGGAGCTTTTGCATCAGAATATTCTGCGACAACGCCTCTCTCTTCTAATGAATCTGCAGGTATAAACTTATATGTTATAGCATCTCTGTTATATCGTTTCTTTCCAAGTTTATCTTGTAATTTAAAAATAAACTGTTCTCCATGTGTCGACAAAATAATCTGAACATTACGAAAATCTTCATGATTTATTAACAAATCTGCAATGCCATTTCTATGATCATCATCTATAGCATTTACAATATCATCGAACACAATAAAATTCAAATTGTCGTGTATTGCCTTAGCTAAAAGTATAGATAAACCAAGAATTTTTATATGTCCTTCGCTTAGTACCTGTAGTGCCTCTGCGCTACTTCCATCCCTAAATGTAAGCATTAATTTATCAAAATTTGCATTAGGTAATATAATTTCCTTAATTTTTTCAAAATCTGCATCATCTTGATTTATAGTATTATAATAATTTATAATTTTTTCCTCTAAATTTTTTGATATTTTGTTTGGCAATTCATTATTGTATGAAATAATACTACTAATCACCTTATTATATGCTGTAATTATTCCTTGATTAAAATTACATAAACTTTTTTCTTTTTGTATCTTATTTGAAATTTCTACACTTTGCTCATCAAACTCCTTAATTTCTTTTTCTAACGCTTTAACCTGCTGCTCTTTTTCATTTATCTGCGTTTTTAATGTCAGTAATTGATTATTCAATTCACTAATATTTTTTACCTGTTCATCATATGACTCATTATTTCTTTGAGCAGTAGCATTATATTTATTAATTTCATTCAATGCCAAAGTATCATCAATTTTATTAATTTTATCACACAAAGTTCTCCATTTTTGCATTTTCTCACTCATTGTTCTGATTTCATCAGTATCAAGAAAAACCATATCATTCACTTCAATATGTAGCAATTGAATCAACTGGGTATTTTTCTCTACAAAAGCAATCACTTTTTGAAAATATACTTTTATATTTTTTGAACAATCACTAATATTCCTCTGTATTGTTTCCAATTCTGAAAACGATTTTAGTTGCTCTTTAGCATAAGTATAAGGGTTTCTTATTGCATCCTTAATAGGGGTACCACACGCTGGGCAAGTATCTTTTTCCTGAAGATTTACTATAGCCTCATATAAAGTTCTATAATTAACTTGAATTGCTTTATTAGATAAACTATTTCTATAATCGGTTAATTTTGTAAATTCCTCTCTAATTTCTTTTATGATGTATTTTAATTCATTTATTTTTTCCCCCGAAAGTAATTCTTTATAATTTTTGTCTCGTTCAGCAATTTTTAATGATAATATTCCAGTTTTAGGATTTTGAAGATAGTCCAAAGCTACGTCTAACTTTGTAATCTCTGGTTTTTCGATTTTTCTAATTATCTTTTGGCATAAATCTTGAATATTTTTCAATTCTTCCTCAAATTTACTCTTCTGACTTTCCTTGGCAACTCTAACAGCTTTTCTTTCCTTAAATGCATCTTCCGTCAAAGATTTTACCTGTAAATATTTCTCATCAAAATTAGTAGTAAATCCCTGAACAAAATCATTAAATTCAGATAATCCAAATAATGCTGAAATTCTTTCACTTTGATTTTTCGAATTTAAAACACTTATATGTGAAAAATCTGAAATTCTGTTTTTTTCGACAAATGCAAACCTATATAAATCATAATCAGCCGATACCCTACCTTCTGTATCATCATCATATATACATATAATATTAGGAGCCTTTCCCTTTTTAGTCGATGTATTCTTTATATAAACAGACAACTTTATCTTATTAGTATCAGCTTCCTGAATAATATTGAGCAATCCATATTCAAGTGCCTCACTAAAACTTGATTTGCCCGAACCATTGGGTCCATATAGAAATACATACTTCTTATTCAAATTAAAATCTCTACTAACTGCAAATCCTCTAAATGATTCTACTGAAAGTTTTTTCAATCTTTTTATTCTTTTTGAATCCTTTTTTTCTCCAAACGTCAATGTTTCCAATTCCTTATCACAAACACCCTCTTTTTCATTAACATATTCAACAAATTTATTTGCCCTTTTACCGCCAGCCGTTCCTCCTGCTTCTATAAGTTCATCATAGTGATTTAATATAATGTTTATAACAGATATATCATACTCATTCAAATCATCTATATTCAATGTTTCACACCAGTTTTTTAATTCATTTCTTATAACTTCATTCATCTTACCGTTCTCCCTTAATAAATTAATCCACAGCTCCTTAACATAGTTGTTACATTTAGCCAACAGTAGCAGTTCTTAACCTTCATATTCTTTGTTTACTAATAGTTTCCGTTTTTCTTCAAAATACTTTGTACTATTTTCAAGAAATCTCTCGGATACTCTTTCGCTAAAATCTCTATATCATCCACATATCTGATACATAGAACATTTCTCTTTAAAAGCTCCTGGTCAAACTCATTCAGGTAAATATTTTCAATAAAAAGATAAATTTCTACTCTGTGACAAACCTTTCTTTCTGTCGATAATTACCCTATTTTGCATTACTCCACTTTTAGATAACAATTGTACGCTATGCTACCCCCGTTTACCTTTTATATGCCTGCAGAACAGTTTTCTGAAGATTTCATCTGCTATATTGCACTTTTGCACTCTATTTAGACAATAGCCATAACTACTATCTTTGAATAATGGCTCATATATTGACATTAGCTGCCATGTTATTGCCTGATGGTAGTTCTTTACTCCATTTACCATGTCCGCTTTTGTTTAAACCTGTTTTTACTATACCCCTTTTTAATCCCCCTCTAAATTTTGCTGCCGAATCCTATATTTTCCATACTTAAATCTTTAATTTTACCTATTTTTACCTTTTTAGTCCTAAAATATCCTATTTTAACATTCCATTTAAAAAGGACAGGCACTTCTGCACCTGTCCTCCAATCCAGAAATCTTAAATTTTATACCCCCGAATATGCCGAAAACCCTGCATCTATCGGCAGTATGACGCCGGTAACGGCGCTTGCCGCACGGTCATCACACAAAAAGAATACGCCGCCTAACAGCTCATTGCTTTCTACAAACCGCCCTGCCGGCGTTCCCGCTAAAATCTTTTGTGAACGGGCTGTCGGCTGTCCGTTTTCGTCAAATAAAAGTGCGCGGTTCTGATTGGACACTAAAAATCCGGGCGCAATGGCATTGCAGCGGATTTTGCTTCCCGCAAAATGTGTGGCAAGCCACTGGGTAAAATTGCTGACCGCCGCTTTCGCGCCTGAATATGCCGGAATTTTGGTCAGCGGTATATACGCATTCATCGAAGAAATATTTAAAATATTTCCCGACTGCTTCTCTACCATATCCTGCGCAAAAATCTGTGTCGGAATCAACGTTCCCTGAAAATTCAGCCGGAATACAAAATCCACCCCTTCCGTATCCAAATCAAAAAACGTGGTCTGTCCTGCTTTGGCTTCATGCTGGTATTCATTATCGGTTGTTGCGCGCTTGTTATTGCCGCCTGCACCGTTAATGAGAATATCACATTTTCCCAAATCCTCTAAAATGCGGGCATGTACCGCTTTTACCTGCTCTGCTTCCAACACATTTGCCGCATATCCCTCACATACAAATCCTTCATTTTTTAATTCTTCTGCCAGTTTTTTTACCTTATCTTCATTTAAATCCAGTGCTGCTACTTTTGCGCCTGCCTGTGCAAATGCTCTTGCCATATCGCCGCACAGCACACCGCCCGCTCCCGTAACCACAACCACTTTTCCCGTAAAATCTGTTTTTAACGGCAATTCTAACACATTTTTCTCCCTTCCGGCTGTTTTATGATTTTTACCTTTTTTGTTATCCTGCACGTTTATTGCGTTTTTTATTACGGTTCTGTTATGCTTTTTGCTCCCTTTCCGCTCTACTTCTCTATCGTTCCGCCGTTTGCTTCAATAAGTCCGTTGACATAGGCCGTTCCAAGCGCCCTGTCATACAGTCCGTACCCCGGCTTTCCTGTTTCGCCCCAGATCATTCTGCCGTGGTCCGGTCGGAAATATCCGGTATACCCTGTTTCTACAAGTGCCTTGACTATTTGATTCATATCCAGACTGCCCTCGCGGCTTAAATGTCCCGATTCTTCAAACGAAGTGTCCGGCAGAATTTTTACATTTCTTAAATGGATAAATGCGATACGGTTCATGGACGAATATTTACGCACCAGCGCCGGTACATCATTTTCCTTTGAACTGCCAAGAGAACCTGTACAGAAACACAATGCATTAGACGGACTGTCTACAATAGACAGATAGCGGTCAATATTTTTTTCACCGGTAATCACACGCGGCAGTCCGAATATCGGATACGGCGGGTCGTCCGGGTGAAGTGCCATGAGCATGCCACAATCGTCTGCTACTGGAATCACACGTTTCAGAAAATATTCAATATTCTGCCAGAGCCCTTCCTCACCCAGCTCGGAGTAGGCACGAATTAAATCACGGACTTCATTTTGCGTATAACTTGCATCCCAGCCCGGAAGATGAATGTCATCTTTTAACGGGTCCAGTCCTTTCATCTGCTCCCAGTACATAACAAGACTGGTTGAACCGTCCTCTGCCATTTTGTCAAGCTGTGTTCTTGTCCAGTCAAACACCGGCATAAAATTGTACGTAATACACTTAATTCCATACTTTGCACAACGGCGGACAGATTCGCAGTAATTTTGAATATGCTGCTCTCTTTCCAGTTTTCCGAGTTTTATTTCTTCGGTGACCGGAATGGACTCCACCACATCAAAAATCAACCCGTGTTCCCTGCATAATTCTGTCAGATGCCGGATACTTTCTTCCGGCCACACTTCGCCCGGTTTCACATCATATACTGCCGATACAATGGAACGCATGCCCGGAATCTGCCGGATATACTCCAGTTTTACTGGGTCGCTTTCCCCATACCAGCGAAATGAACTTTTCATAAATACATTTCTCCCTTCTGTCTGATCAACTACATACAGTATTGCCCATTTAAGAAGGATTATTACAAAAATAAAGGCAGTAAGCAGACCCGCCTAAACAACGGTTTTCTGCTTACTGCCTTTTTGTATTTATCATAGTAATAAATATTATACTCTTGAGAGATATTCTCCTGTACGGGTATCAATCTTAACGGTATCGCCCTGATTTACGAATAACGGAACTAAAATCTTAGCGCCTGTTTCAACGATAGCCGGCTTTGTAGCACCTGTTGCTGTATCACCCTTAACGCCCGGTTCAGACTCTGTGATCACAAGTTCTACGGTAATCGGCGGTTCGATAGCGAATACGTTGCCGTTATGTGAACATAACTTAACCATTTCGTTTTCCTTAACGAACTTTAATGAATCACCAACATTCTCCTTGCTTAAAGCAATCTGATCATATGTTTCTGTATCCATGAAGTTGTATAAATCGCCGTCAGCATATAAATACTGATATTCTTTTCTTTCAATGTGTGCAAGTGTGAACTTTTCTGTCGGTCTGAAAGACTTTTCTACAACACCGCCACTCACGATATTCTTTAACTTTGTTCTAACAAATGCTGCACCTTTGCCCGGCTTTACGTGCTGGAACTCTATAATCTGCCAGATTGCATTATCCATTTCAAGTGTAATGCCATTTTTAAAATCTCCTGCTGTTACCATTCTTTGGTATACCTCCTATAATAATCAATAACTTATATAATTCTATAATAAATTGCCGGTTTTGGCAACCACTTTTTACTAAAAGTCATGCCATGCCGCAAAATGTTGCTTCTTACGCTTTCTTCTCTGCCATATCCTTAACCGCTTCAAGCGCATATAAATAGCCTTTCAGTCCCAGTCCTACAACCTGTCCGTTACATACCGGAACAGTCACGGAAGTATGACGAAATTCTTCTCTGGTATGCACATTGGAGATGTGGACTTCAATCTTTGGAATATCCGCAACCGAAGCCAGCGCATCGCGCACCGCATAGCTGTAATGTGTAAATGCGCCCGGATTAATGATAATGCCGTCTGCCTTTTCAAAATAAGCCTTCTGAATCCGGTCGATTAATCCGCCCTCATAATTGCTCTGGAACACTTCTACTTCAACGCCAAGCTCCTGTGCCTTTTCTTCAATCATTTTTACCAGCGTGTCGTAATCCTGATTGCCATAAATGCCTTTTTCACGGATTCCCAAAAAATTAATATTTGGTCCGTTTAATACTAATATCTTCATGCTTCCCTTTTCTCCTTTAAAATATTCTCATACATTTCATCAAAACTTCTGCCGTCCGTGTCAATAATCACCTCGGCAGCATCTAAATAATCCGAAAGCCGCATATCCATAAGGTGTGTAATCTTTTCACGGATATTGCCGCCTGCAAGCAGCGGTCTTGTCGTATCTCCCGCAAGGCGCTTTGTCAGTTCCTCCACCGATGTCTGCAAATACACGACCGTACCCAGTTTTTTTAACAACTCCCTGTTTTCCGGCTTTAGCGGAAGTCCGCCGCCGACCGACACTACAGTATTGTGTCTGGACTTAATTAAATCTTTGACAATTTCTGTTTCCAGTTCCCTGAAATACGGCTCGCCGTTTTCACTGAAAATGTCATTGATACTTTTCTTTTCTTTTTCTACGATGAGCGCATCAGTGTCGCAAAAATCCATTTTTTTATTTTTTGCAATCCACGTACCGAATGTGGTTTTACCGCAGCCCATAAATCCTATCAATATAATATTGTCCAACATTTTTCTTAACTTTCTTATTCTGAATTTTCTGTTTTAACCTTTTAGTATAACCTGCCGTTTCCGGCCGGCCGGCTTTCTATCCCAGCTTCTTCTGCATATTTTCATATACTTTCCGGATATTTTCTTTACTTACTTTTATATCATTCCAAAGTTCAAATGCACTGACCCCCTGATATAACAGCATTTTCAAGCCGTTGTAAGCAGGCTTGCCCTGCGCCTTCATCAGCTTCATAAATTTTGTTTCTGCCGGATTATAGATAATGTCCACACCTACAGCCGCTCTCTTGTAAAAATCCTCATCCTCTATGACTGCATCATCACAATTCGGATATAAACCGACACTGGTTGTCTGAATGACCACATAATTTCCCCCGATCAGCTTTCCGTAATCCGAAAGCTTCATGGCATATGCCGCCTTTGACTGCAAATGGCGGTTTACATCCTCTGCAATCACTGCCGCTTTTTCTTCCGTGCGGTTTAAAATGGCAACTTCTTTTGCGCCTTTGCTGACACATAAAAAGGCAATAGCTCTTGCCGCGCCGCCTGCACCGAGTAAAATCACAGGACTGTCCTTTAACTCAACCTGTTCTTCTTCCAGTTCGCGCTCCAGTCCTAAAATATCTGTATTATAGCCTTTATAGCCGTGTTCCGTGCGCACCAGCGTATTGACCGCACCAATCGCTTCTGCCAGCGGGTCGACACTTTCCAGCGCTCCAATGACTTCCTGTTTATGCGGCACGGTTACATTTAATCCTAAAATGTCTAATGCGTGGGCGCCTTTCACAGCAGTATCAACCGCACCCTTTTCCACCTTAAATGTCGTGTAAACCATGTCTATTCCGCACAAATCTGCCAGCGTATTGTGAATGACCGGTGAAATAGAATGTCCTACCGGATTGCCAATCAGTCCGCATACTCTTGTTGTTCCTTTAATTTCTCCCATATCTTTTCCTTTCTTGCTTCTTATAAAAATGCAGGACAATTTTTTCCAGATACCGCTTTAATACAATCTGAATCTCCTCATGCTTATCAATCGGCTTGACGAGAATTGTCATCATGCCTGCGCGGTTTGCCCCCCAGACATCCGTGAACAACTGGTCACCGACAAAAAATGTCGTATTGACATCTGTCTTCATACATTCCATAGCTTTAATATAATTCTTTGGGGACGGTTTTTTCGCATCACTGACATATTTTGAATGAACCGCCTCTGCCAGCGGTCTGACACGCGGCTCTTTATTATTGGAAATGATACAGGTATCGTATCCTGTCTTTCTTAACCGTTCAAACAGCGCTATCGCCCGCTCCGTGACCGGTGCGCCGTGTTCTACAAGGGTATTGTCCACATCAAAAACAATCCCCCTGTATCCTTTTTTATAAAGTTCCTCATACGGAATCTCATATGCCGAATCCACGTAGTCATCGGGATAAAATCTTTTTAACACAAAAATCTCCATTCCTAAAATAATCTGTTTTATTTTAAAATCTTCTGAATCTCCGCCATAAAGGTATTGACATCTTTAAATTCACGGTAGACGGAAGCAAAGCGTACATACGCCACCTCGTCCAAATCTTTTAATTTCTCCATAACGATTTCTCCAATCACCTTGGCAGGAATTTCTTTTTCTCCCATATTATAAATCTGCGTTTCAATTTCATCAACCATTGCATTAATCCGGATCAGCGACACCGGGCGCTTATGACAGGAACGCACAATACCGGCTGTCAGTTTTTCCCTGTCGTAAGGTTCTCTGTTGTTGTCTTTTTTTATCACTATTAACGGCATGGATTCCACTTTTTCATAGGTCGTAAAACGCTTGCCACAGGCATCACACTGGCGGCGTCTGCGGATAGCGCTGTCATCTGTCGGCCTGGAATCTATAACCTTTGTATTATCTTTACCACAAAACGGACATTTCAAAACCGTTACCTCCAAACATAAAAATATACATTTATTTTAATGAAATATCTGTCTGCGGTCAATACAAAATTGGATATTCTTAGCAGTATAAATGAATGCCAGCAGGCAATCCTTAATGATGAAATACATTTTTTAAGGAGGACTAACGTGGCTGGTTATAAAGTTGAAATCTGCGGTGTAAATACCGCTGCTCTCCCACTCTTAAAAACGGAGGAAAAAGAATTGCTGTTAAAAAAAATCAAAAATGGGGATACACAGGCACGCGAGCGTTTTATTAACGGAAATCTGCGCCTTGTTTTAAGCATTGTCCAGCGTTTTTCACAAAGCAGTGAAAATATTGACGATTTATTCCAGATTGGCTGTGTCGGCATGATTAAAGCAATTGATAATTTTGATATTTCACAGGGCGTACAATTCTCAACCTACGCCGTTCCCATGATTATTGGGGAAATTAAACGGTACCTGCGGGACAGCAATCCAATCCGTGTCAGCCGTTCTCTGCGTGACACTGCATATAAAGCCATTTACACGAAAGAAGCCCTTACCAGACAACATCAGAAAGAACCGACCGTAACAGAAATTGCCGATGAAATCGGCGTATCCAAAGAAGATATTGTTCTCGCCATGGAAGCTATCCAGTCGCCGGTTTCCTTATATGAACCGGTCTACTCCGAGGGTGGCGACACGCTTTATATTATGGATCAGGTCAGTGACAAAAAAAACAAAGAAGAAAACTGGGTACAGCATATCGCCCTGCATGAAGCTATGGAACACCTCGATACGCGCGAACGCCGCATTATCAACATGCGCTTTTTTGAGTGTAAAACCCAGATGGAAACCGCAGAAGAAATCGGTATTTCACAGGCACAGGTCAGCCGCCTTGAAAAAAACGCACTCAAATCCATGAAAAAATACCTCTCATAGTTTTAAGGATTTTTCACTTATTTTTGCATATAATAACACAGAGCTTTCCAACGGAGTTTTTATGCGAATCTGTGAACTGCATAACAAGCAGGTTATCAATACCTGTGACTGCAAAATTTTAGGCTGTGTGGCAGACGTTGAATTCAATGAATGTACAGGCTGCATTCAATCGCTGATTGTTCCCGGTCCCGGAAAACTGTTCTGCCTTTTCGGGCGGGAAATCGAATATGTCATTCCGTTTTCCTGTGTGCGCTGTATCGGTCCGGATGCCGTTCTGGTAGAAGTAAATGTCGAAAAAATCATAAATAAATGCACATAAACATTGAAAACATTTTCTCTATGCCTTAAAATGTATGATATCAGGATTGCAAAGTATTTCACCCACATGAGCTTTCTCATAGGTATGTGGAAATACCTTGCAATCCGCAGATATTAAGGTTGGGAGCTTTGGATTCCAACATCAAATATAGGTATATTTTGTATTGCCAGCCGGCAGACATAAGCTGATGCTTGCCGGCTGGAGAATTGGAGAAGGTTATGAGTGATAAATATGTTGCATATGCCGGAAGCTATACGCATGAATCCAGCAAAGGAATCCATATTTACGATATGGATGTAGAAAAGGGAAGAATTACGGAGCGAAAGGAAGTCCAGATCGACAATCCTTCTTATCTGGTATTATCCCACAGCGGAAAATTTTTATATTCTATCTGTGACCGCGGTGTTGCCGCTTACAAAATCGAAGCAGACGGTGATTTAACTTTAATCAATGTTCATACCATTAATGGTATGCGCGGGTGCCATCTGACTTTAAATAAACAGGATACATTTTTAATCGTTTCCGGCTACCACGATGGAAAAATCACCGTATTACATATCAATGAAGACGGCTCTGTCGGTAAAATTGCCGATGAAGTTTTTCATAAAGGTATCGGCAGTGTTGCCGAACGCAATTTCCGTCCGCATGTAAGCAGTTCTGTCTTTACCCCGGACGAAGAACTTTTATGTGTGTGTGATTTGGGCATTGACCAGATTAAAATTTATGAATTTAACCATACAACCGGTAAATTAAAGCTGTACGACATTATCCGTTCCCAGTTAGAATCTGCACCGCGTCAGATGACTTTCAGCCCGGACGGCAGATTTGCCTATGTCGTATGTGAATTAAAAAATTATATTAATGTATATTCTTACCACAATTCGGGCGAAAAAGGCCGTTTTGAATTTGTACAGAATATTTTCACCCTGCGCAAGAGCCACAAATCCAACAGCGCCGCCGCCAATCTGATTTTTTCAAATGACGGTAACAACTGTATCTGCTCAAATGCAGGCGATAATACTGTAACCATTTACAAGGTTAACAAGGAAACAGGGGAACTCTATACCCTCTCCTCTCTGCCTGTAAGCGGTGATTATCCAAAGTATATCAGCATGTTCCCGGATAATAAGCATATTTTGTCCATGAATAATGAAGGAAATTCTATTACAATTTTTACCATTCATTTTGACAAGGGACTGATTGTCATGAACGGACCGGAATTAAAGATTTCCAGACCAAATAATTTAGTAATAAAGAAACTTTCATAAATTCGTTTCTGATTCTGACAGACAGAGCAGGAAAGCGGCAGTCTGAAATATCCGAATGGCTCATTTCAGACTGCCGCTTTTATTCATTTAGTATTTTACATCTTTGTAATCTTTTATCTGCACTTTTAGTCTGCACGGCTGTACTTTTCGGACTGGACTTTAATCAGTTCTGCATCATCAAAGTAATTGATTTTCATGGCCGCTTTGACCTCATTTAAAGTCTGCTGTGCTTCTGCGAAAGCCACCTTTGTACCTTCCTGTAAGATATGATATACCTCCGGAATGTCTTTTTCGTACTCATGTCTTCTCTGACGGATTGGTTCTAACTGCTTCTGAAGCACGTTGTTTAAGAATTTCTTTACCTTGACATCGCCTAAGCCACCGCGCTGGTAATGCTCTTTGAGTTCATCCAGATTCTTATAATCCGGTAAGAATTCCTTGAAATCTTCTTCCGTACTGAACGCATCCAGATACGTAAATACGCAGTTGCCTTCAATCTTACCCGGATCTTCCACACGGATATGATCAGGGTCTGTATACATACTCATAACTTTTTTCTTTACATCTTCCGGTGTATCTGAAAGATAAATACAGTTGCCGAGGGACTTACTCATCTTGGCTTTGCCGTCTGTACCCGGAAGCCGGAAACATGCCTTGTTGTCCGGCAGAAGAATCTGCGGCTCAATTAAGGTTTCGCCGTATACTGCGTTGAACTTTCTGACGATTTCCCTTGCCTGTTCAAGCATTGGTTCCTGATCCTCGCCTACCGGCACGGTTGTTGCCTTAAATGCCGTAATATCTGCCGCCTGGCTGATTGGATAGGTAAAGAAGCCCACCGGAATGCTGGCTTCAAAATTTCTCATCTGGATTTCTGACTTTACAGTCGGATTTCTCTGTAATCTGGATACGGTTACCAGATTCATATAGTAAAATGTTAATTCTGTAAGCTGTGAAATCTGTGACTGGATAAAGATATTGGTCTTTGCCGGGTCGATGCCTACGGATAAATAGTCTAATGCAACTTCGATAATATTCTGACGAACCTTTTCCGGATTGTCCGCATTATCAGTTAATGCCTGTGCATCTGCTATCATGATAAAGATTTTATCAAACTCTCCTGAGTTTTGTAATTCTACTCGTCTTTTTAATGAACCTACATAATGTCCTAAATGAAGTCTTCCTGTCGGTCTGTCTCCTGTAAGGATTATTTTAGACATTTTTTATTTCCTCCCTGTTGAACGTGTGATGGTGTGAGCTGTGTGATTGATTAGGGCGCCTTGGTGTCTGTTCCCGCAAACGTTGTGAACTAAAGTTCACTTGTTTGCTTGTGGTGATGCCCCCACTATGCTTTGGCTTTTTTGTGGCACTCCCCGCAAACTTTGCGGACTATTGTCCGCAAAGTTTGCTTGAGGTTGGCGCTGTGCCATTCGTAATCTTTCAGATTACTCATGACGGGCGTTCGCCCTATAAAACGAATTATAAAAAAAGTCTTTTGTGAGCAAGCTCCCACAGACTTTTTTTATAATTCGTTTTGCACAGCTCACTGCTATTTCACATTTTACCATATTATTTTACAAATAACAATTGAGAATTGCAGGATTTCGTAGTAGAATAGTGAACAGTAGATTACAAGGAGGAATATCATGAAACATTTACTTAGTCCGCTTGATTTAAGCGTAGATGAAACTGAAGATTTACTAAACCTCGCAAGCCGCATTGCAAAGGATCCTGAAAAGTTCAGCCATTGCTGTGACGGTAAAAAACTTGCCACTTTATTTTATGAACCGAGTACTAGAACCCGCCTTAGTTTTGAGGCAGCCATGATTAATCTTGGTGGTTCTGTTCTCGGCTTTTCTTCTGCCGATTCCAGCTCTGCTTCTAAAGGTGAAAGCGTTTCTGATACGATTCGGGTTATTTCATGTTATGCAGATATCTGCGCTATGCGCCATCCAAAGGAAGGTGCTCCTATGGTTGCCGCTGAGAAATCCGGGATTCCGGTGATTAACGCAGGGGATGGCGGTCATCAACATCCAACCCAGACTTTAACAGATCTGATGACGATTCGCGAACTGCGTGGTTCTTTGGATAATTTTACGATTGGTCTGTGCGGCGATCTGAAGTTCGGCCGCACCGTCCACTCCCTGCTCAAAACCATGGCACGCTGCAAGAACGTCCGCTTTGTGCTGATCAGCCCGGAGGAGCTGCGGGTGCCGGATTATATCATCAACGATGTGCTGGAGGCCAACGGCATCCCTTACAAGGAGACCCGCAGTCTGGAGGAATCCATGCCGGAACTGGATATCCTGTATATGACCCGCGTGCAGAAGGAGCGCTTCTTCAACGAGGAGGACTATATCCGCCTGAAGAACAGCTATGTGCTGACCCGCGAAAAGATGGCGCAGGCCAAGCCCACCATGGCGGTGCTGCACCCCCTGCCCCGTGTGAACGAGATCGCGCTGGACGTGGACGACGACCCGCGCGCCGCTTATTTTGAACAGGTGCAGAACGGCGTTTATGTCCGTATGGCACTGATCATGACCCTGCTTGGGCTTGCAGACCCCAAAGCACCGAAGGAGGAGAACTGATATGTTGAATATTGACGAGATTCAGAACGGTATTGTCATCGACCACATCAAGGCAGGTACTGCCGTTGGTTTGATGGATCTGCTGGGCATTGCGGGCAACCGCACTGCCAGCGTGGCGCTGATCCAGAACGCACGCAGCAAAAAAACGGCCAGCGGCCGCAAGGACATCATCAAGGTGGAGGGCGACGCTTCGTGGCTGAACCTGGATGTGCTGGCTTATCTGGACCCGAACATCAGCGTGACCATTATTGAAAACGGCAAGGCTGTCCGCAAGGAGCAGCCCAAGCCTCCCAAGCGTCTGGTGAACATCGTGCGGTGCAAGAACCCCCGCTGCATCTCCTCCATCGAGGAAGAGTGCGACCAGATCTTCGAGCTGAGCTCCAACGGCAAGTATCGCTGCATCTACTGCGAGCAGGAGCTGCAGGTCAAGCCGGAATAATCTTTATAGACAAAAGCGCCCCCGTCAGAAATGCACTGACGAGGGCGCTTTTGCGTTATGATGTGGTTTTCAGTGTCCAGATTGTGCCAGCGTGCGGCCATCGAGCTTCGCCCATTCTCTGCGGCCATTGGACGAACGGCCAAGAATAATAGATGCCGCAGCAGAGGCGCTGGTGAATACGTGATCCTCGGTAAATACGTTACTCTGTACTATACCGATCTCCAGCAGAGTCTTTCTCTGTTCCACATAGTTCTGGGGCAATCCACTCGTCACATCCGGGGCAATGCGGCTGCCCTTCAATACCAGAAAACAGTCTTTATCGATGGGATACCCCATAGCGCTGCTCCCGCGACCAGCCAGCAGAAACAGGCCTTCGTCCGTTTCACTCTGCCGGGAGGGACTCAGCTCCCATTTTTCTGCAAAGACTTCATTCAGCGTTTCTTGTCGCTTTTTCACAACATCAGGTGTCCACTTTGGTTCATTGATAACCTGCGTTGTGAGGACATAGGAGCTCGTGCCGCCTTTGGACTGGAAATATTTTTCCTTTTTGGTCGTAAAGCCATAATTTTGTGCCGCAGAATTTCTCTGCCGGGTCAGCGGCACGAGATTTGCGATACGGTTGAGCCAGTACATCCTCTCCTGCTCATCCGGCCAAAGTTCTGGCCAACTTCCATGGACGGGAGGATGCTGCGGCAGGACATGCTCGATGGTAAAGAGCTTCTGATTGTACGATGCTCCACCGTCACTCATGAAAGAGTCCAGCCTCTGGATGATGTAGTTGCGGCGCTGCGCTGTCATCGTATAGATCTCGCCATCCAGTGTCTGCCGGAAATGTTCTTTTTCCCAATCCGTAAGCTCAATATTTCTCAGCGGAGAGGTCAATGTGCTGTCGGGCCGACCCTCCATCTCCACCAGAAGCCATTTGTACCGGTCCACACGATGGTTGACGTCCTGCGCTGTCACAAGCAGATAAGATGCCAGCCTTTCCAGCTTTCGGATAAACCAGAGAACATATTCCGAATCATTCGGGTGCTCTGCGAGAAATTTGATAGCAGGCGGCATCCAGTCGGAGTTGTTTGTCTTGTTCAGCCAGAAAAGCAGACCGTTTACCTCGTCCGCATGATGTGTAGCAGTGAACTCGCAATTTTTTAGCTGAACGTAAGCATTCGTATAGGGTACAAGATAGTCATCGATCAGTCGTTTCGGAGATACTGTCTTCAAAATATATTCTTCAAATTCCTCCCGAAGGGTCTTTTTCTGGCGCTCTTTTACAAAGATGGTCCGGGTATGCGTAAATACCTCGTTGAACCCGTCACGTCCGGTCAACTCCTCAAGTCCTTCCCATTTTTCCGTATATTCCTGCTGCTTTTCTTTGGGAAGGTTGCCAATAACTGTGGATTTGATAATGTCCGTCGGCAGTAGGTCGAGGCCTCGGCTGTTCATGACCGTAAAAATACGGAACGCTGATTCCTGACTCGGCGTCGAAACGACCACCAGATAGCAGCGGGTCAGCAAAAACTGTGTAAATTCCAATCTTTGCTTGTCATCTAAAAATATATCTTTAAGTTTTTCCCGCAAGAGAGCACAATTCTCCCGAATATGCTTTTTAGCCTCAGTGT
>OGEP01001681.1_pt1 | contig 22885 bp, 14 predicted proteins | sample 1570721 | NCBI WGS metagenome assembly OGEP01 (sample SAMEA2582131, study PRJEB24529) | metagenome | biome: Human gut stool | place: China | collected 2011 | reverse complement strand
GGAATATTTTCAAATTCCACGATCCATTGTCCATCATCCGGGAACCCTGGTGTACGTCTGCAACATCCCTCATATCCGGCGGTCATGATTGCCGCTGCTAACAACAGTGATCCATTTCCCGGCAGATACAACGGCAGGTCCTTTCGTCCTGTCTGCCGGTTATTGCCGCTTGTGACATAACAGTTCTTTGGAGATTCCTTCAATAGTAACTCTATTGCTTTCTCCGGCTTTCCTAATCTTACCGCTGTCATCGCCATCATGGCAAAATCCCATCCCCACAGGGTAGGATATTTCCAGCATTCCTCTACCAACTGCAATGTGTTGTCCATAACCGTCCTGTCTATCCGGTCACTGTCGATCAGACCAAAAGCTCCCAGCATAGAGGGGTGATCTCTGTTATACTCCGTAAATGTCGTCGGACAATTTTCATGTGCCAGGTACACGCCGTCTTTTTCCGTTAATTCTGCCATATGCTCCGCTACCTGTTCCCAGAGTTCTTCCTTTTCCCTGCCGAGTCGTTCTGCCCACCATCCGGCGATCCGCAAGGTATCCCGGAAATACTCCACTTCAAAAGCCGGATTGCACACATCCATTGCCTTATGACATTCCTGTACCGGTATTACCGGAGCACAGATACTGTAGACTTTTTTCACCGGATCCCATCCCACAAAATCTACCATGAAATCAGCGGTTTCCTTCACCAGTTCCCAGTTCTCCTCTAAGAATCTGCGATTTCTTTTTCTGCGATATGCCATTTCCAGCATATAGATAATGTGCGGCTGCTGCCACACCAGCAAGGGCGCAATATTGGAAGGGCAATCCACTCCTTCCGTGGCGATCATTTTCGGCCATCTTGCTCCTTTGTAGCCGTTTCTTGCCGCATTTTCTCTTGCCTGCTGCAGATGTTCCCTATACCATGCCAGGCTTCTGTCCAGCAGCTCCTCCTGATGCCACAGCGGAAGCCATGCACAATGCCACAGATACATCTCCAGATGCATTTTACCGTACCAGCTGTTACATGTCAGTCCTGTCTCCTGCGGAGGTGTCGAACCACTGGAATTGATTGCCATAAGATACTGTGACAAAATAATCCGCCGTTCCAGTTCCCTTGCTCTGGGGTCAGCGCTTTTATTCAGCTGAATGATACCGCCCCGCTCCCAGAAACGCCTACCCCCTCTTTTGGATGCGTTCATTACTTCCTGTGCAGATAAACATTCTGCCTGCTCTTTTTGTTTTCCTAACGCTATGGAGATGTCCAGTTTTTCTCCATTGGCGAAAATACGAAGGGTATGGCTGCCTTCCTTTCGGATCTTTCCTCCCTGCGCATAGATACCTGCATAATACTCATCCCTGTCCAGTTGTCTCCACAGAAGCATTTTTTCATCACTCGTCTGCAGTATCGTGGTACGGTGTCTGTCGTTCTGTGTCCAATCCGATGCGGTAATATCCGAAGCTCCATAGGGGAAATCCAGCACTATACTAATTTTTTTCTCCTTCAGTGCCTCGCTCTCCAGAGAAAAGGCCAGGATGTCTCTCCCTTCATTGTGACAGGCGGTCCGCACTCTGCAGGCATTGTTCCGTATCTGGAATTCACTGTACAGAATCCCTTCATACAGAACCAGTTCCTGCCGCACCCCGGTGATATCTTCTGCAGAAATGCTCTCCTCTTCCCACTGCAGGCGGACCCTTACCAGATTCAGTCTGTGGGGATTTTCCCGCAGCCAGTTATAGACATCTTCATTGCCCACCTTTTTATCCTGCGGATATTTTAACAGACGTCCTTCTCTGTTTACATATTCCGTCATCACCAGATCATCCAGTGTATAATTGTACTTTTCCCTGCTTACCGGTTTCGTGTGCCATCCCCATTGTGACATTGTACACAACGGGAGTTCCTGATATTCCTCGTATAGCGTCTGCATTCCGGTGATATCCGCCGTAAAAGCAAGTTCTCCGTTTCCTACCGTAAGCGGGGCGTCCGTTGCTATCTCCGTCAGCACCGGATTATGTCCCGATATCAGTTTCTGCCTGTCTATTTTATGTTCTGCGACCATACAAATGCTCCTTATCCTTTTACTGAACCGATCATAACACCCTTTACAAAATGTTTCTGTACAAAAGGATATAAAATAATCAGTGGAATACTACCAAATACAATAATAGCATATTTTAATACTTCAATGTTCGCTGCACGCATACTTTGTTCTGCCGTAGTTGCCATTTCCTCCAAAGCTGCTACCGAATTCATGATATTACGCAGGACTACCTGCAGTGTAAATTTATTCTCTGAAGACAAATAAATAAATGCATCAAAATAGGAATTCCAATGAGCAATGGCATAATAAAGTACCAATACTGCCAAAATAGATTTTGACAACGGTAATACCATATTAACCAGAACCCGGATATCATCGCATCCATCCAGTCTTGCAGATTCCAACATTTCTCCCGGAATGCTGTTCTGGAAATAGGTTCTTGCAATGATCATGTTATATACCGAAATTGCTCCCGGTAAGATCAATGCCCACATACTATCCAGCAGTCCGAGGTTTTTGACATTCAGATAAGTAGGAATCAACGGTGCTGTGAAGATCATAACGAAAATAAACAGAGCGCTGATCACCTTTCTTCCAATAAAATCCTTTACGGACAATGGATATGCCGCCATAATTGTCAATACAATATTTACGCATGTTCCCACTATAGTATATATAATGGAATTTTTATAACCGGTCAGAAGAGACCTGTTGGAAAATATCTCCTCATATGCATCAATATTCCATCCCTTCGGCCAGAAAGATACCTGTCCTCTTATTACAGCGCTTGGCGAAGACAAAGACGAAGCTACCACATTGAGAATTGGCATCGCTACCAACAGAAGACATATCATCAGGAGCACAGTATTTACTATATAAAATATACGATTACTTTTGCTCATAACTTTTCTTTTCATCTTATGTTCCTCCCTATATCAGACTGGTATCGGCAACCTTATCCGCTATTTTGTTTACAACCAGCAATAATATCAGAGATACCACTGACTGGAATATACCAATCGCTGTCGAATAGCTATACTGCATTCCGCTCAGACCGATACGATAAACATACGTTGAGATAATGTCTGAAGTTGCCATGTTTAAATCATTTTGCAAGAGCAGTACTTTTTCATATCCTATTGTCAAAATATGCCCACAGGACATGATCAACAGAATTACTGCTGTCGGCATGATACTGGGAATGTCAATATATCTGATTCTTTGCCAGATATTCGCACCGTCCACGGTTGCTGCCTCATGTAATTCCTGGTCTACCGCAGCAAGCGCAGAGATATAAATTACGGCATTGTAACCCGTTTTCTGCCATACATCAGAGAAAACATATAATGTTTTGAACAATTTAGGCTCTCCCATAAAATGAATGGCCTGTCCTCCCAGATTCTCGATCAGGTGATTCACCGGACCCGTCAGAGATAACATCTGTGACAGAATACCTACGATCAAAACGGTAGAAATAAAATAAGGCATATACGTTACCATCTGTACCGTCTTTCCGAACCATCGCACTCTGACATAGTTCAATGCAATCGCAAGAATGATCGGTGGAAAAACTCCCAATACAATACCATACACAGACAAGCCCAATGTATTACCCATCAGTCTCCAGAACTGTGGTGACTGGAAAAACATCTTGAAATACTTAAGTCCTACAAACGGGCTGTGCCAGATACCTCCTTTGAAATTGTAATCCCGGAATGCGATCTGCGATCCAATAATAGGCATATATTTAAAAACGATCAGATAAACCAGAGGCAGTGCTACGATCAGATATAACTGCCAATGCCTTTTTATGCTGCGTATTGTATTTTTTGCATGCTGTTTTTTATGTTCCGGACGAATTGTTTTCTTAGGATTCATTTTCTTCCTTCTTTCTATAAAAGGAGGGCTGCCTTAATGCAGTCCCCCTTGCAAATGTTTCAAAAGGCTTTCCCGATCTCCTATTTTGCAAAAGAAGATTCATCATATGCCTTCTGTAATAACTCCAAATATCTCTCCAGTCCTACATTATTCAGGGCACTGATATAGCCATCCCATTCTGCATCAATATCCTTTGCTCCGGTAATAAACTGCACCATATATTCTTTCTGAACATCCATAACATTGGTCTTAAGCAAAGACATTTCGCTGGAGTCTTCCTGGCTCATATATAAATCCGGCATTACCGACTCTCTGGACTGTCGCACCTTTTCATGTTCAAGAGACGCTCTGTAAATAACCACATTTCGACCATTGACCGGCTTAACATCCTCCGCATACGGATCCGGGTTCGTAGCATCTGCAAGCAGGAAATCCGGTGTACGCACCAATGCCGTAACCTGATTCAAAGTTACATTGGCTGTGGAAGCATCCAGTTTCTTATAGAGTGCTTTTGTCACACCATCCATGCCTACTTCTGTCGTATCATCATCCAGCATGACATAATTCACACCTTCTTTTCCAAGAATAGCTCTGTATGTCTGCGTCTCAATATAATCCAGCAGACGGAATGCTGCTTCGGGATTACTGCAGCTGCTCGAAATAAATGTCATACCTGTCTGGAACATAACATAAGGATTCCAGGATGCCACACATTGACCGTCCGGTCCTGTCAAAGGTGCAAGTGACTGGTACTGCTTCCATTTATCGGAATAGGGTTCTGTTGTCAAATCACATGCATATCCTGGTCTTTGAGCCAGAAATGCTCCGATAACGCATTCATCCCCTGCTTCATTTATGTTTACCTGATTATTTTTATCCTGTGTAAAAGATTCAGGGTTTAAAAAACCTTCACTATACAATTGCTTTAAATATTTCAGTCCTTCTTTATATCCCTCCTGAACAGGTGCAAATGTCACTTTTCCGTTGTCCACGTACAATTTATTTGTCTCAGAAGTCAGTTGGAACGGATTCATTAGAAATCCATCAATCTGTGTACCCGCTCCGGAAGTCACTGTTGACAAAGGAATTTCGTCATTGAGATCTCCATTGCCATTGGCATCCTGCTCCTTAAAAGCTTTCATGACCTGATAAAACTCTTCCGTAGTTGTCGGCATCTCTAATCCCAGATTATCCAGCCACTGCGTATTGATCCACAATTTCATATTGTATTGTACATGCAGGGATCCATCTACATTCGGTAAAGAATAAATATTACCGTTGGGAGTTGTTATATAGTCTCTCATCCCCTCTATTTCATCCAGTGCCTGCTTATAACCTACTGAAACAGTGTCCAGATAATCGTTTAAAGGTAAGATCAGTCCCTGCTCTCCCAGCGCCTGTTCTGTTGCTTTGTCATAGCGGTTACTACTGCCTACACCAGTTAAAATAATATCCGGAAGATCTCCCGAAGCGAACATGGTGCTCAGCTTTTCCTGTACATTATCTGAAGCCGCACAGGTCTGCCACTCCAAATGGATTCCCGTTGTCTCTTCAAGTTCTTTTACCATTTCATTATCTTCCCAGCTGCCGTCCGGATTTGCAGGCGCAAACACCGTCAGAGTCACGGGCTCATTTACAATGGGAAGTTGTCCCGGTTCATTAAACAATGAATTGTCCCCTGTTTGTGTCTGACCTGCTTCTGCTCCTGATGATCCTGCTGCCTGTTGGGATGATCCGCACCCGGTAAACATTCCTGTCATAAGCATGCATGCTGTTAAAAGTGCTACAATTTTTTTCTTCTTCATTTTGTGCCCTCGCCTTCTTTTTTTGCTCAGCCCACAGCTTACCGATTTGATTTTTTGTATTTGTACTGTGGCTGCCTTACGCATTTCACAATACAGGCCGGGCACTGAAACAACAACTTGAAATTCCTGATGCAACGTACAAAATCTAAGAAAATGCGCCGTACACTTTCTTAGGTACTGCGCATTTTCTTAGATTTTTATTCTTTCCATGCCGAAGGTGCTATCCCGTAGGCACGTTTAAAGGCCCGTCGGAAGGTTGCGCTGCTTCCGTAACCCACCATCTGAGCAATGGTCTCCATATCCCATTTTCCTTCGGCAATTAATTTTTTTGCCTTTTCCAGTCTTAATTTTTCCAAATAGCTACTAAAAGATTTTCCCATCGTCTCCTTGAAAAAGATAGAAAAATAGTTTTCTGATAGTCCAAACTCTTCTGCCACCATGGGGACGCCCAGAGATGGATTGCCATAATTTTTCTCCAGATATTCTTCCAGTTTCTGATAGTATATCTCGCTCTTTCTGCTCCTGCTGTGATAATTTTCTTCGCATAGACGCAGGAACTGTGTTTCCAATACTTCCAATGCTTTGGGAAACGACTGTTCCGTCTGTACTTTTTCCAGCAGCTGCTCCGTTTCCATACTTTCTGCCATATTATTACACATTCTTATCAAAGTAGAGGTGATTCCCGATATAACGACTTTCCCTCCATTGGCCGACAGATGTATTTTTCCCAGATTTTCTTCTCTTATTTTTATAAAAATTTCTTTTACCTGCTCTGAATTACCGTTTTTTGTAGCAGCCTGTAATTTTTCTTCCATTTCCAGCGGATACCAAGGCATATTCCTTTTCCACAGCTCTCTGCTGTATTCCACTACATTCTGTTTTTCTATTTTTCCCTTATCAGAGCAATATAACGCCTGTTGATAAGAAAATACAATTTCTCGCTTTTCTGTATAACAGCTGCCGATTCCGACATAAACCTCCTCCGCTCCAAGCTGTTTCAGTTTCTCTGCTGTCTGCTCTCCTACAAGCAGAGGTTCCATAGGATTTTCCTCTGTACAATATTGCAGCAATGCTACATGGGTCGGATCTACCGGATACCATATCTGTTCTGTTTCCGTCTCTGCACATTTTTTTGCCGCTGACAACAGTTTTTCTCCCTCCTCACTGCCAAACACCAGTACATAGTAATCCTTCTGCACTAACCGGATTCCGGCATGGGCAGCTTCCTCTATAATATTAAGTTCTGTGTCAAATTCTCCGTTCATTAGTAATGTCAGAAAATTTCTTCTCTCTTTCACGGTCTTTTCCTGTAGCATCGCATTCAAAGACTGATAATCATCCAACAGGGCATGAACTCCCTTCTCCAGATATTCATACTCTGAAATATTTTCCGTTTTATGAATTTCTCTGTCTTCCAGCATAAAAAATCCCTGCATATTGTCAATCAGGTTATGAATCGGTTTGCTGTACCTTAATGCAAAACAACACCCAAGGCCAATTTCCAGTACTGCCCCTGTGAAAAGAATCAACCATGCTGCTCTACGAATTCTTTGAAAATCCTGCATTACTACCGCCATCGGAAGAACGGCCGCAAAATGCATTCCATTTTCTTCCGATGTCTGATTTACCACCAGACAATCTGTTCCATTCCATTTTATTTGCCGGATATCTTCCCCTGTTGCTTCACTTAGAAACAGATCCGTGTTCTCCGGATCATCACCATCCGCATTGATTTTCCCCAGACTTGCAAGCAGTCTGTCCTCTGCATCATAAATCAGAATTCCTCCTTGTCGGCTCAACAGTTGTCCAAACATTTGCTCTAGATTTTCTTTTGAAAGCAAAAATTGTACTACAGCATTTGCTTCCGGCTCCTGTTGAATATAATTCCGCACAGGGTAGGAAAATGTCATTGCCTGAAATGTTCTCTCCCCTGTATCTATTTCTTCCAACGGAAACAGCTGCCACGTATTCGACTCGAAACTCTGTTTTCTCCAGGTCTCAAAATCCGTATTTTGATAAGTGCAATAATTGTCATAAAAAAACTTATCCCCAACTACCATCCCGCTTTTTCGAAATATCAATTCATTTTTCATAATCACACTGTAATTCTGATAGTGCTCTGAATCCGCAAAGGTCTGGCGAAGCATGTCATTGCATCTGATTAATGCTGCGATATTATTGTCCCCATCCTTCAATCCGTCCAGAAAATAGACCCACTTTAAATCACTGTCGTTTGATACAGAAAAAGCTCCTGCACACATAATATCCAGTTGCTTTTCAAATGCCATGCGGCCTTCCGTTAAGTCATTTTTCATAATTTCACTGTAATAGTTCTCTGTACTATTTTTCCAAAATGAAAGTAGCAAAAATACTGCTATAAACGGTGCAGCCAACAGCGCACCATAAGAAAGCAGCAATGTAGAGTATATTCTCTTCACATGAAAACGTTTTAATTTCTGTCGTGTCATTCGTATGGTTATGCTCCTCATTTTTCTCATGGTCCAAAAAATATCCGGACTTTCGAACATAAAATGTACTTATCTGCAAAAAAACAGCAAACACGTACATTATATTACGCATTTGCTGCATTGTCATCATGAATATATAATTTTCTCGCTCTGGAATGCCCTCGTCAGTCCGAATACCAGCACTCCCGCCGCGCACAGATTTACGATCACCGTCACGATAATTTCTGCCGGCTGATAACTAAAGGAAAAAATACCGTTCATACACTGCACACTGTTGTATACCGGGATCAGATATCGGTATAGCGGGATCTCCTTTCCCTGACTGAGCATGGGGCTCAATCCGATAAATGTCACCACAATGGTAAACGGAGACACTGTTGTAGCTGCCTCTTTCACACTTTTGGCAAAAGCGGAGACCAGTGCGATCATGGATACCAGCACCATTACCGTTGACAGAATGATCAGAAGCAGCATCGCATAATCCATAGGTACGTACACCGAGGAATCCACGCCGGTCAGTTCTCCGCCCATCATTTTCGGCAATGCCGCAAAAGTTCCGATAAAACTGGAACAGCCTGCCAGAAGCGCTATGATACTTAAGGAAAACACTTTTCCCAGAGCCAGGGAACTTCTCTTCATGGGTGTCACCAGTAATGTCGCTATGGTACCCCGCTCCTTCTCCCCGGCGATGGATTCCGGTGCCACGGACATGCAGCCACTGTATAAAAACATCATAAGCAGTAGGTTGGAGCCGACCGGACAGGAATGCCACGCAAGAACCGTCAATGAGACGGTATTGGAGAATGTGGTAGTTCAGGCTATCAACACGCTCCTTGGTGATATATCCACCTACCAGGCGCAGCTCCAGCAGAACATTGCAAAGGTGATCCGTAGTGCTCAGCAAAATACCGCTGATGGGATCGACGAGAGACTGCATGGACTCCAAAAAGAGCTTCTCAAAAAAGCAAATAACAAAGATGCCTATGATGAAATTGCCGACGAGCTACAGGATTTTATCAAACAGCAACCCACACACCCGGAAGCCTTCGACGAGGTCTTGGTAAAGCGCTGGCTCGAGCGAATCATCGTCTGGGAGGGTCACTTCACTGTGGAGCCTAAGTCTGGACTGAACATTGATATTGAAGGATAACCCCGTAGACGCACGAAACCCTCTCGACCATGATTGCCGGGAGGGTTGTTTTGGTTATTTGCTACCTCTGTGATATGGAGCTTTATTCATCAGAGACAGGCAAACTATGCCACCGGGATCGGATGCACGATCATCTTCCCATAATCTTTTTAAACCCACGGCTATACGACGACCCAAGAAGTCTCTGATAGATTCTCAGATCACTGTCTTTAAACACGTTAAAGATTACTTTCTTTAGGCAGCTGTCCGGATTCGCATCCAACCATTCCTTCACAGTCTTGACTGCTATCTCCGCTACTTTGTCCTTCAGGAACACTAATACACCAGTGGAGATACAACAAAAGACAATGTTCTCACAGCCATGCTCTGCCGCAAGGTTCAGACTATTCCGATAGCAATTTGCAAGCTGGTCCTTGTTCGCCTGCATCAGATACGGAGAGACAATCGGACCGACTACATGAATGATGTACTTTGACGGCTGGTTATAGGCGGAAGTGATTATCGGCACAGACGTCGGCTGGACATAATCCTGACTATAGATTTTCTGCTGATATTCCATATATCTTACACAATCGGCGCGAACACTCGTTCCGGCAAAGCTTTGGATGATGTTGTCCGCGCACGAATGGTTCATAACTCAACAACCGCTGAGTGAATTATTGGCAGGATTAATGATTGCATCACATTTCCGTGTTGTGATATCGCCCTGCCGGAGGATCAGCCGCCCGTCAGAGGAAACCGGCTTAAGATCTGCCGCATCTGTAATTCCCTTCTCCCGAGTCCTTTCCTTGGGATGTCAGGAAATAAATCCCACTCTCATCCGCGTGCATGACATCCATGTAGGCGGTTGCCGGGTGCCCTTGTTCATTATTGGTCGTCAGCAACACGGAGTGAATGTCATGCTGTAAGATGTACATATAATCTTTTATTTCCATTGCGTTTCCTTTGATTCACCAAATATATGCTGTTGTTTTTGTCCTGAAAGTAATTCTGCCATTTCAATATCAGCTTCTTTTTCATCTAACTGTTTTACAAACATAAGGTATGTCAGCTGTTCAATAACTTCTGTTGGCTGTGATACGCCTCCTGCAATGACATCCAACCAAATCTGCTCAATTTTATTTTTTACTGCCGCTAGCAACATAACTTATCCTCCCGTGCTATTTGTATCCCAAATAGTACTTTTATTTCAATAAAAACATGCAATATATTTTACACAATATTATATACGTAAAAATGCCGGATATCAATCGGTTTTAATGTAGGGATTTGCCTTGAAATGGCAAAAATCAAGCCTCCAAATCTTCTTTGACTTGAAGGCTTATGTTCGTTTACTGTTTCGTTATATATTTCTGTAACCTGCTCTTTGGTTTCTCTGGTATTGTATGTGCCAGCTTATTACTTTACGTGACCACGAACCTATAATCCAAGAAATCTTAAGCCCTCACATCATTTTCACGATGCCTGTTCCCAAAATAATTTTGTATTACTGAACTAACAGTGATAAAACCTTAGGTCTTGCTCCACGTTCATAGGTAAAGCCAAGGGGCAAACGAATAATTTCTGGTAAATAATATTTTTCATCCGAAATCTTTAAATACCCCTGAGCTTCTAATTTTGAAATTTCATCACCTGTTAATTCAATTTTGTCCAAAGTCAATGGTAATGTTTTTATTCCTTTCATTTTTTCAAATTTTTCTAAAATATCATAAATATTGCGCATTTCCATCTTGATTTCTTCATATTTTTTAGTTGCGCATAGTCCGATCGCTTTACGTATGTCAACAGGCATAAGCAAACGGTCTTTATACACCAATTTTGCTTCCCCATAGCCTCCTGATGAAAAGCTCAGAAATCTAACAATGTCTCTCGCCTGTAACTGGCCAGTAAAGTCCGACAATGCTGCCAAAATCCAACGATCCGAATATGCTTCTCGTGAACCTCTTTTCCCTAATTTTAACCCCCATAGGATTGTTAACTTATCTGTCAGGACAGTTCTCGTCGCATTTAGAACGTCTATCCCATCCGTCAAATCCGGATATGCCTTCGATACAATCCATAATGCCAAACGCAATGCTTCCGTCTGAGTCCAGTTCAGTTCATAATTATAATACATACTCTTAAACTGTTCCGTATTGGTATCAATTGCATTGTTTATCATATCTTTTCGTGCGAAAACAACAATTCCAATCTTTCCATAGTCAAGTCTCTGCAATTCATTCACGACATTCTGGCAGAGTGCCTTTAAAAGCATTTTCCATCTATCGTCTTTTTTTATCTGTGAATCTGCACAAACATCCTCCACACCATCTACAACAAATACAATTCTTTTCCCACTATTTGCAACTGCCTTGTCTAATTCTGAAATGTTCTTATAACTGCCTTGGAACATTCCAGTTATCAAATCAAACCATTGCTTTACCCACTCCATTCTTGTAAGTTCAGATGTTTCCAATAATTTCATTAATGTATTAATTGTATCTGTATCTTTTTTCAGCTTTATTCCAGTTAAATTCTGACGTGCATATTCTATGCATTCGTCAATAAGTGGCTTCATCTTATTGCTATTCATACTAGTCAGCAATGGAATAATAATTGTTTCATGTCCTGTATCCAACGACGTACCCGTCTGTTCAATAAAATTTTCCCATGTCTTCGCCTGTAATAACTGCTTATAGATATATGTCTTACCTGATCCCTTTGCACCAGATACAACAATTCTCGGAATCTCCGTTTTGAAATTCTTTACCATTTCCTTGATAGAAGATGTTACAAGCATATTTGCACTTGACGTTCCTTCCGCAGTCGTCTCCTCATAAGCAATGTCATGTATCCGTTTCAGAATCTCCCGGACTTTATTCTCATCTTCAAATATCGTCTCCTCTTTTTGCTCGCTCTCAAACAAACTTTTCGTTTGCTCATCCATTAAAGATGCTAGTTCACTTCCTTTTATTTTTTCACAAAGCGTGTTAAAATCAGTAATCTGCACGAACGCTTTATCAAATCCCAGTTCCATAAAATATTCATCTCGCAAGAAAGTAGCATTATCCGTATCAGCTCCACTTTCAACCTCTTCCACGATTTGATTTTCAATCTCCTGAATTTCTTCGAATTTCATCGTTTCCGGAATCATCGTTAACAGAATCTTCGATTTCAAAAAATCGGCATTCGTTTTTTTATATACCTGTTCCAATATCTGATTCGTTCCCTTTACCGACTGTAAAGACGTGGAAGTTACATAATATTTAATCACACGTGGATCAAATAAAAATGGAGCTGAAAATTCCGTAACTCCAGCCCGTAAATCAACCAATACAAGATCTGCTCCTATTTTCTTTGCTATTTCAGCTATCGTTTCCGTAATATAAAATTTGTTTTCTTGCGTTAACAAAACCTGTTCCGGTCTTGACACAACGTTCATAATCTGTTTCTTTTCCCGATAAACAGGAATAAAATACTGATCAATTATCTTTTTATCCGTTACAACACTAACTGTCGAAGTCTTTATTAAATCTGATAATTTTACCATCATCTGATCTGTGATCTGCTCATAATTCATGATTGACAAAATATCAAGATAACTAATTTTTCGATATCCGGCTTCTACCATCCAAGACAAACCAGGTGCTTCCACATCGGCATCCAATACTAAGATTTTTTTATCCGGATATTTTTGTGTGCATTGTCTTAAAAACGCAGTAAGTGACAAAGTTCGTCCTACTCCGCCTTTGTATGAATGAAACGCTATCATTTTCAAGGAACCAAACTCCGTATCTTCATTTTCACACTTCTGAAAATACATATCTCTAAATAACGGCGCATATTTTTTTTCTACTTTTAGACTGTCATCTCTTTGAAAAATAATATCTAAGCATGTTTCTTTAAAATCAATGAATAACGTATTCTTTTCGATTGAATAATTACGTCCGAAAATCACCTTTAAATATTGTATGTCTGATTCTTGAGGTTTGTCACTGTTTTGATAAATTTCAACACTATCACTATAAACCTGTACATCAATCCATGTTTCCGGCCAAGAACTTCTATTTTCCTCAAAAATATCTTCTATGTCATGCCATGTAAAATAATAATTCATCTATTCACCCTCCCTATATCCGCTGAAGCAGCCATTCCGCAATCCGAACCAGAGTTTTTTCCTCACTTTGTTCCTCGTCTTCATCCTCAATATGAGCACCATATCTCCACAATTCATTATATTTCCCCGGCAATATAAAGCCGCCATCTTTAAGCTGAATCTTTTTCAATGGAAAACGTGTCTCTATTCCCACTTCTTTTGTCATTGCTTTTAAGTCATGTCCTGGTGATTTTCTTCCATTTATCTCATAATAGGACTTCAAATCTTCATATGTATTTTTACCAATCTTTTTAAGAATCAAACTTTTTAATCCACATTCCACCGAATAAAATAACATCAGAAGTCGAGAACGATATGGCATATCCGTTCCCGTCTTTTTATACATACCGTAGTGATTTTTGAAGCTTTGTTGAAACTCACTTCTTGTAATATTAATTTGTGACTGTATTGTTCCCTGTTTTTTCTCGTGATCTTTCAATATATCTTCGCTCCTTATTATACCGGATAGTTGAATAATATTCTGCTTTAAGTTTATCATCTAACAACTAAAATGACAAGTTGTCACCTATGAACACTAGGGATTATTCCCAACATCCGAAGGCTCAATAATCAATAACATTCGTTGAACTTTCTCTTTTAATTATTCCGGTTGTCTGCCCTTCTCAGATTTTGGTTTGTTATGCTCTCTCGTTCTATAATTCCATGTTACAGTTTTACCTATGCAATACAAGTATTTGATTCTGTCATCTCATCTTGATGTTATGTCACATATGACTTGATCTTGTTCTCTGCCGCAGTCAAATCTAGTCCGTCTATATCCAGTCTCACATTCACATGGTGCTTCGCCTCATGGAGTGTGGACAAAAGAACTACCGTCTCCACATGCTCGGTGAACGGGAACATATCCACGCCCACACCCTTCATCACACGGTAACCCTTCTTCTTAAAGTACTTCAGGTCCCTAACCAGTGTCTCGGGATTGCAGGAGACGTAGACAATTCGCTCAGGGCCGATCTGTACTACGGAGCTCATGAATTCTTCGGTGCTGCCACTTCTGGGAGGATCCATCATGACCACGTCAACTTTTGCGCCCTGGCTTGCCATCTCCACGAGGAATTTCCCGGCGTCATTTTGGTAGAACTGGATGTTGCAGATCTGGTTCGCCTTGGCATTGCTGCGGGCATCTCTCACCGCATCGGCATTTAACTCCACACCGATGACCTTGCCGGCCTTGTCGCTGGCAATCATGCCGATAGTTCCGGTTCCGCAGTAGGCATCCACCACAGTCTCCTTGCCAGTGAGTCCGGCATACTCCAAAGCTTTCCCATAGAGTATCTCGGTCTGTACCGGATTCACCTGATAGAAGGATTTGGGTGAAATACGGAACCTCTTTCCGCACAGTTCATCCTCAATGTATCCCTTGCCGTAGATCACATGCTCCTTGTCGCCCAGTACCATGCTGGTATTTCGATTGTTGACATTGATGACCACGGTAGTGATCTCCGGGTGAAGCTTCAGCAGTGCCTTCACGAAATTATTCTTGGAGGGCAGGATCGGGGAAGCCAGCACCAGTACTACCATGATCTGTCCGGTGACATGTCCGGTGCGGATCAGGACATGGCGCAGCAATCCGTATCCGGTATCCTCATTGTAGGGACGGATATGGAATGATTTCAACAGTCCTCGGATAGATACAATGATCTCATCCGCTTTGGCATTCTCGATCAGGCAGCTGTCCACAGGAACGATCCGATGGCTCTTCTGCTCATAGATCCCGGAAATAGCGTCGTGATAACGGTTCTCACCGAATACCGCATGTACCTTGTTCCGGTAATGCTGTGGCTGCTCCATGGGAATCACGCCCTCTATTTTGCAAAAGGGAGCCAGCAGCTCCCCTAATTGCTTTTCTTTATTCTTCAGTTGTTCGGCATACGGCTTGTTGATCCAGCTGCAGCCGCCGCATTTGTCAGCTACGGGGCAGATGCCGCTCTTATTTTTCACGGTCGTCTTTTCCCATCCCTGTCCTACGGGTGTCCGTTTTTCCTTGCCTGTCATCACTTTAGGGGTTCCCACCTCATTGATTTTTCCCATCACTTTGGTCTTCCCCGTCCCATTCACAGCCCCGGACGTTCTTCTGTCATTTCTGTTATCGTTCTTCATCTTTCCGCCTGACTTCATTTAATCGTCCAGTCTCCTCATCTCGGTGTAGGCTAATAATAACGGTCCCACACCCTTGGCATCGTCTTCCACGATGGGCTCAGACATATAGTACTCGAAGCTGCCGTCACGACGGCGGTTATCCTCCGGTCCCAGTCCTGCCACGAGGCAGATACCGCCCAGACTTAAGTGTCCGTCCTTCTCCTTCAGATAGCGGTCACAGATACCCTGGAATGCCTTTAAACCATAGGTTCTGTAAGACTCCGGTAAAAATCCGAGTCTCACGCCCTTTAACAGAGAGTACGCCATGATCGCACTTCCGCTGGTCTCTAAGTAGTTCGGCTTCCTGCCGCCCAGTGCGGGAAGCTGGTACCACATACCGCTCTCATCCTGGAATTTTAACATGGAATCGATCAGATCCACGAATACCTTCTTCAGATTGTCATACTCTGCCCTGTACTCTTCTCCCGGCTCACATTTGCTCAGGGTATCCAATAGTGCCATGGAATACCAGCCCAGTGCTCTCAGCCAGAAATTCTGTGACAGTCCGGTCTCCTTGTTACACCAGAAAGCTTTCTTCGAAGCATCATAACCATGATAGTATAATCCGGTCTTAGGGTCTCTCATGTATTTTACGACATTGGCAAACTGATGGAAAATATCATCGTAGTGCTTCTTGTCATCGAATTTGGTCTCATACTCCATGTAAAAGGGCTGTCCCATATACATGCCGTCCAGCCATACCTGATTGGGGTAGATCTTCTTGTGCCAGAAGTTGCCTTCCTCGGTACGGGGCTGCGTCTCCACCTGACTGTAGATCAGGTCGATCGCCTTGCGGTATTTTTCCTTGCCGTTTAACGCATACAATGCGAACAGGGTCTTGCCTGCATTGACATTATCAATATTATATTCTTCCACGGAATACTTGGTAATCGTACCGTCCGCCTGTACTCTGTGGTCAATAAATGCATCTGCGAATTCGTAATACTTCTTCTCTCCGGTAGCGCTGTAAATCTCTAAAAGCGCCAGGATCATGCAGCCGTCAATGTAATTCCAGCCGGCAGCTTTCCCCTCTCTCGCCTTCTCAATGTTCCATGCGGGAACATCCAGAGTGCTCTTCTCGATCAGTTCATCAATGTATTTCTCAAAAATAGGCAGTTGCATGTAAAAGTTCCTCCGTTTTTTATTCTGCAGCATATAGGTTTATATTACACAGTATTCCCCACCTCGTCAATGGGGACTGGCTGCCGCATTATCTTTTGTTTATGTGATGTCGGGTCAAAAGCCCCCGACTTTGATGCCTACGAATTGCTTCGTGCTACGCACTCCCACAATTCTACCCAATATTCGCATATCGTGGGATTATCATCCCACTTTTATGCTCATATCGGGGCGGGTCCTAAGGTCTTTCACCCACCTATGAGCAAGCTCATGTGGGCTTAGACCTTTTGACCCTGGCATCATTATATTTTTATATGGCTATTGGGGGATAAGCATTTTTGTATTGTTTCCACAATTTTTTTCCTATCCAGCGGTTTGGCAAGATGTGCATTCATTCCTGCAAGCCGGCTGCTGATCATATCATCAGAGAACGCATTCGCCGACATTGCTATGACAGGGATGGTTTCCGCATCTGTTCGGTTCAGTGTCCGGATCTTACGGGTCGCATCTAATCCGTTTAACACCGGCATCATAATATCCATCAAAATAACACTATAATATCCCGGCTCGGATTTTTCAAACAACTCTACCGCTTCCTGTCCATTTACCGCACCTTCCACTGTCATCCCCTGATCTTCCAGAATAAATCTTGCGATTTCCATATTCAGATCATTATCTTCCACCAAAAGTACCCGAAGTCCCTTCAGGGAAATCGTTTTGTAGTCCCGGACTACATTGATATCCTCAGGAGTACCTATCTTAAATGGTATCCGGACAGTTGCGGTAGTACCAACACCTTTTTCACTCTCCAGACAGATAGTTCCGTGCAGCCGGTCTGTCAGCTGTTTTGCGATTGCTAGTCCAAGACCGGTTCCTTCGTATCTGGTACGGCTGCTTTCATTTTCCTGGGCAAACAGCTCAAATGCATGTTCGGCAAACTCTTTGCTCATTCCAATTCCATGATCTTTACAGACAAATTCACAGATCACGTTCTTATCATCCAGCTGTTCTTCGTTGTAGCTGACAAAGATGGTACTTCCAATGTGCGAAAATTTGATCGCATTGTCGGCAAGAATGGATAAGATTCTCGCTGTATAAAGAGGGTTGCCCACCAGATACGGATGGGTATACGAACTATTTTCCCACTCAACGATATACTCTATCTGCTTTTCTTCTGCTTTGATCTGGGCTGCTTCGTTTGCTGTTCTTAACATATCTGCGATATCAAACGTCATATCCTGGTTGACGATCTCACCGGATTGCAGCTTATTCATGTCCAGAATGTCATTCACCATAGATAACAGGTATTTTGACATTTCTCTGATCTTTTTTCTGCATTTTTCCTGCATCTGCAGATCATCCGGGTATTCTTCCGCCATATCGAGCAGACCCAGGATCCCATTCATCGGAGTGCGGATATCATGGCTCATATTCGACAGAAAACGGGTCTTCATAGCCGTTTCACGTTTTGCTTCTGCCGCCCTTAAGGCAAGCTGCTGTTCCTTTCTCTTTTCATCGTTGATCGATCTGACGGCACACAGGACATGCGTTACACGTCCGTGCTCATCTCTTTTTTTCACGATCAGGCGGGTTCTGCGCCACTCTCCATTCAGGGTCCGATACTCCATGGAGATAGTTTCCTTGTCCTGTAAGCGTTCTGCCATTGTGGAAACATCACAAAATTCCAGAAATCCCTCCAGATATTCTTCCGCGATCAGCTGCTCACAATTACAACGCAGATCCCTGCTCAGACATCCTTTACGCTTTACTGTGTTTGGGAAGTTTTCTTCTCCGGATACCACCTCATAAGTGTCCGCTTTCAGATCAAATCTGGAAATATAATGATAGCTTTTACCGATTGCTGAAATAATCTCGTTTTTCAGCGTTGCCTCTTCCAGAGCCTTTTTCAGTCTGTCCTGAATCTGTTTCTCTTTTAACAGCACTTCATCAATATGGCGGATTCCCACAAGTATTATAAACTCTGATTTCTCTGCTTCACTCTCCAGTTTCACTGCCTGTACTTCAAAATACTGTCGATCTCCCGCATTGGGAATACTCCGGTAATGAAATACGAATCTGTCCATGCTGCAAAGCTGTTCTTTCAAATATTGATACGAAAAACATTTTATAAATTCCGGTCTTTCGTCTTCCGGCACATACTCCTCAGCATACTGGGCCACATAGTCATGAAACATTTCATACGGCTTCTGTTTTTCATTCAACATTTTAAGCGCATTTGTATTTTGTGCCAGTTTTAGTGTCTCATACTTTCCAGAATTAAGGTCCACGACATACACTGCCGTAAAATCTATGCTGAGCTTATCCATGATATATTTACTGTATTGTAACTGACTCAGAGTATTATCCAATGGTTCACCATCCTTCTCTATTTCATTCCTACCAGATTATTTCGTAAGGTACCGATCAATTCCTCTATCACAATCGGTTTGGATAAGAAGCCATCCATACCACATTCCCTTGCTTTCTTTCTGTCTTCGTCAAAAGCATTGGCAGTCATGGCAAGAATGGTAATCCCGGCCAGCGCCGGTTCATCCAGCGCACGGATCAGCTTTGTAGCCTCATATCCGTTCATAACAGGCATCTGAACATCCATCAGCACCAGATCATAATTACCCGGTGTCGAATTTTTAACCTTCTCCACCGCCTCAGCTCCATTTTCTGCAGTATCCACCAGGAAACCATACGCATTCAGAATTTCCACCGCGATTTCGCTGTTCAGTTCATTATCTTCCACCAACAGTATGCACTTGCCTTTGAAATCTGAAGCCTCTGTCGGAAGAATCAGCTTCTCTGTTCCAGCCTGTTTCTGTCCGATCGCCTCCATCAAAGTCTCTCTGATATCTGACATAAACAGAGGTTTCGCGCAGAATGCAGTCACCCCTGCGGCTTTGGCTTCTGCTTCAATATCCGACCAGTCATAAGCAGTCAGGATAATGATCGGCGTATCGTCACCAAGACTGCGGATCTGGCGTGTGACCTCAATACCATTCATATCCGGCAGGCGCCAGTCAATGATATAGGCATGGAATGCGTCTCCAAGCTCCATAGACTGACGTGCACGCAGAACAGCTTCCTTACCGGAAAGTGTCCATTCTGAACGCATCCCTACCTTTACAAGCATCTTTGTCACACTGTCACAGGTATTAAAATCATCATCTACAACCAACGCCTTCAGACCTTCCAGCTCTGCGATCTTCTCTATGGAGTGATGCTTTGGCTGAATCCGAAATGGCAGACGGACTATAAATTCGGTGCCTTTTCCCTGCTCTGTCTGCACTTCAATGGTACCGTCCATCATATCCACGATATTCTTGGTAATAGCCATGCCAAGTCCGGTACCCTGGGTTCTGCTGACCGTGGAAGTCCGCTCCCTCTCAAAGGGAGAAAATAACTTCTGTACAAATTCCTGACTCATGCCGATTCCATTATCCTTTACCCGGATCTCGTACAGCTCACTGCCTCTTACGTTTCCCGGATACTGCTTCAGCCGGACAGAAACGGTTCCTCCCGCAGGTGTAAACTTAACCGCATTGGACAAAAGATTTAAAAGTACCTGGTTCAACCGCGTCTTATCACAATAAACATCTTCATTGGTCACGTCCATGGCATCCATATAAAGATCCAGCTGCTTCGCATAAATCTGTCCGCTGATAATGGTCTTCAGGTCATGGAGCACCTCCGACAGACTGACCTCCGTTTCTTCCAGATGGAGCTTTCCACTCTCAATCCGGCTCATATCCAGTATATCATTGATCAATGATAATAAATGATTGCTGGAGGATAGAATCTTCCCCAGATAATCTCTGACCTTATTCTCATTATCAATGTTGCTCACAGCCAGTGTCGTAAAGCCGATAATGGCATTCATTGGTGTCCGGATATCGTGAGACATATTGGAAAGGAACGTGCTCTTTGCCCTGTTTGCAGTCTCCGCCGCACGAACTGCCTCTGAGAGTGCCTGATTCATTTTCCAGTCAGCGGTACGATCCGACATAACCAGGATATATTTCTTTTTTCCGTTGATCTCGCAGCACATCGCAATATTATGAAACCACCGTTTTTCTCCTGTCTTCAGATGAACATATTCGAAATCCCATTCTCTCTGCTCATGTACCTGAATTTCCTCCAGATAATTCTTCTCCGGAGCTTCCTGTTTTGCCGGATGCAGTTTCCCCAGAATACGAATATCTTTACGGATCTGTTCTACCGTAATACCCAGCAGTTTTTCCGCATTCGGGCTGACGTAATCTGCCTGATATGTTGTGGCATCCAGCATCAGGAAAACATCATCCACATTCATGGAAAGCTTTTGGAACAGCTTGTCTCTGTACAGGATCTCCGTATCCTTTTTCTCAAGGCTTGTCCTGCCTTTTTGAATAATAAGGCGGATACAAAATGCGGCAATACAGAGCACGACTACACTTACAAGGAGTATCGTACTAAGCTGCAGCCTGTTCATACCGGCATTGACGATATCCTCCCTGACAAGTCCTAAGAATATCCAGTCCAGGATATCTGATTTCTCGTAGACCAGATAATAGTTCTTCCCATCCAGAGCTACCCGCATTGCATCGTTATGTCCCGCTTTAAATTCATCTGAAAGTCTCAGAATTTCTTTCTCAGACATATTGGAATGCTCTCTCAGAATGCCGAAGAAATTATACACATTCCCCCACGAATCAGAGGAATGATCCACCAAAACACGGCCATCCGGATGAATCACAAAGCTCTGGGCATTTCCATTGAAAACAGAAAGATCCAGTACATCTACGAAGTTTTCATAAGCAATGGCAATCGCATCATATTCAAACCCCTGATAAATTCCATGAGCCTTAGGAGTGGCAAAAACAAGCAGCTGGGATTTCCCGGGAACTGCTGCATTCGCTATGATATCATTTCCCTGCCGGATCTCCTCTTCCATATTCTCCTGTAATCCAAGGTACCCGGTTTCCCCTGTTATCATCTTATACTTCCCATCAGCTGATAAAAAATAAAACTCTAAAAATCCTGCATCCTCCTGTGCATTCTCTATGTAATCACGGATTTCACTTTCACCGGAAGTATCACGCAGATACTCACTCCACATATGGAGATAAGACAGGTTCTTATTTGTCAGTTCCGTCAACATCTTATCAGACTGATGGAAAACCTCCGTCAGATGAGAGACACTTTCCTCATAAATGGTTTCTGCCACAAAGCTGAAATATCGAAAAACAGTCAAAACAATTACTATCATGAAAGTCGCAAAGACAGCTGTCTGTAATCGTTTTTTCATAGCCGGCTTTTCTCTGTCTGTATTATGATCCCTAATCTTCATGCTTCTCACCTCAGAGTCATATAGTCTTCAGGCTCTGCAAGAATGGCATCACCCTCTGAAATATATTCCAGCCAGGTATCTTTCACAGAGGTATCCTCTCCACCAAATACAATCGTATCATCTGTCGGATATGCTGCCATGTGTTTTGGTATTGCAAGGCAGGTTACCGTGAAAGTATCCTCGTCCTGAATTTGTTTTCCGTCCTTTGTAACTTTACCCAATGTGTAACCATCATCTGTTTCATTGACTTCCACAGAAATACCGCTAACCACCGGCAGCGATCCACGGTTAAAGGGAAGAAAGCCTCCCTCATAGCCTTCTATAAAGTTTTTAACAGTCTCTTTCAGTTCCGCTCCGCTCATCGTGCTGCTGTACGCTGATAGACCATTGGGCATGATCATATCACCTGCCATTTTTTCTGTATAGCCGGCTTTCAGCACATTTCCTGTAAAGCTGTTTCCGGTTGCGATCAACACATCCGTCCCATAAGCGCCACGCAACGTATTTGCCATAACCGAATAGGCCGCATTGCCCCCACTGCTATGAAAGCGGTTGGAATAGGATTTCTGCGAATCCAGCACGATACTCTCAGCTGCAGCTTCTTCCTCAAGGAGCTGAGAATGAAATGACTGATAAGCCTGCCCTGCATTGTATTCTCCTGAGATCATCTTAGACACCACATCCCTGGAAGCAGAGAAAAAGTCATTTGACGCAACTCGGATATACATATGGTTTTCTTCGATCACGGGTTTCACATCGTTCAGATATTCCGTAAGCTGCATATCCACATCCTGAC
>OGEP01001680.1_pt1 | contig 22891 bp, 23 predicted proteins | sample 1570721 | NCBI WGS metagenome assembly OGEP01 (sample SAMEA2582131, study PRJEB24529) | metagenome | biome: Human gut stool | place: China | collected 2011 | reverse complement strand
CGAGCCTGCCGCCGGCATGAACCCCTCCGAGACCGCAGAGCTGACGGAGACCATCCGCCGCATCCGCGACGAGTTCAACATTGCAGTCCTGCTCATCGAGCACGATATGAGCCTCGTTATGGGCATCTGCGAGGGCATCGCCGTGCTGAACTTTGGCCGCATCATCGCCAAGGGTACGCCGGACGAGATCCGCAACAATCCCCAGGTCATCGAAGCCTACCTGGGCAAGAAGGAGGGCTGAACGATGGCACAGACTTTGCTGAAAGTTGATAACATCAACGTCTTTTATGGCAACATCCACGCAGTCAAGGATGTCTCCTTCGAGGTGAACGAGGGCGAGATCGTCACCCTCATCGGTGCCAACGGTGCCGGTAAGTCCACCACCCTGAAGACCATCTCCGGCCTGCTCCACCCGAAGACCGGCGACGTCCTCTACAAGGGCAAGAGCATCAAGGGCGTCCGCGCTCATAAAATCGTCGAGGCCGGTCTGGCACAGGTGCCGGAAGGCCGTCATGTCTTCCTGCACATGACCGTGGAAGAGAATCTGGACATGGGCGCTTATACCCAGCCTGCTTCCACCATCGCTCCCAACAAGGAGAAGGTCTTTGAACTGTTCCCCCGCCTGAAGGAGCGCCGCAAGCAGCTGGCCGGCACCATGTCCGGCGGCGAGCAGCAGATGCTGGCAATGGGCCGTGCTCTGATGAGCAACGCCTCCATGCTGATGCTGGACGAGCCATCCATGGGTCTGTCGCCTCTGCTGGTGCAGGAGATCTTCGACATCATCCAGGACATCCACAAAGAGGGCATGACCATCCTGCTGGTCGAGCAGAACGCACAGATGGCCCTTTCCGTGGCAGACCGCGCCTACGTCCTTGAGACGGGCCGCGTGGTCATGGATGGCACCGGTGCTGAGCTGCTGACCAACGAGCGTGTCCGCAGCGCATATCTGGGCGGTTAAATTACAAAAAGTAAAAGAGGCGTGACCGCAAGGTCACGCCTCTTTTGTTGTGGAAAATCATTGGATGATGGATTTGTAGTAGTTCCCGAAATCGGCAAGGGCATCAATGATGGGAAGCATCTCTCTGCCGAGGCTGGTCAGGCCATACTCCACGCGAGGGGGCGTTTCGTGATAGTCGTGTCGGTAGGCGAGCCCGTCGTCGATCATCTGCCGTAAGCTGTCCGTCAAAACTTTCTGAGAGATTCCCTCCAGATCTCTTTGCAGTTCGTTGAACCGCCATGGGCGGGTCTTGAGATTGCGCAGGATCAGCAGCTTCCACTTGCCGCCGATGAGGGAGACTGCAGTGGCCACGGGGCAGGCGGGCAGTTCTTCTTTTGTTTTCATGGCATCACACCTCCGAGAACATCATAACATATTCTTTTTAATATGTACAGTTATAAAAAGGTGCGTACTTGTTTTAGAGTGTGCTCCGGCTTAAACTATACACAGGCGAGCGAGAGCGCCAATATCCTTTGGAGGTAAAAGAGATGGAAAACTATACGAAAACGAATATCGGCAGCGAGGCAAGAGTGGAACTTCACGAAAAATTGGGCCTGACGGGTGCGGAGGTCAGCATCAACCAGCTCCCGGCGGGCGCAGGGGTGCCTTTTGTGCACGCCCACAGGAACAATGAAGAGATCTACGGTATTATTGCAGGGAAGGGCAAAGCCGTTATCGATGGGAAGGAGATCGCTCTGACCGCTGGCGACTGGCTGAAAGTTGCTCCGGCAGCAAAGCGTCAGTTCTCTGCTGCCGCAGATGAGGGCATTACCTATATTTGCATTCAGGTGAAGGAACACTCTCTGGGCGGCTTTACCGCTGAGGATGCCGTTATCTTCTGATAGAAAGAGCCGGAAACGTAAAACCCCCTGTACATTTCTGTACAGGGGGTTTTATCGTGTTGGAATTATATCAGCTGGTATACCGTGCGGTCTCCAGCAGCTCCTCGGCTCGCTTGACCTGTTCCGCCGTAGGCGGGACAGCGTCGGGCAGAGGATAAGGGATGCCGAGCTTCTGCCACTTGAAGAGGCCCAGCGTGTGGTAGGGCAAGACCTCCACCCGCTGCACCGTCTTGAGGGACGAGATGAACTCTGCGGTCTTCCGCAGGCCGTCTTCGTCGTCCGTCAGGCCGGGGACGAGAACATGGCGTATCCAGAGCGGCACGCCGAGGTCAGAAATGTGGCGCGCCATCGCAAGGATGTTCGCGTTGTCCTTTCCGGTGAGCCTGCGGTGCTTCTCCGGGTCGATCTCCTTCAAATCGAGGATGACGAGGCTGGTGGACTTCATCAGCCGGTCAAAATCGGCCAGATAAGCCGCATCGTCGGGGCGGAAGGGCTGACCGGCGGTGTCCAGAGCCGTATGCACGCCCTTGGAGCGCGCCAGCTCGAAGAACGCCGTCAGGAACTCCATCTGGCGCAGCGGCTCGCCGCCGCTGACCGTGATGCCGCCCTTTTTGCCCCAGTAGTTGCGGTAGCGGTATACCCGCTGGAACAGCGCTTCCGCCGTCCACTCCTCGCCGCCCTCTGCCCATGTTTCGGGGTTGTGGCAGTACTTGCACCGCAGGGCACACCCCTGCAAAAACACCACAAAGCGCACGCCGGGGCCGTCCACCGAGCCGAAGGATTCCAGCGAGTGGACGTACCCAAGGGTCTTACAGGACGCCATGGCAGGTACGGGCCAGCACGTCCAGCTGCTGCTCACGGGTCAGGTCGATGAACTTGACGGCGTAGCCGGAAACGCGGATGGTGAAGTTGGCGTACTCTTCCTTCTCGGGGTGCTCCATGGCGTCCAGCAGCTTCTCCTTGCCAAAGACGTTCACGTTCAGGTGGTGTGCGCCCTGATCAAAGTAGCCGTCCAGCACCTGCACCAGATTCTCCACGCGCTCGTCCTCGCTGTGACCCAGCGCTTCAGGGTTGATGGTCTGGGTGTTGGAGATGCCGTCCAGTGCCCAGTGGTAGGGCAGCTTTGCCACGGAATTCAGCGAAGCCAGCAGGCCGTTCTGCTCTGCACCGTAGCTGGGGGTAGCGCCGGGGGCAAACGGGGTGAAGGCGGCGCGGCCATCCGGCAGAGCGCCGGTGTACTTGCCGTACACCACGTTGGAGGTGATGGTCAGGATGGAGGTGGTAGCCTCGGAGTTGCGGTAGGTGTGGCGCTTCTTGATCATCTCAAGGAAGGTCTTGAGCAGCCACACGCCGATCTCGTCGGCACGGTCGTCATCGTTGCCGTACTTGGGGAAGTCGCCCTCGGTCTCAAAGCCGGTGGCAAGGCCGTTTTCATCGCGCACCACCTTCACCTTGGCGTACTTGATGGCGCTCAGGGAGTCGATGACGTGGGAGAAGCCTGCAATGCCGGTGGCAAAGGTGCGGCGCACATCGGTGTCGATGAGTGCCATCTCGGCTTCCTCGTAGTAGTACTTGTCGTGCATATACTGGATGAGGTTCAGCACGTTGACGTACAGCCCTGCCAGCCAGTCCAGCATCTGCACATACTTGGGCAGCACCTCGTCATAGGTCAGGTACTCGCTGGTGATGGGGGCGTAGTTGGGGCCGCACTGCTCGTGGCTCTTCTCGTCCACGCCGCCGTTGATGGCGTACAGCAGGCACTTGGCAAGGTTGGCGCGTGCGCCGAAGAACTGCATCTCCTTGCCGGTCTGGGTGGCAGACACGCAGCAGCAGATGGAGTAATCATCGCCCCAGACGGGCTTCATCACATCGTCGTTCTCGTACTGGACGGAGGAAGTCTTGATAGAGATCTTGGAGGCGTAATCCTTAAAGGTCTTGGGCAGAGCAGAGGAGTACAGAACGGTCAGGTTCGGCTCCGGTGCGGGGCCCATGTTTTCCAGCGTGTGCAGGAAGCGGTAGCAGTTCTTGGTGACCATGCTGCGGCCGTCCATGCCGATGCCGCCCACTTCCAGCGTCGCCCACACGGGGTCGCCGGAGAACAGCTGGTTGTAGCTGGGGATGCGGGCGAACTTGACCATGCGGAACTTCATGACCATGTGGTCGATGAGCTCCTGAGCCTCGCTCTCGGTCAGGATGCCCTTGTCCAGATCGCGCTGGATATAAATATCGAGGAAGGTGGAGATGCGGCCCACGCTCATAGCGGCGCCGTTCTGGGTCTTGATGGCGGCCAGATAGCCGAAGTACAGCCACTGGCAGGCTTCCTTGGCGTCCTTGGCGGGCTGGGAGATGTCGTAGCCGTAGGCTTCGGCCATCTTCTTCATGCCCTTCAGGGCGCTGATCTGGCGGGCGATCTCCTCGCGCAGACGGATGACGTCATCGGTCATGGTGCCGTCGCCGCAGTTGGCAAGATCCTCCTGCTTGAACTGGATCAGGGCGTCGATGCCGTACAGGGCAACGCGGCGGTAGTCGCCCACGATGCGGCCGCGGCCATAGGTATCCGGCAGACCGGTGATGATGTGGGTGTGGCGTGCCTTCTTCATCTCCGGGGTGTAGGCATCGAACACGGCCTGATTGTGGGTGCGGGTGTAGTCGGTAAAGATCTTGTGCAGCTCGGCAGAGGGCTGGTAGCCGTAGGTGGTGCAGGCCTGCTCTGCCATCTTGATGCCGCCGTAGGGCATAAAGGCGCGCTTGAGGGGCTTGTCGGTCTGCAGGCCCACGATCTGCTCCAGATCTTTCAGGCTTTCGTCAATATAGCCGGGGCCGTAGGAGGTCAGGCTACTGACCACCTCGGTCTCCATATCCAGCACGCCGCCCTTGGCGCGCTCGGCCTTCTGCAGCTGCTGCAAAGCACCCCAAAGCTTATCGGTAGCCTCGGTGGGGCCTGCCAGAAAGCTTTCGTCGCCGTCATACGGGGTGTAGTTTTTCTGGATGAAGTCACGCACATTGACTTCTTCCTTCCAGATGCGGCCTTCAAAGCCTTCCCACTGTTCAAACTGGATCATTGGAACCTCCTTGCTCCATTACGCAGTTAGCGTTTTCTAACTAATGAGCCTTTGAAAAACCGCTCTGTCTGGGCGGTTTTCTGGGGGCGAAACGGTCTTGAACTGCCGGCTGCGGCAGCCCTTACTACAAGGTGTAGACAAAAATAAAAACCTGCCCACAAAATCTTGCGTTATTATAATAGCAAGAACCGCTTTAAAAAGCAATAGAAAACAAGTGGGTTTTCTTCCAGCGGAAAGGCTGTTCTTTGGGCAGAATGTAGAAAAACCGCCGAAACCCCGGCGGTGCACACAATTTGCGAAAAAATTTGCAAATTAAGGGTTGACAAGACTAACTGACTGTGGTATTCTGTTCTCGCAGCGGTGGTTAGCTAGTTCTAACCACGTTGCACCAGAAAAAAGGAGCGTCTGCAAGCGCTCCGCTCCATTCCTCCATTCCTTTCTCTTTTCTACGGGAAGCGGCAGCACGGTTTGCTCTGCAGCTTCCGGCGCGGCACCGGCTGTGTTTGGTACCACAGCCGACGCAAAGAAAACAAAAACGGGACACTCAGCTTGACCACCTGAGTGCCCCGATTTTTGTTTTGTGAGGAAACTCCCTCTGTGCGCTAGGCCTTGAGGGACGATTTGAAATGGCCGCCGCGTGCGCTTTGGCCATAGATTAAGGAATTTCATTTTAAATTTTGGATTCAGAAACGCCTGCGGGCGTTTCTGAATCCAGCTTTCACAAAGAGGGATGCAAGGCAAACGACAGATATGCCATCTGCCTTTACGACCCCACCCGTGAAAATGCGTTTGGAGCGGCCCGCAGGCCGCGACAAACGCGAAATTAAAATAATTTTTCCGCTGAATATGCCCAGCAACGACGACGACCGCCGCCAGTGGCGGAAACAGGGAGGAGCTGTTGGGGCAGCGGCCAGCAAGACGCGAGTGCCGCCCAAGGCACGATGCGGATGCTGGGTGCCGCAACCCGATAGCGGAAGCCATTCAAAATCGTCCCGCGCAGGGAGCATACGGCGGGATCAGATCAGGATGCCATCGCAATGGTCGATCTCGTGCTGGATGATCTGTGCCGTCCAGCCGGTAAAGGTCTTGATGCGAGGTTTGCCGTCCATGGTCTGGTACTGCACCTTGATGCTCTGCCAGCGCTTTGTTTTCCGCACACCTTCCAGCGAAAGACAGCCCTCCTCGGCTTCGTACTGGCCGGACTTTTTCAGGATGACCGGGTTGAACAGCACTAAATACCCGTCCTCGGCCTCCACTGCGATGATGCGCTTGAGCACGCCGATCATGTTGGCAGCCATGCCTACACAGCCGTCGGCGTGGGCGGTCAGGGTCTCCAGTAAGTCCCGGGCAACAGGGGCATCCTCCGGAGTGGCAGGGGCGGACTTCTGCGCCAGAAACAGCGGGTCGTGCATGATGGGCTGGATCATAGTAAAATCTCCTATTATTTTTCAGTTCTGCTTAAAAGAATGCCTGCCAGCAGCCCGGCGGCAGCCGGGAGCACCCAGCCAAAGCCCAGTGCCGCCAGTGGCAGGGCGTTGGCAAGGGCAGAAAGTGTGCCAAGCGGCAGCGCGGCGGCAATACTCTGCACGGCGGTGCAGCCAATGCACAGCGGGTAGACCCGGCGGCGCTGCTCCAGCCCGGGCACGAAGGAAAGCGCGATCAGCACAATGGCTACCGGGTACAGCGCGTTGAGCACCGGGACGGACAGACGCAGGATCTCTGCCAGCCCCAGATTTGCGATCAGCATACTGGCAGCGGCAAAAAAGGCGGCAAGAGCAGGGTAGGGGATGCGGGGCAGCAGGGTGTGGAAATACTCTCCCACACAGGCGATCAGCCCCACACAGGTGTTGAAGCAGGCCAGCATAAAGATGGCCGCAAGCAGCACCAGCCCCGCTTTACCAAACAGCCGCTCCGCCAGCACGGTCAGCACCTCGGCACCGGTGGCAAGACCGGGCACGGCGGCACCGGTCAACGCTCCGGCGTGCCCCAGCATGGCATAGACCGCCAGCAACAGCCCGCCTGCCACAAGACCGGCACGGATGGCACTGCGCTGCACGTCCTGCTCCCGGGCAACGCCCTGCGCCCGGATGTTCATGGCGATGACCGCGCCAAAGTTCAGTGCGGCAAGGGCGTCCATGGTCTGGTAACCGTACAATACGCTTTGTAAAATGACCGCTGAACTATACGCATCGGTGGGCGCACCGTACTGCGCCGCCAGCGGGTGTAGCAAACAGCCGCCGAACAGGATCAAAATCAGAATCAGCAGGCAGGGGCAGAGCAGCCTGCCCAGCCAGCGGGTGAGCCTGTCCGGGCGCAGCGCTACCAGAAAGGCCGCGCCGAAGAACAGCACGGAGTACCCCAGCTGCAGCCCGGCGCTGCTGCCCAGCAGCGGAGTGAGCATGGCAAACGAGGTGCTTGCGGTGCGCGGAATGGCCAGACACGGCCCGATGGACAGATAGATCAAAATCATGAACACCTGCGCGAACACCGGATGCACCCGCCCGGCAAGCTTATCCAGACCGTCAGCCCGTGCTACCGCGATGACCCCTGCAACCGGCAGACCCACGGCACTGAGGGCAAGCCCCAGAAAGGCGGGCCAGAAGTTTAGCCCCGCCTTTGCACCCAGATCGGGTGGGAAGATCAGGTTGCCCGCCCCGAAAAACATGGAAAATAACGTAAAACCGACAAGCAGCAGCTTGCGGCCCTTGAGCGCTTTTGTCAATACCGTCCCCTCTTTCCTGCGTCGGCGCCAAGGTGCACCGTGTACGGCATCCAGTTTACACTGGATGTAAATTCATGTCAAGCGTACGACGATTGAATAAAAGTATATACAGCGTGAGCCGACCCGCCGCAGGTGGTGCACAGGTCATTCCCCTTTGCGGGACGGTATGGTATACTATACCTTATAATAGGAAGCGGAAGAGGGCAGTTTATGAAGCAGAACAAACAGTTTTTCCGCCGTCTGCTGGCGGTGGCGTTCTGGCTGGCGGTCTGGCAGGCCGCAGCCATGGCCATCGGGCAGGAGGTGTTTCTGGTATCGCCGGTGCAGGCGCTGCGCACTTTGGTGCAATTGCTGCCAAGGGCAGATTTCTGGCAGCGGGTGGGCTTCAGCTCAGGGCGCATTTTGCTGGGTTTTGTGCTGGGCGCAGTGGTCAGCGTGGTGCTGGCGGTGTGCGCCGCCCGGTGGAGCGCCGCCGATGCACTGCTGGCTCCGGTGATGCAGCTGGTCAAGGCCACGCCGGTGGCAAGCTTTATCATTCTGGCGCTGGTCTGGGTGCGGGGCAGTGCCCTTTCGGTGCTTATCAGCTTTTTGATGGTGCTGCCGGTGCTGTACGGCGCGGTGCGCACCGGCATTGCGGGGGCAGACGTGCAGCTGCTGGAAATGGCGGCAGTGTTCCGTCTGCCGCCGGGTCGCCGCCTGCGTGCGGTCTGGCTGCCGGCGGTGCTGCCGGCTTTCCGGCAGGGGTGCAGCGTGGCGCTGGGCATCTGCTGGAAAAGCGGCGTGGCGGCCGAGGTCATCGGTCTGCCCAACGGCAGCATCGGCGATGCGCTCTACCGCGCTAAGATCACCCTTTCCACAGGGGAGCTGTTTGCGTGGACCTTTGTCATCATCCTGCTGAGCGCAGGCTTTGAAAAGCTGTTCCTGCTTGCACTGGATAAAGCCGTGGGCGCAGTGCTGGGAGAGGAGGGGACAAAATGCTGAAGCTTCAACATCTGACAAAACAGTTCGGCGCAGCGCCGCTCTTCACCGACCTGTGCATGGAGGTGGATGCTCCCGTGGTGCTGTGGGCACCCAGCGGCTGGGGCAAGACCACCCTGCTGCGCATCCTGATGGGGCTGGAACGCCCCACCACCGGCAGCGTGGAGGGCGTGGGCCGGGTGGCAGCGGTCTTTCAGGAAGACCGCCTTTGTCCCCAGCTGAACGCCGTGCAGAACGTCACCTTGGTGCTTCCGGGGGCAGAAAACCAGTACAAAGAGCAAATTATAAGCGATTTTCAACAACTTGGAATGAACATTGCAGCCTTGCAGCTGCCTGCCCGCAGGCTTTCCGGCGGGCAAAAGCGGCGGGTGGCGCTGCTGCGGGCGCTGTGGGCACCCAGCGACACCCTGCTATTGGACGAGCCCTTTACCGGCATGGACCCGGACACCTTGCAGCGGGCAGCGGCACTGCTGCGGCAGCGCTGCGCGGGCAAGCCGGTGCTGCTGGCTACCCACGATGAAAGCGCCATCCGCGCCCTTGGCTGGCCGGTGGTGGAACTGGAAAAGCTGGGGACAAGAGCCAAAGCCTGAGAGGGCTTACAGCAGCTGGGCAAGGATGCTGTTCTGAACAATAAGCCCGGCGGGGGTCAGAGCGAGGGTACTGCCATCGAAGGTGGCGTACCCGGCGCGGACGCAGTTTTGCACAAAGGCCAGCTGTGCGGTGGAAAACTGCTTGCCGTATATGGCTTTGTAGGCTGCAAGGTCAAGCCCCTTGCGCAGCCGCAGCTGTAAGATCAGGTAGTCCTCTGCGCCGCAATTGCCGTCCATGATGGGCGCGGCGGCGTCCTGCAGAAAGGCGGCGGTGTCCGGTGCGTAGCAGAACCGCTTGCCGCCCATGCAGGAGTGCGCCGCAGGGCCAAGGCCAAGATAGTCGCCGCAGTCCCAGTAGATGAGGTTGTGCCTGCCCTCATAGCCCGGCTTTGCAAAGTTGGAGATCTCGTACTGGCGGTATCCGTGGTGTTCCAGCTGCTCCACGGCGTAAAGGTAGAAATCGGCGGCTTCATCGCCGGTGGGCAGCCCCTCCGGCGGGTGCTTGCCGAAGGCAGAGTCCGGCTCTATCTTTAAAAGGTAGGCCGAGATGTGGGTCGCCCCGCCTTTTTCGATCAGTTCCAGTGTCTCGTCAAACTCGGCCTGCGTATAATGGGGCAGCGCCAGCATGATATCGCCGCTGATGTTCTCGAACCCGGCACGCCGGGCGGCGGCAAAGGCTGCCCGCGCCTGCTTGGCGCTGTGGGGACGGCCAAGGGTGCGCAGCTGGGTGTCCCGGGCAGACTGCACCCCGAAGGAGATGCGGTTCACCCCTGCCGCCCGGAAGCCCCGCAGGCTCTCCTCGGTGACGGTCTCGGGGTTTGCTTCCATGGTGATCTCTGCACCGGGCACAGGCTCTGCTGCCCGGATGAGCCGCTCTGCCTGCGCCGGGGTGAGCAGGCTGGGCGTGCCGCCACCGAAATAAACGGTATCCGGCCGCAGGGGCGCGTTTGGCGCAAAGCGGTGCAGCTCCCGCAGAAGCGCGTCCACATAAGCATCCGGCACGCCCCGCTCCCCGGGGTGGGAATAAAAATCGCAGTACCGGCATTTGGAAAAGCAGTAGGGAATATGCAGATAAAGTCCAAGGGACATACAATATCACAGCCTTTTTCATGAAACGTTCATTTCTATGCAGTATACTATATTCCGTAGACCGGAGCAAGAGAGAAATGCTCCGGCAGAATAGACTGGAGGAACCCAGATGAGTTACAACAATTACAACCGTGGCTATGCAGAGCCTACAATGACCTCGGCTGATTATATGACCCGCACCTACCGCTGGATGGCGCTGGGACTGCTGATCACCTTTGCGGCGGCGTTTGTCACCGCCACCACCCCGCTGTTCTATGTGGTCAACTCGCTGTACCTGCTGTTCACCATTGCCGAGCTGGCGCTGGTGTTCGTGCTGAGCGCCCGGGTGCAGAATATGTCCGTGGGCGCGGCAAGAGGAGTATTTTTAGGCTACGCCCTGCTCAACGGCATGGTGCTGAGCTATTATTTCCTTGCCTTTGATCTGGGCACGCTGGTGCTGGCCTTCCTTGCCACATCGCTGTATTTCGGCCTGATGGCAGTTTACGGCACCACCACCCACAAGGATCTGTCCGGCTGGGGTCCCAAGCTGATGATGGCGCTGTTTGCGCTGCTTATCACCGGTTTCGTCGGTGTGCTGTTCGGCATGGGCTTTATGAGCACGGTGCTGTATTCCGGCATCGGTCTGGTGGTGTTCATGCTGCTGACCGCCTACGACACCCAGAAGCTGAGCCAGATGTACTCCTACTACGCAGGGGACAGCGAGCTGGCGGAAAAGGCTTCCATCTACGGTGCACTGACGCTGTATCTGGACTTCATCAACATCTTCTTGTATGTGGTGCGTCTGCTGGGTCTGAACAGCCGCCGCCGCGACTAAGCGCAGAAAGACCTTTATGATCTGTAAATCAGCCAAGCCCGTGGGCTTGGCTGATTTATTTTTCGCTGTCTTTTTTATCCCTTTGTATAAACTGCCCGCCGCTGTCCCACACTAAACCCAGAAAAAGACCCCGTACACAAAACGGACAGATGGGAGTAACAAGCATGGAGCAGATCAAAAAATTTCTGCACGGCAAGGGCTTTGCTCTGCTGCTGACCGCAAGCCTGCTGGCTGCGGCTGCGGCGGGGGTGTGGGCGGTGCGCGCCCTGCGGGCAGAACTGCAAAAAAGTCTGGATGGGCTGAACGCCCCCGGCACCACCCAACAGACCACCCCGGAAACAGAACCGGACTGGGACGCACAGGAGGACACCACATGGCAGCAGCCCGTGACCGACGTTGCAAACAGCAAGACCGATGTACCGCAGCAGGAGCGGTCTGGTGCATCCTCTGGTGCGCAGTCTGGCTCTGGTTCGCTGCGCGAACCCTCGGCACTGCAAGGCGCATCCTCGCCTGCCAGCAGTTCGGCGCAGCCTGCCGCCGCGCCCTCTATGCCGGGGCGCGTGCTCAACGCCTTCAGCGGCGATGAGCTGGTGTATAACAAGACCCTTGGGGACTGGCGCACCCACAACGGTGTGGACTATGCCTGCACGCAGGGCGCTGCGGTAGCGGCACCTGTGGCGGGCAAGGTGGTCTCTGCCGGGGCAGAGGGCAACTGGGGCACCGTGGTGGTGCTGGAAGATGCCGCTGGCCGCAGTTGGCGGCTGTGCGGTGTGGCTGACCCTGCCGTTAAGGCCGGGGACACCGTAGCCGCCGAGCAGAAGCTGGGCACGGTGGGCACGGTCGGCTGCGAATGCGCCGAGGAGAGCCACATCCATGTGGAGGTAAAGCAGGGCGAAAGCTACCTCGACCCGGCAAAGCTGTCGGAGTAAGCAAACCAAAAAAGGGGCTGCAATAGCGGCTCCTTTTTTGCTGTGTCAGGTGGTACGGCGTGTTTGCAGCAGCCAGAGAACCAGCGCCGAAAGCACCCCGGCTGCCAGCAGTACATCTGCGGGGTGTGCGGCCCAGTGCTGGAAGGCACTGCCATAGGCTGCCTGCCCGATGGGCTGGGTCAGGCAGGCCAGCACGGTGCAACAGGCGGTAGTTTTGCCCAGCTGTGCCTGCGGCACCAGCACTTGCAGCTGCGCAAAGAACCACACATTGAACAGCGCCGCCACGGCCATAAACATGGCCCCCAGCACCAGAATGCTGCCGAATTGCAGCGCGGACACCCGGAGGGCAAGACCCAGCGCGGCGCACACGCCGCTGAGCGCCAGCAAAAGAGGTGTGCCGCTGCGGATGGGATAACGGACAAAGACGGTTCCGGCCAGCACGCCGCCTAAAATGCCGCCCGCGCTCAGCGCCGCCTGCACAAGGCCGAGGGAGGCATCACTTTTCTGCAAAGTCTGTACCACCAGCACCGGGACACCTACGGTGAGGGCGGGGACTTCCAGCAGGTTTACAGCCGCCATGGCGGCGGCTAATTGCAGCACCGCAGCCTGCCCGGTGAGGAACTGCGCACTTTCCCGCAGGTCGGCCCACAGAGAACGGACGGAGAGCTTTGTGTCCCGGGGGACATCCTGTGGGATGCGCAGACAGAGCTCCATCCCGGCAGAAAGTGCAAAGCAGCCGCCGCAGAGCGCCAGCAGCCCCCGGATGCCGAGGTGCTCCAGCAGAACAGCACCCAGCAGGGGGCCGAGAAGTTCGTCCACGGTATCCACCAGCTGGATGACTGCGTTGCCGCGCAGCAGCTGGGTGCCGTTCAGCAGCAGAGGCAGGCAGGCGCGTACCACGGGCTGGTAAAGCCCCTGAATGGCGTACAGACTGCCCAGCACGGTCAGAACCAGCGGGAGCAGGGGCAGATGCGGCAACCCGACAGCGGCTGCCGCCGAAATACCGGCGGTTACCAGATCCAGCAGCGCCATCAGGCGGGCTTTACGGCAACGGTCTGCCAGCGCGCCGCCGGTCAGCATTCCGGCCAGAGCAGGCAGCATAGCCAGCGCGGTGATGCCGCCGTACAGCGCAGCGGAACCGGTCTGCCGCAGCAGATACAGCGGCAGCGCAAACCGCAGGGCGGCATTGCCGAACAGGGAGATGATCTGCCCGAGGACGATGAGGAAAAAAGTGTTCATGGGAACCTCCTGTTTTTTTTGCTTACAAACCGTTGGTCTGTATCTGTGTATAAAAAAGGGCGGAGCGTTCCGCCCGGAAAATTCAGTCTTTGACCGGTGTGCACAGCTGCACCAGCTGTGCAGCCTGTGCATCCGTCAAAAGATCCAGCCCAAGCGCATGGGTCATTTGCTGAAACACGAGGTTCCGCGCCCGCTGCTGAGCCGGCGTGGTGGGGCGCGTCTGGGGGGAAAGCCAGATGTCTGCCAGCACGAACAGCGCTTCCGCCAGCGCATTGGCATCGGCGGTGTGGATGGAGCCGTCCGCCATGCCCTGCCGGATCATGGGTGCAATACATTCCGGGGCCAGATGCGCTTCAATGTTGGTCAGTTCCATGGCAAGGAACTGCGGGTTGCTGCACAGGTGCGGCAAGGTCTGCGCGATCTGCTGCTGCCGCTGCCCGGCAAAGGATGCTGCAAACACCGCCTGCAGCTTTTGCAGCCCGGTCAGGGACGGGTCGTCCCGGATATGGCGCAGCGGCTCCCACATCTGGTCGCCCAAACGGTCACCAACGCGCTGCGCGATCTCCTCCTTGGAGCGGAAGTGATGGTACACCGCCCCTTTGGAAAGCTTTGTGGCATCAATGATGTCCTGCAGGGTGGTATTCTGGTAGCCCTTCTGGGTGAAGAGCAGGGCAGCGGCGTCTAAGATCTTTTCCACGGTCTGTTCCGGGTATTTGTTGCGCGGCATGGCAGATACTCCTTTTTTACAAACTAACGGTCTGTAAAAAGAATACCGCAGCCCGGCGGCTTTGTCAAGATGGCATGGAACCGAAAATCCATTCATTTCCTGCGGCGCTGCATTGCTTTTGTGCGGGGTTTCTGGTATGATACAATAGAATCAACAGGCGATTTTGGGAGGATGACAGATGGCAAGGGTTTTGATCGTGGGAGCCGGGGCAGCCGGACTGATGGCGGCGGGTGCCGCCGTGCGGCAGGGACATCAGGTAACGGTGCTGGAGCATACCGAGAAGCCCGGGCAGAAGATCCTTGTCACCGGCAAGGGACGCTGCAACGTGACCAACGACTGCCCGGCAGAGGAATTTTTGCGCCATGTGCGCACGAACCCGCGCTTTTTGTACTCCTCGCTGGGGGCGTTCCCCCCGGCAAAGACCATGGAGCTGTTCGAAGCTTTGGGCGTGGAGCTGAAGGTGGAGCGCGGCCGCCGGGTGTTCCCGGTATCGGATAAGGCCGAGGAGATCCGGCAGGCGCTGCTGCGCTATGCGCAGGACACCGACATCGTCTACGACGGTGCAAAAAAGCTGCTGCTGGAGGAGGTCGTGCCCGAGGCAGAGCCCGCCCCGGCGGCACAGGAAAACCCGCGCCACCCCAAAAAGAAAAAGGCAGGCCCGGCGCTGCGCTGCGTGGGCGTGCGGGGCACTTCCGGCAGGGAGTACCGGGCAGACGCGGTGCTGGTAGCCACTGGCGGCGTGAGCTACCCCACCACCGGCTCTACCGGCGACGGCTACAAGCTGGCGCAGCAGGCGGGGCACACCCTTGTGGAGCCGGTGCCCAGTCTGGTCAGCCTTGTCAGCCGGGACCCGGACTGCAAAAAGATGATGGGTCTGGCGCTGAAAAACGTCACCCTGACCCTGCTGGAGGACGGCAAGGCCATCTTTGACGAGCAGGGCGAGATGCTGTTTACCCACTTTGGCATCAGCGGGCCGCTGACCCTGAGCGCGTCCAGCCATCTGGGGGACATGAAAAAGCACAGGTACATCGCGGAGATCGACATGAAGCCTGCCCTGAGCGAGGAGCAGCTGTACGACCGCATCACCCGGGACTTTGCCCTGCTGGCAAACCACGCAGCGCAGGGGGCGCTGGTCAAGCTGCTGCCCTCCAGTATGCAGCCGGTGATGGTGGCGCGCTGGGGCATCGACCCCGCCACCAAGGCAAACCAGATCACCCGGGAGCAGAAGCGGGAACTGGTGCAGCTGGTCAAGCACTGGCAGGTGTCCATTGACGCCCGGGGCGACCTTGCCCACGCAGTGATCACCAGCGGTGGCGTATCGGTGCGGGAGGTAGACCCCAAGACCATGCAGAGCAAAAAGGCACTGGGGCTGTACTTTGCGGGCGAGGTGCTGGACGTGGACGCCTACACCGGCGGCTACAATCTGCAGATTGCTTTCTGCACTGCACAGAGCTTTGCGAATAATCTGTAAAAAAGCAAAAGTGCAGACAGCTGCTGCTTGCCCGCGCCCTCATCCGTCTGCTCACTGTGTTCGCAGCCACCTTCCCCCGACCGGGGGAAGGCTATTGCAGGCGGCTGATAGGGATACGTCAAAAACAGCGCAGTCCATTCTGCTGTGTACTATATATAATAAAGGAGAACATATTATGGTATCTGTTGCAATTGATGGGCCTGCGGGTGCAGGCAAATCCACTCTGGCACGCCGTCTGGCGGCAGAGCTGGGCTATATCTATGTGGACACCGGTGCAATGTACCGCGCCATCGGCCTATACGCCCTGCGCGCGGGCAAGGACCCCAAGGACAACGCGGCAGTGGATGCCCTGCTGCCGGAAATCGAGCTGCGGCTGGCCTCCATTGCGGGCGAGCAGCACATCTACTTGAAGGACGAGGACGTGAGCACCGCCATCCGCACCGAGCAGGCGGGTATGGCAGCCTCTGCCGTGGGTGCAAACCCCGCCGTGCGGGCATTTCTGCTGGACTTGCAGCGCAGCATGGCCAAAAAGCAGGATGTGCTGATGGACGGCCGGGACATCGGCACGGTGGTGCTGCCGGACGCTACGGTGAAGATCTTCCTGACTGCCAGCCCGGAGGCACGCGCCAACCGCCGCTGGAAGGAGTATCAGGCCAAGGGCATCGACACTCCCTACGAGGAAGTGCTGGCAGACGTGAAGCAGCGGGACTATCAGGACACCCACCGCGCCGCCGCCCCGCTGAAGCAGGCGGAGGACGCCGTGCTGCTGGACACCTCGGAGCTGGATTTTGAGCAGAGCCTTGACGCCATGAAGCAGATCATTGCCAAGAAGATCGGCTGATAAAACAAACAGGACAGGAATAGAAAATGGTACTATATTATATTCTGGTGCCCCTTGCGTGGCTTGTGTGGCACATCGGCTTCCGCATCCGGGTGGAGGGGCGCGAAAACCTGAAAAAAGTGCAGACGAAGGGCTATATCCTTGCGCCCACCCATGTATCTGCTATCGACCCGGTGTTCATCGTTGTCACCCGCTGGGGCAGGCGGATGGTGGTGTTCGCCAAAAAGGAACTGTTCGAGATCAACGCCTTTCTGACATGGTTCTTCCGCTGCTGCGGCGGCGTGTGCGTCCGCGGCACCAAGGACGAGATGGCGGTCATCACGCAGACGGTGGAAGCCTGCAAGCAGGGCAGAACACTGCTCATCTTCCCGGAGGGCACCCGCGAAAAGGAGGGCAAACTGCTGCCCCCCAAGAGCGGTCTTTTTGTCATTGCCGCCGAAGCCGGGGTGGACGTTGTGCCCTGCCGCATCTTCTACGACACCCCGGACGGAAAAATGCACCTGTTCTGCAGGGTGCGGGTGATCTACGGCGAGCCGATGCCCGCAGCACAGTTTGCCATGGAAAGCCGCCGGGACACCAAAAAACTCCGTGCCAACAAGCAGGCATTGCTGGAAGCATGGGAAAAGATGGGAGCGTAAAAAATGGAGATCCGTTTGGCTAAAACGGCGGGGTTCTGCTTCGGCGTGAACCGTGCCGTGGAACTGACCTATAAGCTGCTGGACGAGGGGCACAGGGTAGCAACGCTGGGCCCGCTGATCCACAACCCACAGGCGGTGGAGGATATGCGGCGCAAGGGTGCACAGGTGGTAAACACCGTGCAGGATGTGCCTGCCGGGTGCGAGGTGGTCATCCGCAGCCATGGGGTGCCCCGCAGCATCTACGACGAGCTGGAGTCGCGCGGCATCCCTTACCACGACGCCACCTGTCCCTTTGTGCAGAAGATCCAGCGCATTGCCGCACAGGCCGAAAAAGAGGGCGCGGTGCTGCTGGTGGCGGGTGATAAGACCCACCCGGAGGTGCAGGGCATCGTGGGACACACCCGGGGCGAGGTGTTCGTTTTTGCCGATTTAGCCGAATTGGAGGCGTGGAACGGCCCTTCTGACCCCCAAAAACCCCTTTTTGCAGTTGCACAGACCACATTTCAGGTAACAAAATGGAAAGAAAGTTCGGAGTTTCTCAAAAAAGCCTATACAAACGCCCGAATTTTTGATACAATATGTAATGCGACGTGGGCGAGGCAACAGGAAGCGGAAGACCTCAGCCAAAAATGCGACATTGTTGTTGTCATTGGCGGTCATCATTCTTCCAATACCCAAAAGCTGGTACAGGTCGCCGCAAAACACACGCGTGCCGTAACGGTCGAGACAGCGAGCGAACTTCGGCCGGAATGGTTTGCAGATGTAAAGACGGCGGGCGTCACAGCCGGGGCTTCAACGCCATCGTCTATTATTGAGGAGGTACTTAACAGTATGAGCGCAGAAATCAATGACAGCATGAGCTTTGAGGAGATGCTGAACGCATCCGAAGAAAAGCGGGTTCATGCAGGCAGTATTGTGAAAGGAATCGTGACCAGCATCTCTGCCAACGAGATCCAGGTGGATATCGGTGCGAAGCAGACCGGCTTTGTCAAGCTGAGCGAGCTGACCGATGATTCCTCCGCCAAGGTCGAAGACCTGGTGAAGGTTGGCGATGAGCTGGACCTCATCGTCGAGAAGGTTATGGATCAGGATGGCGTCATCCAGCTCTCCCGCAAGAAGCTCGCATCTCGCAAGGGCATGGAAGAGATCGCCAAGGCAGCTGAGTCCGGCGAGGTCGTCGAGGGCGACGTCACCGAGTTCAACAAGGGCGGCGTTGTCGTCAACGTCAAGGGCGTCAAGGTGTTCGTTCCCCGTTCTCAGGCCACTATGCGCCGCGACGAGGACTACACTGCTCTGGTCGGCCAGCACGTTCAGCTGGTCGTCACCGAGTGCTCCGGCCGCAAGATCGTCGGCAGCATCAACAAGGTCACCGCTGAGCAGAACAAGGCTAAGCGTGAGGAGTTCTGGGCAAACGTCGAGGTCGGCAAGACCTACACCGGCGTCGTCAAGAGCCTGACCTCTTACGGTGCATTCGTTGACATCGGCGGTGTGGACGGCCTGTGCCACATCAGCGAGCTGAGCTGGAACCGCATCAAGCACCCCTCCGAGGTCGTCTCCGTTGGTGACACCATCGAAGTGTATGTCAAGGATATCGACACCGAGAACCACAAGGTCTCTCTGGGCTACAAGAAGGCTGAGGACAACCCCTGGGAGCAGCTGAAGAACAACTACCCCATCGGCAGCACCTTCCACGCTCCGGTCGTTTCTCTGACCAAGTTTGGTGCATTCGTCCGCATCCTGCCGGGTGTTGACGGTCTGGTCCACATCAGCGAGATCAGCAATGACCGCGTTGAGAAGGTCTCCGACGCACTGAAGGTCGGCGATATGGTCGATGTGAAGCTGCTGGATGTTGACTTCGACAAGAAGCGCATCAGCCTGTCCATGAAGGCTCTGCTGAACAACGACGCTGAGTAATCAGCCCTTCGTGCAAAAGCATAGCTTCTGACACAATGCGATCTGCAGCCCCGTTGCCGGGAAAACGGCGGCGGGGCTGTTTTTGTTAACAAAGCCATGATGAAATTTTTAAAAAAGCACTGGGAAGTGCTCAGTTACCTGATCTTCGGTGTGCTGACCACCCTGCTGAACATCCTGCTGTACGCGCTGTTCAGTCGGCTGTTCGGCTATACTGCCGCCAACAGCTGGGGCAATGTGCTGGATAACGCCTTATGCATCCTGTTTGCCTACTGCACCAACCGCGCGTTCGTGTTCCGCAGCAAGACCACCGGCAAAGCCATGGCCAAGGAGTTCGGCACCTTTGTCACCTGCCGTCTGGGCACCATGGTGCTGGATGCCGCTATCATGATCGTGGGCGGCAACCTGCTGGCGGCGCAGGGCGCGGCGCTGATGGAAAGCCTGTTCGGCAGCTTCCTGACAGTATCGGGCAGCTACACCGGCGCGGCGGCTTCGGCAGCAGCATCAGTAGCGGGCGTTGCCATCATTGGCGGCGCAGACGGCCCGACAGCCGTTTTTGTCACCACCCGCATCACCGCGCAGGAGATCTGGGGGCTGTGCGTCAAGGTATTCTCCAACGTGGTGGTCGTGGTGCTGAACTATGTGTTCAGCAAGCTGATCATCTTTAAGAAAAAGTAAGCAAGACCCTCCCCGGTGGCGCCGGAGAAGGTTTTCAAATCAAATCATCTTAGGAGGTACGGTATTATGAAACGTGGTCTGAAAGGTTTCGCATTCCTGGTCTCTGGTCTTGTGCTGGGCATCATTGGTGCAACAGCATCGGTGACTGCGATCGCACTCAGCGCTGTGGGCATGGCAAAGGTGCGCCGTGCCAGCAAGTAAAACAACGGAGGAACGAGAATGAACCGCGAAGAGATCCTGTCCCATGTCGATCATACCCTGCTGAAGCCGGAGGCTACCTGGCCCCAGATCCAGCAGCTGTGTGACGAAGCCATTGCAAACCACACCGCATCCGTCTGCATCAACACCTGCTACGTCAAGCAGGCTGTGGAGTATATGGCAGGCCGCATCCCCGTGTGCTGCGTGGTAGGCTTCCCTCTGGGTGCTATGGATACCGCCAGCAAGGCCTTTGAAGCCAAGACTGCCATCGAGAACGGTGCAGCCGAGGTGGATATGGTCATCAACATCGGCCGCCTGAAGAACAAGGAGTACGATGCTGTCCGCGAGGATATCCGTGCCGTGAAGCAGGCTGTGGGCGATAAGATTTTGAAGGTCATCATCGAGACCTGCCTGCTGACCGAGGAAGAAAAGGAAAAGATGTGCGACATCGTCTGCGAGGCCGGTGCCGACTACATCAAGACCAGCACCGGCTTCTCTACCGCAGGTGCAAACTTCCACGATGTGGAGCTGATGGTCAAGGGCGTGCGTGGCCGCTGCAAGGTCAAGGCTGCCGGCGGCATTTCCACCGTGGAGGATATGGAGACCTTCCTTGCACTGGGCGCTGACCGTCTGGGCACCTCCCGCGCTGTCAAGATCCTGAACGGCGAGCAGGCAAAGGGCTACTAAGCTTTCTGCAAAAAGCATCTCGGCGAAGCTCCGGGCTTGGCTGAACTGCAAAGGATGATTTCTCAAGGGCTGCTGCACAAATTGCCGTGCGGCGGGTGCAGCACTATAACGCTACCGCCCCGGCGGGCAGCTTTCAGCTGTCCTTCTCCACCGGCGTGGCAAAGTACGAGGGCGGCAGCGTGGAAAAGTTTCTGGTGGAGCTGGATCAGCGGATGTACGCGGAAAAGCGCGCTTTCCACGCCGCCCGGGACGGCCATGCCGCACCGGAGCAGGGAAATGCTCCATCAATTTAAAAAGAATGTCTAAAATAAGTGAGACTTATCTTGACAATCTGACGCTGCAATGATAGAATATGGAGCGTACCAATTGAATACCGACTTATCAAGAGCGGCTGAGGGGACAGGCCCTGTGAAGCCCGACAACCTGCGCGAGAGCGTAAGGTGCCAAATCCTGCGGGAAACCGGAAGATAAGAGTGCAACGCTCAGAGCTTTCGGCTCTGGGCGCTTTTATTTTTCAGAACAAACTTGATGGAATGGTAAATACACGCAACTGCAACATTTAGGAGGCAAAAAATGGCTAGACACCTGTTTACTTCGGAGTCCGTTACCGAGGGACATCCTGACAAGATCTGCGACCAGATCTCGGACGCGATCCTTGACGAGATCCTGACCCACGACCCTGATGCCCGCGTGGCCTGCGAGACCTGCGCATCCACCGGCCTCGTCCACATCATGGGCGAGATCACCACCAACTGCTACGTCGATTTCCAGAAGATCGTCCGCGAGGTCGTGGCTGACATCGGCTACACCCGCGCAAAGTTCGGATTCGATGCAGACACCTGCGCCGTCATCTCCAACATCGACGGCCAGAGCCCCGACATCGCCCTCGGCACCAACGATGAGGTCGGCGGTGCCGGCGACCAGGGCATGATGTTCGGTTATGCCTGCGACGAGACCCCCGAGCTGATGCCCATGCCCATCAGCCTGGCCCACAAGCTGGCCAAGAAGCTGACCGAAGTCCGCAAGAGCGGCGAGCTGGACTATCTGCGTCCGGACGGCAAGAGCCAGGTCACTGTCGAGTACGTGGACGGCAAGCCCGTCCGCGTGGACGCTGTGGTCATTTCCAGCCAGCACAGCGATGCCGTCAGCATGGAGCAGCTGCGCGCAGACGTGATGGAAAAGGTCATCAAGGCCACCATCCCCGCCGAGCTGCTGGACGAGAACACCAAGTACTACATCAACCCCACCGGCCGCTTTGTTGTGGGCGGCCCGCAGGGCGATACCGGCCTGACCGGCCGTAAGATCATCGTGGACACCTACGGCGGCTATGCACGCCACGGCGGCGGCGCTTTCTCCGGCAAGGACCCCAGCAAGGTGGACCGCAGCGCCGCTTATGCGACCCGCTGGGTGGCCAAGAACATCGTGGCCGCTGGTCTGGCCAAGCAGTGCGAGGTGCAGGTGGCTTACGCCATCGGCGTGGCAAAGCCCGTCTCCATCATGGTGGATACCTTCGGCACCGGCGTCGTGGCCGACGAGAAGATCGAGCAGGCTGTGGAGAAGGTCTTCGACCTGACCCCCGCCGCCATCATCCGCGACCTCGACCTGCGCAAGCCCATCTACCGCAAGCTGGCTGCTTATGGCCACATGGGCCGCGAGGACCTGGGCGTGAAGTGGGAGAACACCGACCGCGTCGAAGAGCTGAAGGCTGCTGTCGCTGCCCTGTAAGAGCAAAAACTTAAAAGAATGACTTTTGAGCCGGAGAACGTATGGTTTTTGTAAAAAACACATAGTCTCCGGCTCTTTTTCGACAAAGAGATGTGCAAGGCGCAGAAAATGCAGGTTGGATGCAAGTTTCTAGTGTCGAAACGCCGAAAATGTGATAGAATAAATAACGGATATGCACTTCAACGTCTGATTTTATCAACTGATAAAAGAAACTTTAAGGAGCTATAATTATGTCTGTCATTACCCCTAAGGATTGCTTCCACCAGCCTCAGGTCGCCGACCTGCGCCTCATCGCCTGCCCGGGCGCCGAGGAGCTGACCAACCTCATCGACAAGCATCTGGTGCGCTGGGCCAGCGAGGCCGGCTACCAGACCAATAGCTTTATCATCGAGAGCGCCTGCCCCCGCTTCCAGAGCGGCGACGCCAAGGGTCTGGTCAAGGAGTCGGTGCGCGGCGACGATATTTTCATCGTTGTTGACCCCGGCAACTACAGCGTGACCTACAAGCTGTTCAACTATGAGAACCACCTGTCTCCGGATGACCACTTCGCCAATCTGAAACGCCTCATCCAGGCCGTGGCCGGCAAGGCACACCGTGTGTCTGTCATCATGCCCAGCCTGTACGGCGGCCGTCAGCACCGCCGCGTGTCCCGCGAGAGCCTGGACTGCGCTGTGGCTCTGCAGGAGCTGCAGGCCATGGGCGTCAAGAACATCATCACCTTTGATGCTCACGACCCCCGCCTGATGAACGCTG
>OGEP01001674.1_pt1 | contig 22972 bp, 19 predicted proteins | sample 1570721 | NCBI WGS metagenome assembly OGEP01 (sample SAMEA2582131, study PRJEB24529) | metagenome | biome: Human gut stool | place: China | collected 2011 | reverse complement strand
TCCGTCCGCGTCAGATCGATCTGCTCCATGATCTGTCTGCGCAGCCGTTCTATCTCTTCTCCCGCAATCTGCATTGCGCATCCCCCTGTCCCGGTCTTATTCTTCCTGTCCACCGATATGGTTCCGGACATAGTCCCCAAATTCACTCCACAAAAACTGACGGTACACATCCATTCCCGCACGTATCTTTCCTGCGGAAAACGGGAGCCTTATTACCTGCATCCGGTCTGCAATGTCCACCGCCGGCTCTCTTTCCAGGTATCTGCGGAAATGATCCATCCGGCAGTCGTAGTAAAATCCGCTCTTCATTGGACAATAAATACTGGTGCAAAGCCCCAGAAAGGATAGAAAATCCCTTAACCCCTGACCAAAATCCAACAGGAGGATCTCATATGACATCTGCTTCTCCAGAAAGGAGATCAGTTCCTGCAGATCCCCCGCGGTCATCTCCCCCAGATCCTCCGGATTATCAAACGGCTCTACATAGTGCATCCACTCGGTCTCATGAATCCCTCTGCCAAGCGTTTCCGCCGTAAGGCGCTGCCTGCGCAATGCGAGAATCACCTCGCCCAGATCACATTCTCCCGGAACGCCAAGCAGTTCCAGCATCCCTGAATGTTCCATCAGATTCACATATAATACCTTCTTCTCCGTCGACAGCTTCTGTGCGAGAACCATCGAAAACGGCATCTGCATTTCATGACAGATCGGAGAGTAAACGCCAATTACCTCCATTCCCGTTCCGACATTCTCCATCCTTCTGCTGCCGGCTCCCGCCAGAGTCATTACCTGCACCTCATGCAGAATGACCTCCATGGACTGATAACGGCAGATCCCACGGCAGCTTTCCGGCACGGAACCGTACGTTACCGATTCCGCAACCGCATCTGCCATCGTCTCCTGCAAGACCAGCACCGGAATATCGTATCCCGCCAGTCTCTCCGCCATCTCTTCAAATCCGGTTCCGCATATCGCAAGATCCGGCTTCTCTTCCTCCAACGCTTCCAAAAGCTTCTCCGGCATCGAAAATGCGGACACTGCATATTCTTCCGCCTTGCGTTCCACCAGGTATGTGACAAATCTGTCCCGGTATTCCCGGTCTGTATCACAGACTGCCACCGCAATTTTATTCAATGGCACACCCCCAGACTACAATAAAATATCCAATTAAAATCATCGCTGAAAAATGAATCAGTGTTCTCTGATTCCCGAATATTCCCGCCATTCGCTTCTGATACAGCAGCTTCCCCAGTCCAATTACTGCTGCCGTCACAAATGCCGCCAGTATGACATATAACAACTGTCTCATTGAAAGAAATCCACCAGCTACGGAAAATAACTTGATATCTCCTGCGCCAATTACACGCAGTTGAAATAAAAGAAACAATAAGATAACCGGAATAGAAATGTTCACCAGGAAATGAACAATGCCCGCACCGCCTTCCCCCAGAATGCGCAGTGCAAGTCCCATCATAAGTCCGGAAGCAATCAGCCGGTTACTGATCCGCATCTCCCGGAAGTCCGCTGCGACCGCAAATACAAGTACCGTCAGCAGCGTCAGTGTCATAAGTTCCCCAACTCACCACCCCTTCGTTCATTTGTAAATCGGATTATAGCAATTCATTTTTGCTTTGTCTATAGGTTTTTCACATTTTATTTACATTTGTAAGATTCTCACAAAATTTTGAGCAGCAAAATTCCATAAAGAAGCGCAACACCGCTAAAACCAAGGCTTCCGGTTGTCAAAAGGGTCACCGGATTGATGCCGACAGCAAGCATGATTCCCTGCTGTGCGAGCCATTTGTTCACACATGCAATGGTGCAGGCACCCAGAACCGCGCGCACCAGAAAATTTAATGCAAACCTTGCACGATTTTTTAATATCATAATTCCAAGGACCAGCACACAGCTTCCCGCAATGATCCAGAATGATGTCAGCGACATTTCCTGCATGGCGTTTCCTCCACGCTTTTTTCTATATCTATGAATGTCCGCGTCCGTTTATGCCAGTTTGTCTGTTCCTGCGGACGGACAGATTTTTACCGTTTTTTGTATAGAATGGGATTTATTTGCTTATACTTTGAATAAGATAGAAGGAACAACACTGCCGCAGACTTCGGCAGAACCCATAGACCTGGAGGAACTATGCTGCGTTTTTTTCAACCCGAAAAAACGAATGATAATCATTATACGCTGCTGATAAACGATCTGCACCAGACGGCACAGGATCTGCAGGACGCCTACCGCAATCTGGAAAACGTCATCGATCCGGATCTGATCGACTGTTACATTTATGAATTAAATTCCGTGCAGATGCGCTACAAATTTCTTCTTACAAGCATCCGCAACTATGAGCTGCGCACACAAAAAAATCCAGAGGATTTTTATACCAAAAATCCTCTGGAACTATCGGAATCCTGACAAGTCTCCACCAGATTGTCACGTCCGTAAGTATACCCGGCATACACCTGCTGCGTATTTTTCATAAGCGGCTCCGAATGATCCTGCTCGGCCGCATGCACAAAGCCGTCATAGAGCTTTTTCATGAGGCGGCAGGCATCCTCGGCATCTGCCAGATCTCTCTTGTAGAGAGACTTTGCGATCGAATCTCTGCAGAACACATAGATACTGTAGAGATTCTTCGCCATGTCATAGGAGAAATTGAGCGCCGATATCAGTTCGTCGATCGCGCGCTGCGCTCTCCGCAATGCTTCTTTGTAGGCATCCCAGTCGGCTGCATCGTATGCCGCCCTGGCATCGTCCAGATATGTGAAAAAAATATCATACATAACCACGACCAGCCCGCTCCGGTTCGCCTGACTGATCCGCCTGGTAAAATCTACAATCTGTTCTTTTTTCAAGACGGACCTCCGTTCTCATGCCTCATCGCGCCTACTGCAGAATCTGCAGTACCTGCTGCGGCAGATCATTTGCCTGTGTCAAAACAGAAATTGCCGCCTGATTGAGCACATTCTGATGTGTATAGTTCGTCATCTCTTCCGCCATGTCAACGTCCGTAAGTCTCGACATTGCATCCGTCATATTTTCCCCAAACTCATCCAGACTGTTTGTGGAATACTCCAGACGATTCTCATAGGCTCCCAGATTAGAACGCGCTTCGCTGACTCTTGCAATCGCATCATCCAGACGGTCTAAGGCACGGTCTGCACCATTGACCGTCGTCACATCCAGATCGTCGATATAGAGGCTCTCGCAGGAAATCTCCGGAATCCGGATGTTCATATTCTGATCCATGTTTGCACCGATATGAAGCGTCATGGTTCCCATATCTGTCACCTCAAATTTGAGGGATCCGTCATAGGTCTCCAACACATTGCCGGCAGAATCTGTCTTGGTCGCACCGTCCTCATATCCTGCTTCCACCAGGAATGAGAGGGAAAAACCGCCCAGATCCGTGATGGTCACACGGTTACCGTCGCACTTTGCGGTCGCGGAAGAGGTAAATCCCTTCCAGTTCGCCACGTCATCCAATTTCATGTCCGATCCGTTCGGAACACTCGTTGTCGTCTTGCCGGAGGCATCTGTCTGCTGGCTTCCGTAAATCCACTGTTTTGTCGCCGGATCCTGCACCAGACCGTTATTGCCGGATGCGTCGGACAGTGCAAACTGATTGGCAAGCGCCTGATTGCTGAAGGAAAGCTTCAATGTGGCGTCAGATCCGTAAGCGTCTGTCGTGAATGTCAGGCTTCCGTCCGCCTTGCTGCGCTCGATCTGTGTCTCGCCGATCTCTCCAGCCGTCCGGAGCTTTTCGTATACTTCCTGATACGTATCGGTTGCTGCGATCTCAACGGTTGATCCATTGACGCTCATCGTGCCGGAAACGCCGATTGCCGCCGTGCTGTTAAAATCTGCACCGGACGTCACCTCTGCCTGTGTTGCTGCCGTTTTGACTTTAATCTCATAATTTCCCGGGCTCACCTGATCTGTCACCTGGATGCGGCTGGCATGCTTTGTGTACACTCTGGTGTCCAGCGAGCCGTCAAGCAGTGTCTTCGTATTGTACTCGGTATCCTTGGAAATACGGTTCACCTCATCCTTTAAAGATGAGATCTCTTTCTGGATGGCTTCCTTGTCTTCCTGACCCATCGTCGCGTCACTCGCCGCCTGCACGGAAAGCTCTCTCATACGCTGCAGAATATTTGTCACCTCACCTAACGCACCATCCGAAATGTGAATGACGGAAATACCGTCCGACGCATTGGCGGATGCCCGGTCAAGTCCGTCAATCTGCGCTTTCATCTTGCGGGAAATCGCCATTCCAGCCGGATTGTCCTTTGCGTGATTGATTTTTAAACCGGAAGAAAGCCGCTCCATGGACTGGCTTAAATTACTCTCAATCCCGAGCAGGTTCTTGTTCGCTATCGATGCCGAAACATTATAATTTATTCTCATCCTGTCGTTCTCCTTTATCCATATCTGTCCTATATATCGACCAACTTGCCGCTTCACTGAATACCCGGCAGAAAAGATTTCCCGCGCACCTGTGTATTTCACGCAAACTTTGTTTGCATTCCGCGGCGTTTCGTATTATAATTAGCACATTGCCGGGCATACTAATGTAATCATACATGCCCATAATCACATAAGGAGGTATCATTATGACACAGATCACAAAGTCCACGATGATTGGCGAATTACTTCAGATCGATCAGAATATCGCACCAATCCTTTTAAATATTGGAATGCACTGCCTTGGATGCCCGTCTTCCCAGATGGAGACAGTAGAAGAGGCTGCCATGGTACACGGTATCGATCCGGACGCTCTGGTAAAAGAAATCAACGATTTTCTTGCAAAGGATCTCGCTTAATCCGCAGGCAGACACCAGACGAAAAGGGTATCCCGGTTCCCACTGGAATCGGAATACCCTTTTTCTTTTCTGCTGCTTAACGCCGCAGAACCCTTAAAGCTCTGCAAGCGTCTGAAGCGCATGATTTTTCAAAATCACCTGATAGTGCTCTTTCATGAACGCCCCTGCTGCCGGCGTGTACGTCTGCTGCGTTCCGTATTCGGATAAAATGTTGCACACCTTGTTGAACTCTTCCGGCGTCTGTCTGCTCTTGCTGACCAAAAGATAATACCTGTGCGCCGCCTCATTCTTATACAGATCGTTATTCCCCTGATAGAAGCCCTGCAGCGTGTGCGCCAGTCTGGTGATCTCAGAAAAATCACTGAACACAAATAACTTCGTAATGTCTACAAGTACGTTTACCGGAGTTTCTTTTTTCTTATCATTCTCTTCTGAAACGAAGCTATCCTTACTGCCCTGTGCATCTGCCGCCTTTCTGCGCTCTTCCTGAATCCTGCGGAACAACCCCAGTATGTCATCTGCACCTTCCGGCGCCGGTGCTGCTCCACCGCCTGCCATTGCCTCCTCGTACACGTCTTCCGGATCCGGATCGGAGAACCTGGAAAATCTGGTATCAAGCTCCTCCGGATACTCCACCTTGGTAATCACCAGAATAATCGTGTCCTGTGACAACGGTATTGCCTCTATCATCAGCGGAATATCATCCGCCTCAAAACCAAATTCATACGCCGCCTGCTGCATCATATCGCGGAACAGAAGCTTTGCCTTCTCCGTTCCGTATGCAAGCTCACTCAGCTTGATCTGACGCTCTGCCAGATCCTCCCTCGTCAGCGTACAGCGAATCTGATTGTCGTTTACTTTTTCAATTTTCATACTACACCACGCCTTTCCGTATTCTGAAAGCCAAGCTTCCAGCCAAACTTTCATGCGAAACTCCCGCATTACTTCCTTTATCCGGAAAACCTTGTAAACTGTACATTTATTATAATCAAATGCTATATTGATGTAAAGTATACCTTTTTATTAAATCTTTATAAACTGCCGAAAAGCTATTGTCAAACTACATTTTTCATGTTATAAACATATGCATGAGATGCGAATCTGCCACACTATGAAAGGAGCGGATTTTGCATAGAAGAAGTTATTCTGTTCGGCAAGTACCGGATTCTTTCCGTACTCGGTTCCGGTAGTTTCGGTACCGTATTTCTCGCCGAGCATCTCAAGCTGAAGATTTATCGGGCCATCAAGCGAATCCCCAGATCTCTGTCAGATAGATCTTCTTTCTCCCTGGAATCTGACTTCCTCGCGGAAGCAGCTCTTCTGAAGAATCTTAATCATCCAGGAATCCCCCTCATATATGATATCGACGAAGATGACGCCTATCTTTATATGATTGAAGAATACATTCAGGGTGAATCACTCGAGACGTTTGTCTCTCATCAAAAAAGCATTTCTGAGGAACTGATCGTAAAACTGGGCATACAGCTATGCGACATTTTTACCTATCTGCATCATTTGTCTCCATACCCGATCCTGTATCAGGACTTAAAGCCGGAGCATATTATATTATGTGGAGATCAGGTAAAATTACTCGATTTTGGCATTGCATCTTTTTTTACCGGTTTCGGAAAAAATTTCCAACTTTACGGGACAAGCCGCTACTGCGCACCGGAAATCCTGCGCGGACAGCCCGTCACTCCGGCTGCCGACATCTACAGTCTCGGCAGGGGTTTAACGGAGCTTTCGGACGCCATGTCCTGCCGCTGTTCCAGACAGCTTCGGTGCATCTTAGAGCAGGCATGCGCCGCAGATCCGGCAGACCGCTGTCAGGAGGCCTGCGATCTGAAAGCCGCACTGCTTCGTGTACCATTATCAGAGAATCAGCAGTCTTCGCATCTCATTCGGAACATTGCCGTCATCGGGAGCAGACCCGGTGCAGGCGCCACGCATATTTCCATTTCTCTTGTCAGCACCATGAATCAAAAACATATTCCCGCAATCTATGCTGCCGCGGACGGGAGCGCATCGCTTCTACACGCCGCCAGAGCAAATCATCGTCTGATCGACCAGAGCGGGATCTTTATTTATGGAAGCTTCCGCGGGATTCCGGACTATGGGGACAGTATATCTGTTTCCGTTCCGCCGGATGACTGCGTTGTAAGAGACTATGGCACCCGCGCGCCCGCGCTTGCCGAGCTGGCTTCTTTTGACCTGATTCTTTTCGTCTTAAACGGAGGAGACTGGGATTTTGTACAGGCAGCCGCCTATGGGAAACAGCTGGCACTGCTGCCGCAGACACGTTTTCTCTGCAATCACGGCTGCCGCTCTGCCGCAAAGGCATACGCACGGCAGTTAGGTCACCGCGTCTACTGCTTTCCGGAAGATGCGGTTCCATACGATACCACACCCGAAAAGGAACGGCTTGTTTCGTCCATCTTACCGAAGAAAGGAGGGAGACGGCATCTTCTATTTTGATCGCAACGAAACCAAAGCACACATCACCATCGGCATTCTCGGATGTCATCCGGGGGCTGGCGTGACACAGCTCGCCATAAGCCTTAGCACATACTGTGCCTCCAGGCGAAGACTGCGCACCGCTTGTCTTGAACTTCACAAGCGCAGCGAACTGGCGCGGCTGATTCCGGAATCCGCTCTTGCGGCCTCCATGCCTTACAATGCAGCAAAGCGGCGGATACCGCTGACTCTTCAAAGGCAGAGTTTTTTCACTTCCGCCTGCACGGCGTGGATTATTATCCGAATCTGGCACCGGATGCTGTGCCTCGCCTGCTGAATATGGGGTATGATTATCTGATCCTGGATCTCGGCAGCTTAAACGAATCCGCTGCCGCAGAATTCCTGCGCTGTGACCGCAAGATTGTGCTAGGCAGTCTTGCACTCTGGAAAGCCTGGAGTTATGAGGAATTTTTTAAACAATTTGACAGCTTTACAAACCTTGGGGAAGGTTATCATTATCTGGTACAGATGGGAACATTCCAGAATCATTCCGTTTTTTCCAGGCAGCACTCCATATCCATGCAGGAGGTTCCGTTCATCAAAAACCCTTTTCATATAGAGAAGGAGCACTTTCTATTTTTTGACATACTTCTGTCATTTTATTCATTGTAACCGCAACACACTGTCTGCCGGGGATCAGGCAGCGCAATTTTTCTTTATATCACGAAACGTAACCAGCGAATTCCTTTTGGTATTTTTCAGATTTGGGGGAATCTAATGTGAATGATGAACATATGCAAAGACTTTATCTGGAGCTTACGTCTCTGGAGAATCGAGGCATTACCATCTGGCTGGAGGGCGCGAAAAGCAGCTCGCAGGATGTAGCCAGCCAGCTCTGCGTGCAGGAGGAAAGCACGTACATGAGAGATTATATTTTTGACGAGGGGGTGTTAAAGGAAATCCATTTTGATAAGATCAGAAAAGATCTTCCGTAACTAGTCGTAACTGGAACAGAATGACTGAGTTCCTCAATGCCCGGTCATACTGTCTATGCAGTGAATATTATTTGATAAAAAGACAGCCGGGAACTGCCGCCCGAGTTCACAATCTCCTGCGGCCGGTTCCCGTTTTTCATTCTGCGGCACGCAAAAAATGGCAGATGCAAATAGCTTTGATTTTGTGCTGCAATATGCTACAATGTAGGGGAAATCTCTCAGAAGAAGAAAGGATTTTTCCATGAAGAATACAAAAAAGAATATTATACCGGTCATTGCCGTTCTTGTTTTAATCGTCATTATCATTCTGTTCATGCTGCTCGGGCGACTGATCGAAAAATACACGCCCTCTAAGGAGCACCAGGAGTTATCCGAGTATTACGGGCTTGCATCTGATGATTCCGTAGCCCTGATCTTTAATAATGAAGTGTTGTCTGTGCAGGGGCGACTGATCGACGGAAACGTATATCTGGATTTTGAGACGGTTCACGATAAGATCAACAGCCGTTTTTTCTGGGATGCCAATGAGAACAAGCTTTTATACACCACCGCCACCGACCTGATCTCGACGGATGCGGAGAGCACGACCTACTATGTGACCAAAGACGCCCGGACGTTAGATCACACGATTGTAAAGGCAGATGCTTCCACCGCATATATTGCGATCGATTTCGTAAAACAGTATTCCGATTTTGATTATACCGTATACGATCAGCCGAACCGCGTTGTCCTCACAAACCAGTGGGGCGACTACAACACCGCTCCTGTCAAGAAATCCACGGAGCTGCGCTATCAGGGCGGCATCAAGAGTCCGATTCTCGCCGACCTTGCAAAAGGAACCGTGCTCACGGTTTTAGAGCCGGACGAGACCTGGACGAAGGTGATGACGGAGGACGGCATCATCGGCTATGTAAAGACCAAAGCCCTCGGCAGCACCTCCACCGCGACCCGGACCAGCGACTACACTGCGGAAGAATTTTCGCATATTAAAAAAGATTTCTCCATTAATCTCGGCTGGCACCAGGTGACCAACAGCAATGCGAACACAAACATTGCGAACGTACTTTCAAACACCAAGGGACTCAATGTCATCTCTCCGACCTGGTTTTACTTAAAGGATACGAACGGAGGCATCGGTTCCCTGGCAAGTTCTGATTATGTAAACTATTGTCACCAGAACGGCGTTGAAGTCTGGGCGCTTGTAAGCAACTTCGGCGCCAAGGATCAGGGACTGGAGAGTCCGGATACCACGCAGGTGCTGACCTACAGTTCCAGACGTGAGAGTCTGATCAACAACCTGATCTCCGCTGCGATCCAGTACAAGCTGGACGGCATTAACGTGGACTTTGAATCGCTCGACCCTTCCATCGGTGATTCCTATATCCAGTTTATCCGGGAATTATCGCTGAAATGTGCCAACAACGGCATTGTCCTTTCCGTCGATAATTATCCGCCAACAGCTTATACGGCATTCTATAACCGCTCCGAGCAGGCAGTCTTTGCCGACTATGTCATACTGATGGGATATGATGAGCATTACGCAGGTTCCGAGGAAGCCGGATCGGTGGCGTCCATCGGTTTTGTCAATCAGGGTGTCGCAGATACGCTCCAAAGCGTTCCGGCAGACCAGCTGATTCTCGGTATGCCGTTTTACACACGTGTCTGGAGCGAGACTCCGGTATCGGACGATGGCGCGGCTGTCAGTACAACCGAGGACACCTCCGACAGTGATACACTCTACGAGCTGGACTGCTACTCGGCAGGCATGAAAGAAGTCCAGAACCTGATCAGCACGAACGGAGCCGTTCCGGTGTGGTCCGACACAGACGGACAGTATTATGTAGAATACATCAACGGCGGCGTCACCTACAAGATCTGGGTGGAGGATGCCACTTCACTTGAGGAGAAGTTAAAGGTAATGCAGTCCAACCAGCTCGCCGGCGGAGCTTTCTGGAAGCTTGGTCTGGAGGATCCGGCGGTCTGGGATACCATTATCAAATACATCAACTAGCCGTTCTAACCCCCGGGGATCGTGAATATCATTTTATGAACGAATCCCCGGGGGTTTTTTATTTCATGAAAAAAAAGTTGGAACTTATCATGAGCCTCTGTCTTCTGGCCGCTGCCTTCATTCTCGCAAAGCAGGGCGCCGTACTGGTCCAGAGTGAAAAGGCGGCACGTGAAAAAATCTGTATTGTCGTCGATGCCGGTCACGGCGGAAGTGACCCCGGAAAGGTGGGCATCAACGGCGCACTCGAAAAGGACATCAACCTCTCCATCGCTTTAAAATTAAAAGATCTTCTGGAACAGAGAGAAATCTCTGTCGTTCTCACCCGTGATTCCGACGCCGGTCTCTCACCCGCAGACGCCACCAACAAAAAAGCCGCGGATATGCAGAAGCGCTGCCAGATGATCACGGACGCCAATCCCGCTTTCACCGTGAGCATTCATCAGAACAGTTACACAACCGAAGACATCAAAGGCGCCCAGGTATTCTATTACGGGCAGTCCGAAAACGGCAAGCGCTTAGCGGACGTTCTCCAGGAGCATCTGATTTCCGAAGTCGATCCCCAGAATACACGCGTCGCCAAGGCAAACGAAAGCTACTATCTCCTAAAAAAAACACCCACACCTACGGTCATCGTAGAATGTGGGTTTTTAAGCAACCAAAGCGAAGCCGATCTGCTCCTGACCGAAGATTATCAGAGCAAGCTTGCTCATGCCATCTATCTGGGGATACTCTCCTATCTCGAAGAAGAATCCCTGCTATAACTGTTTTATGCATCCGCTCCCTGCGCATCTGTTCCCTGCAAAAGATCCTGCACCTGCCGCACAAAGCTTTCCGCAATATGGTATAGCCTTGTTGTCTGCACCTGATACGTCGTATCCGACTGTTTCTCTGTGGTCTCCTGCTGTTCTGGTGCATCCACGCCAAAGACGCCTGTTGAAAAATGGTTCAGATCCAGATCTGCGATGCATGCATAGTGAAGATCTGCCTCGTTTCCACTGTCCAATACTGCCGTAAGGCTCTCCTGCCGGCTGTCTAAAAGTTCTTTGGTATCCTCCCGGTCCGATGCAATCAGACCGCTGACGCCATGCTCTTTTGCCTGGAACGTTGCCGCAATCTTACCGTGAAGCTTGGTTTCCATCGTGATGTCAACCAGCCCTTTTTCACCATCCCCGCGCACAACCTTCAGCGAAATGCCGACAACACCGCTCTCGGTCTGCACCGGTATTGCATACTGCTCTTCTTTTGCCATCATACTGCCGATAGATAACTGTGCCGACAACAGACGCATCTCCCTGATATCAAGGCTTGTCACGTCATCGCTGTCGATCATTCCCTTCATTACATTCTCGGCAACCTCAGCAAGCTGTTCCTGTGCAGCGGCAAGTCCCTCCGGGCTTGCGATTGCCTCTCCGAAATCCTCAAGCACCTGCTCCTTCGCCCGGGCAAGCTGCTCCTCATTTTCCTCTTTGTGGCTTCCCTTTGCGCTCTCGCCGAAGATCTGACGGAATACGCCGTTCCGGTCATTTACCATGGCTTCCATCGCCATGACGTTCGTCATGGTATTCGGAATGTCGTACTTCTGCAGTACCGTGTAAATATCCTGCGTCATTTTCGCGCTCTGCGATAACTGATCCAGCTGCTCCTTCGCATATGCATAATCCTGGCTGGCATCGTCTGTCTGTGCCTGCGCGAGCGCCTCCTTTAACTGCTCCGGAGTCATCTCCTCCCAGTCCGGCATCTGTGATGCGACAACCTTCATGCGCTCCGGTGTGAGCAGATCTGCGACATCTTTCACGCAGTTGTTCTGATATGCCGCTTCCATCTGATCGGTGATGGAAGTGCCGGAATATCCACTGCCTTCCACTTTTCCAAAGGATTCATCCACACTGTAATCCATTTTTCCACTGCGCCTCTCGGATCGGACCGCCATCATCAGATTGCGCATGGTGATATCGGCTCCCTGATTTACAAGCGCTCCCACCGCGGCGCCGTCCGACTGCTCTACCTGGTGGATCAGGCGATACGTTCCGATATAAGAAGCCCGCTCTTCCTGGCTGATTCCCTCCGTGCGTTCCAGCTTCCACAAAAATTCTCCAAAGCCGCGCTCATCGTTCGCACTGGTCTCCTTTTTTATCTGCTCCGCTGTCGCATTCAGCGTACTAAAATCCATATCCAGCGGATCGATTCCTCTGCGGATCATCTCCGTCACCGTTGCCGGCGTCAGGTTGCGGAATACACGCTGCACCTGCTCATCCGCCGCTTTCATCTCCGCCACGGATTCCTGTGTAATTTCAATCTGATTATAACCGAGGATGCGCACTGCACGCTGATTTGCCTCCGTCGCCTCCAGTCCGATATCGTTCAAAATATCATCCACATTGCGGAATGCCTTCTGAATCGAATCCCCCAGGTCTGCACGTGGTGCCGTCATCAGGGTCTCATAACTCTGATTTGCACGCTCAAAGGTATCCCTCATCGCACGTCCGGTATCATGAACCTCTGCGACAGACGCATCCTTTACTCCCTGCGCTCCCAGCACGTATGCCGGTACCGTTTTTAAATCGTTGACACGCTCTGTGGTCTCACGGAAAAGATTCACGTTCGTCTCCGAAGCTTCTACACCCTGTCCCTTCAACAGCTGTTCGTAATATTGATTCTCCGTCTCCTTCAAAGCCTCCACAAGCTCTGCCAGCGGCTGGGTATCAATCTGGATTCCCTTTTTGAGCAACGCATAGTTTGCCTGTGCTGTCATCGCAAGACGTGTCTCCTCCAGCTGTCTTCTGGCGGTCAGCAGATCCAGTTCTCTCTGTGTATAAGCAGTGCTGCCATCCGCACTGCTCTCTGCCGTCTCCTCCTGCGCGTCTCCCGAAGCGCTATCCGCCGTCTCCTCACCCGAGCGATGTGCCATCGCTTCTTTTAAGCTGCGGATATTTAACTCCATGCCGTGATCCACGACATATGCGACATCCTCATCCGTCGCTTCGCCGATCACATCGCAGGCATCCTGCGCCTTGTCCGCAAATGATTGTCCATCCACAAGCAGTGCGTCCTGCGGGCTTTTTCCTTCTGCAACCGCAGCCGCCATACTGCCCAGCAGCGCCTCTGCCTGCACTGGCAGACTGAGATTTTTCAGCTCCATATAGTAAGCAAGATTCTCCTCATTGAGCGGCACGCTATTGTCCAGCAGCCACTGGCACGCCTCTTTTGATGTATCATCCACCGAAAGCCCGGCGCGCGCAATAATCGCGTCAATCTGATCCGAAAACATCGTCATATCGACTGCTGCCTCCGGATTTGCCTGATAAGCAGCACTTCCGCTGTACTCTGCCTTGTACAGGTTACCGATCGTGGGCTCCATCCCGTTATCCAGCATATACTTCACTGCGCCGTCCCCCGGCGTCTGAAGTGTCTGCGCCAGTGAGAGCGCCTCCATCACGCCCCGCACATTTTCCTCGGTGCACGGGAGGTCGGCTTCCTTCATTGCCTGCGCCAGCTGTCTTGCAAGCGCTTCGCTTCCGGTAATCGCCGCCATCTGCTCGTAATCCAGATCATCTCCAAAGAAAGAGATATCCACTCCCGCTTTTGCAAGCTGTGCCTTAATCTTATCCGTCTCGGTCACAATCGTATTGGTCGTCGTATCGTCCAGTGAAAATCCGTCTTCCTGCATTTTCGCATAATCTTCCGGGGAGGTAGTGTTGGACAACACCGCCATCTGGTTCTTGCGCTCTTCGGCATCAAGCGTCGCGGACGCTTCGATCTCCTCGGCAACCGTCTGCTTGTCTTCCGCTGCCGGCTTGGCATAGGTGGCATCTTTTAAATTCACGGATTTCGCATTGTCACTGACACTGCTTTTTTCCACGGCAGCTCCCGCGGCTCCTGTGGTATATTGGCTCAGAACGGCTCCGCTCTTTTCCTCCGGTCCGATACTCTGCTTTACAACATCTATAATATTCTGGCTCTGCTGCTCTACTCTCATCCTGTGCACTCCTTTTACCTTTTCAGCTGTGGTTCTATAGAGTAATCGAATATAAAGCATAAAAATGGCGCATAACACTATGCGCCATTCATAGCTGATATATATATCGGTCATATCAGCACCATTATTAAGCTGTTCTTCGCATTTCACCAGCCCCCGAAATGCAATCAGTAACGAAATACCGCCACGCCGTACGGCTCCAGAGGATACGCGATCGAGTATGGTCTGCCGTCACATTCGGCCTCCACCGCCTTGTAACTCTGCGGACGCTGTCTGCCGCATCCTCCAAACTCTTCGGAGTCACTGTCCAATATCAGCTTGTAGGTCTTCTTGGCAGGCACTCCCACTCTGTAATCCGGTCTTGCCACCGGTGTAAAGCTGCACACAAAGAGCAGCTGATTTTTTCCGTCCTTGCTCTTGCGGATGAAACTGTAGATACTTCTGTCCGCATCGTTCGCATTGATCCACTCGAAACCGCCCCAGCTGCTGTCGAGCTCGTAAAGCGCCGGATTCTTCCGGTAAATATGAAGCAGTTTTTTCACCCAGTTCTGGATATGCTTGTGATCCGGATTGTCGAGAAGGAACCAGTCCAGTTCACGCTCCTCACTCCACTCGCGAAGCTGTGCAAATTCCTGTCCCATAAATAAAAGCTTCTTCCCCGGATGTCCCATCATAAACGCGTAGCCTGCCATGAGATTGCGGAACTTATCAATGCCAAGTCCCGGCATTTTGTTAATCATGGAGCATTTCAGATGTACAACCTCATCGTGGGAGAGCACCAGAATGTATTTTTCGCTCTCATTGTAGCTCATCGCAAATGTCATCTTGTGATGATTATCCCGTCGAAAGTAAGGATCCAGCTTCATGTAATCCAAAAAATCATGCATCCAGCCCATGTTCCACTTATAGCTGAAATTCAGTCCGTCATCCTCCACAGGTCCGGTCACCTTCGGCCATGCGGTAGATTCCTCCGCAATCATGACAGCTCCCGGATTTCTTCCGAGAACCAGGGTATTGATATGTTTAAAGAACTCAATTGCCTCCAGGTTCTTATTGTCGCCGTACTGGTTCGGAACCCACTGACCGGCCTCCTTTCCGTAATCGAGATACAGCATGGACGCCACCGCGTCTACACGCAGACCGTCCACATGGTAATGCTCCACCCACAGCAGGGCGCTGCCGATCAGGAAATTCTTGACCTCGTTCTTACCGTAATCAAAAATCTTAGTGCCCCAGTCCGGATGCTCCCCTTTTCTCGGGTCTGCATACTCATAGAGACAGCTTCCGTCAAACTCTGCCAGACCGTGCGCATCCTTTGGAAAATGTGCCGGAACCCAGTCTAAGATGACGCCGATCTTGTGTCTGTGGCATTCATTTACAAAATAAGCGAAGTCTTCCGGTGTTCCATAGCGCGAGGTAGGCGCATAATAACCGGTTACCTGATAGCCCCAGGAACCATCGTACGGATATTCGCAGATTCCCATAAGCTCGATATGGGAATACCCCATCTCAGTCACATACGGAATCAAAGATTTTGCCAGATCCCGATAACTGTAAAATCCGTCATCCTGTCTGCCCGGATGACGCATCCAGGATCCCGGGTGAACCTCATAGATGGCAAGCGGCTGTTCATATACATCTTCCTTGTGTGTGGCGCGCTCTTTCATCCACTCGGCATCTGACCACTTAAAATGTTCGATATCCGCAACAGCCGACGCCGTTCCGGGTCTTAACTCCGCGTAGTTTGCATAAGGATCTGCCTTGTACAGGCGCTTTCCGTCCTTCGTCTCGATAAGGTACTTGTACAGATCGCCCTCCTCGACACCCGGAATAAACAATTCAAAAATCCCCATCGTCTCCGGCTCCAGGCGCTTCATTTCATTGGCGCCCTCATCCCATCCGTTAAAGGAACCGATGACCCATACACGCGCGGCATTTGGCGCCCACAGATCAAAGCAGACTCCCCGGATGCCGTATTCATCTGTGGGATGCGCCCCCAGCTTCCGGTAAATCTCATAGTGTGTCGCCTGCCCAAATAAGTACCGATCCAGCTCTGAAAAATTTGCCATACCCATCTACCCCTTTATCTTGATTTTAAAATCCAAAATCTTTTTCATGAAGGATGACATAATCGTCATCGTCATATCTTCTGGAAGTGATAATACTGAACGCCTTCTTAAGTCCTCCCCGTTCTGCATGGGCGATTGCCTCGTCCACAATATCCTTGACCTCTGTAAGGGTTGTCGCCTGATCCAGCTTTTGAATATTGCTGATGCTGTTGTAAAGTGCCAGAACTCCCATCTCATCGATGGTGTATCCCAGTTCGTTGGCATAGGATCTCGCAAACGCCACCAGTTCGTCGCTCGTAAAGATCGGGATATTGATTTTCTCCGAAAACCGTGCTGCAAATCCCGCATCCCGGCTGAGTGCCTTCTCGATTCCTCTTCTGGTGTCCTCCATAATCACAAACAGTCCGCTGTTGTCACTGTCAAGCAGCGTGCCAAGCTTGACTGCCGTCTCTCTTGAGATGGCTCCCGCCTTTTCGATAATCAGACATCCGCCCGCCACTTTTTTAAGGAGCGCCGCCACATCTTTCTGATTCAGCACGGAAGCTTCGATCTTGCCGATTTTTCCGTTCGGCTTGCCCACTTCCTTCTGGAGCGCCTTAATCATGCTGGTCGCGAGCACCGTCTTGCCGCTTCCCTGTCCGCCCTGAATAATCATATTCCCGGTGGAAGCCGTTTTACCGGACGAAAGTCTTGCCGCTGCTCCCGTAAGCGCCTGGCACAGCTGCTGTTCCATTCCCTTAATCGGCACAAAATATGTAAAAATCTCCCGCTGCTCTTTGGAAAGCCGGATAATTGCCTGATGTCCTTCCTCCTCCGGCTCCTCGATCTTCGGAAGCACGTCGTCTGCCGCTTTCGCTTTTGAAGCTCCGCTCTTCGGGTGTCCCCCGCCTGCCAGCTTTCCGCCGGACTTCTCCGCCTTCGGAAGTTCCTCGTCCTCCGGCTGTATCTTCTGCTCTTCCATCAATGCCTGGATGTCGGCTCCCAGTGCTGCCGTATCCGGCTCTTCCATCCCGGCAGCATCGTCTGTATCCTCCGGTTCTCCCGCCGCCTGTGGCTGCGCCGTGTCTTTTGCCATCGCTTCCTCTGCCAGAAGCGCCTGGACATCGGCCCCCAGGGTAAACGTATCCGGGTCTGTCTCTTCGGTATAGCTACCCGGAATCTCCGGTTCCGCGATTCCGCCATAGCTTCCTGCCGCATCTGCCTGTTCCGTCTCACTTACCACCGCCTCTGCCTCCGGTGCGTATACCGGCTCTGTCTCTGCTCCGTATACCGCATCTGTCTGCGGTTCATATGCAGCCTCCGCCGCAAGCTGCTCCGCATCTGGTTCTATCTCATACGGGCTCTGTGTCAGCTCTGTGATGCCGTTCCCCCAGAAATCTGCCTCCTCCGGCTGCAACGCTTCCTGCGGCTCCGCCACACCTGCTGCCTCCGCCGCACTTGCCGCCGCAAGCTGTTCATCCATTCTCGCATTCTCGGAGGATAAGCGGTCGATCTCCTGCTGTAAGATCTGGTTCATGTTCGCCACCATCTCAGCCGCTTTATCGTCAGCAATCGGCTGGCCGCCCAGATACTCTTCATCCAGCAGATCCTTCGGTGTCAGTCCGGAGTCAAGCTTCGGAATCACATCCACCAGACGCTCCATGATATCGCCTGCCTCCTGCAGTGCACGCGCCTTCGCGGATTCCAGCTTGCGCTGCTTCGCCTCCTCAAGCGCCGTCTCTGCCGCACGCTTGGTCTTCTCCCAGTCTGCAAGCACCTCATCAATACTCATCTGTCCCGTTACCTGCGGCTCTGTAGCACCCTTATCCGGAACATACATGCTGATCTGTCCGTCATAATCCTCTGCAAGAAGCTCTTTAAAATTGCTCTTGAGCGAATTGTCAATCTCTGCATCCGTCTCGATATGGGGCATCTCGATCGTATCCTGCGGCAGCGGTTCCTCCTTGGGAATCTGAAGATACGGAATCTCCTCCACGAGCTTCTTGATCGTATCCATGCTGTCCTCGACCTTTTCCTTGTCGGTCGCTTCCATGATCTGCACCATATTCTTGCGAAGTTCATCCTGCAGATTCTGTGTATTAAAACGCTCCGGTGAAAGCTTTACCTTCGGTATCTGCACCGGTTCGCTCACAATCTCGCCGGACTCAAGGTCGTCCTCCGGCCGCACTTCCACAACGCCCTCTTTTTTGAGGCGGAACTGCCGGTACTTTTCCTCCTGCTGTCTGGTCAGCGGCTGATAGAGCATCTTAAGCTCCAGCGCCCGCTCCACATAAGGTCCATCTCCGAACCAGAGAATCAACTCATCGCAGGCGTCGATGCATTTTTCGCTCATCCCCGCCTTATGGTAAAGGCATGCCAGTTCAAACGCCCACTCCTCGGAATATTCCTGCTCTTTTAATTCTTCCAGTATTCCGATCAGCGTCTGCAGATCGGCGCCCTCCGCCTTACTGATCTCGTAGCGCAGAACGTATTTGAGATTGTCGTGCGGGGCGATCTCCACGAATTCCTGATAGTAGTCTCTCGCTTCCTCGCAGTTCCCCATCTTGATGGCAACCTCCGCAAGCCGGTAGATAATCATTCGTCCGATCGGGGATCTGTCATACGCCATGAGCAGAATATCCCTGCTCTCCTCATATCTTCCCACATTCTCGTAGATTTCTCCCGCCTTAATCAGTGCGTTGACGTTTTTTATTTTATGCCAGTTGATCGTGTCCGCAATCTCCGCAGCGGCTTTGTAATTATTCTCTGCGGTAAAGGACTTCATCTGATCCAGCTTTAATTTATATTCGTATTTATCCAATTTGTGCCACCTCAAACTGTGCGATTTTCACTCTTTTTATTACCTTTTAGTTTATCATACGCACTAATAGATGTCAAAAATATTCGTCCGAAAAGGCTGTCACGCAGTGGTGTGCTGCCTGTCTTTTTTTATTGGAATTATCTTACTTTTTCCAGACATGAAAATACCCCCATATAGGACTTTTATATTTCATTGTCCTATATGAGGGCAGCATATTATTTTTCAGGTGATTCTTCGATTTTTTCCCCGGTGCCTTTCTCCGTTTTTTCCTCATAGACAAGCTCGTTTGTCCTCTTGTCAATGCGCATCAGATGAATGTAGCTTCCCGTATCGTCCACCAGACCCCGCTTTCGCAGAAAATAAGATACCAGCTTCTGTGCCACATAGTAGATTACTGCCATGAGCGGCACACCGAGCAGCATGCCCGGGAATCCCCACAGCCCGCCAAATACCAGAATGGCAAATACCACCCAGAAGGAACTAAGACCGGTAGAATCGCCGAGGATCTTCGGTCCGATAATATTGCCGTCGATCTGCTGGAGAATAAAGATGAAAATGAGAAAGTACACTCCCTGCAGCGGATTCTGCAATACAACGATAAGGAATGACGGAATTGCTCCGATAAACGGTCCGAAAAACGGAATAATGTTGGTCACGCCGATGATCACTGCAAGCAGGATCGTATCCGGCATTCTCATAATAGTGAGCACCACATAGGCAAGAATACCGATAATCGCTGAATCCAGAAGTTTTCCGGAAATAAATCCGCCAAAGATTTCGTTGCTTTTGCGCACCGTCTCAACGATCACGTTCGCACGTACCGGCTTGAACATGGCGTAAATGATTTTCTTCGCCTGTCCTGCAAACGTCTCCTGGCTCGCCAGCACATAAATGGACACAATGATGCCGACCACCAGATTCAGCAGAAACTTTAACGTATAGATCACACCGCTTGCGATCGACGTCAGATAAACCTGAACCTGCGCCAGCAGATCATTTTCAAGGAACTTCTGTACGGCATCGCTTGCTTTTTGCAGCACATCGTTTATAACACCTACAATCTCCGAATCTCCCTTGAAGAATTCATCCGACCAGTCCATGATATTCTTGACCTCGCTCGGAAGCCCCGTGGCGATTCCCTGTATACTCTGTATGATAGAAGGAACAATCGCCGCGATAAGCAGTACAACGATTCCCCCTAAGAACACCCACGCCCCCGCGATCGCAACGCCGCGCGACATTTTTTTTGCTTTTGTTTTGCTCTTCATCCGCGGTTCCAACAACTTCATCAGATGACGTTCCAGAAACTTCATTACCGGATTGAGCAGATATGCAAGCACCAGCCCCATAATAATAGGCTGAAGAATTGTGGTCAGCTTTTTCCAGAAATCCGCAAACCCGTTGTAACGATATATCATAAAGAAAAACAGTATACAACAGCAAAACGTAATAAACACTACCAACGCGATTACTACATATTGCTTTAAATTCCATCCGCCATTTCTGTCGCCGGAAGTATTGTCTGTCTGTCGTCTCTCACTGTCCATAATAAACCTCCTTGCTGTTCCTCTGTTGTCTGCCGCTGTAATTCCCAGCAGTGCGAGTCCGAAACCGCTTCGCTCTTCCGGACTCGCGGGCGTTCGCCCTATCAGCTTTTCTTACGCCTACGGCCTATGCGTACATTATACCCCATGCAGGGAGGTTTTCCAATCGCTATTCTTTATTTGCCGCTAATTTAATGTTAATTTTTCAATGACTGCCTTCAGCTGGTCTGCCGACGCAAGAAGTGCATTTTTCTCCTTCTCATTGAGCGGAATCTCGAGCACCTTCTCGATTCCGTTCTTGCCGACCACCGACGGGATGCTGAGTGCCAGACCGGACAGACCGTACTCTCCCTGCAGTTCCACCGACACCGGAAGCACGGCATGCTCATCCTTCACAATGCTCTCTGCAATTCTCGCAACCGCCATGGCAATGCCGTAGTAGGTCGCACCCTTGCGCTCTATGATCTCATAGGCGCTGTCGCGCACCTCCTCATACAGGCGCTCCATGGATGCCTCGTGGTTGAAATGTCCCCGCAGTTCGCAGAAATGATTCAGATCGATTCCGGACACATTCGCCCCGCTCCATACCGGAAGTTCGCTGTCACCATGCTCACCGATGATAACGGCATGAACGCTGCGGCTGTCCACATCCAGATGTCTGCCAACCTGATATTTGAGTCTCGCCGTATCCAGAACCGTACCGGAGCCAAAGACTCTCTCCACCGGATAGCCGGAAATCTGCTGTGCCGCATAGGTCAGCACATCCACCGGATTGGCGACTATCATTAAAATTCCCTCAAAAGCCGTCGCCGTGATCTGCGGAACGATCGATTTTAATATACCGACATTCTTCTCGATCAGGTCCAGACGCGTCTCTCCCGGTTTCTGATTCGCTCCCGCGGTAATAATGATCAGACCGCAGTCCGCCACGTCCTTGTAATCCCCGGCATAGATGTCCATCGATGCCGTGTAGGGAAGACCGTGGCTTAAATCCATCGCCTCCCCCTCCGCTTTTGCGTGATTGGCATCTATGAGCACCATCTCTGAAAACAGTCCTTTCTGCATGAGGGCAAACGCGATGGACGCCCCCACAAAACCACATCCGATTACTGCAACTTTTCTTGGATTCATCATTATTCATTTCTCCTTTCTATTTCACACACGCGGTCGTTTTCCTCTATGTTCTATTGTTACACAACCCCGTGTTTTCTATTTCTTCCAAATCCTACCATGGCACCAGGAATTTGTCTGTTGTATTTACAACAAAATAAACTTTTTGGTTAGTTAAAACAAACTCCGCTGTAAAAACACAGGCAGTGCATTTCTTAACACTGCCTGTTCTCTCTGATCCTATTGCCACGAAACGGGCTTATCCGCGATAATAATTGATCAGACAACCTTTTAAGATAATCTCTCTCTCGTCGTCCGTCATCGCACCCAGTCCCAGCTTAAATTCCTTTAACTCAGAACCCTTCACCACGTATGCGGTAATCTCGCTCTGCTTTTCTTCCACTGCCTTGCGGATGTCCGGCAAAAACAGATAATCCAGATTCTGGAACGGAAGCGCTCCCTCCGGAATGACAAACGGAAGCATACCCCAGTTGATAAGGTTCGAGCGGTAACGCTTTGTCGCGTACTCATTGGCGATGTTTGCCCAGCCGCCAAGCACCTTCTGACAGGACGCTGCCTGCTCACGCGCAGAACCGTCGCCCGGCTTCACCGCGAAAATCGTACTTCCGAAGCCAAGTGTTCCCGGCTTCATCTCTTCGCCAAACGTTTTCTCCGGAAATGCCGCACGGATCGCATTCATTACCGGGCGCAGTTCTTCGACTGCCTCAACCGGACATGTGCCCTCCTCGACTGCTTTCTGTGCCTTCTGGATCTCCTTTGCACGTCCCACGTACTGCGGGTCTTTTCTGGAGAGTGCAAACTCTGCCAGTCCGAGCGGGTTCGAGCGGAAAGAAGAGGTCTCGCCGGAAGGTATCAGCTCATCTGTCGTCGTTACCGGATCATGAATCTCCGATACTACTTTTAATACCATATTCTCCGGAAGCGCACTCATCGCCGGCCAGTCCTTAATGTTCGGTCCGAACTGGATCTCCACGGACGGATCTGCCACGCCCTTGCTGTCGAAGACACGGTTTGCATAGATCGCACTGTCAAAATGATACTTCGGCTTGGAAAAATCTACATCCACGTCCGTAGCTGCCGTCAAATATCCCTTGTTTGCCGCCGTCGCAGCGATGGAACGCGCGTCCATAAGCGCCACGGAAGCGACCTGTCCCTTCTGCACC
>OGEP01001663.1_pt1 | contig 23064 bp, 30 predicted proteins | sample 1570721 | NCBI WGS metagenome assembly OGEP01 (sample SAMEA2582131, study PRJEB24529) | metagenome | biome: Human gut stool | place: China | collected 2011 | reverse complement strand
AAATATAAAGTTTTCTCAGCATATGTTACAGATTCTAAAGATAATTATATTAAAACTAACTTTGATGATAAAGATCAATACAAAGAATTTTTAGTATTGAAAAATCATTGAATCCAGACCATAGCTCAGACAAATATGCTAAAGGCGTTGCCGCAATGGATGACGCTTTTATTGATGCAAAGGCATCAATGTCTGCGTATAAAAGCGAGTATAAAAATCTTGAGTCTCAGGCAACTTCTACTCTTACAAAAATTCGTAAGGCAGAGATGCAACTGGCCGAAGCCAATAATACGGCATTTGATAATCTTCTTAAAGGGCAACCGGGTTATATTGGCGACCAAGATGGAAGTTTCGAAGGGCGAATTCGTAAGCTTAATGAAATGAATAGCCAGTCGGGAGAATATCGGACTACACTCAAAGGTATTCAGGATGATTGGCAAAAAATCAGCCTTCGGATTCAACAGGCATTAAAATCAGAAGAGGATTTGCAGAAAGAAGCCGAACAGAAACACGGTCAAGTCCGTTCAAAGCAAGCTGCCTATAACACTATTCAAAATAGATTAAGTAGTACGGAATTCACAAGAAAAAATAGTGTTGCTTTAGGACGATTTAACACCGGCGTGTTGGATGATGGCAAAACTGGGCAACAAGTATTGGCAGAGCTAGATGTTGCTATGAAACAGTTGGATGAAAATAAAGGTCCAACAGAGTTTAAAGCAACACTTAGTCAAGTTGACGATTTACTTGTTCAGGTGAGAAAACATATTGACGATGCTTTGGGGCAAAGTCGTCAGACAAAGACATCAAATACTGATACAGATAAGATGGAAAATCTTATGCGTACATTGTATCAGTATAAAGAAACTCTTCATGGTTTTGAAGGATCAAAGTTTGAAGCAGAATATAATGAGCTTTTCGATGCAATTAAAAATGGTAGTTATTCTTTTGAAGAAGCTCAACTGAGAGTTAGCAAATTCCAAAATGCTTGTCATAACGCTGGTCTTGAAACTGAAACGCTTGGTCAAAAACTGTCTCGTCTGTTCAAAGAGCACTTCCAGACCGCCATCGCTATGGCTGGCGTTGCTATGATTAAGCAAGGTCTGCGAGAGGTTTATGATAATGTTCTGGAACTGGACACGGCTGTAACAGAGCTTAAAAAGGTCAGTAAAATGACTGGCGACGAGATGAATGAATATCTCGATAGAACTGCAACAAACGCTCGTGAACTTGGCGCGAATATCTCTGATCTTGTGAGTAGTACTGCTGATTGGATATACCGATAAAGACTCAGAAGAACTCGCTCGTGTGTCTGCTCTTATGGCTAATGTTGGAGACCAGATCGATGATGCAACGACTGCTTCCTCTTACCTGATTTCTGCAATGCAAGGTTTTGGGTTGGTTGCTGATGATGCAGAGCGTCTTTTGGACTGCATGAATCAAATTGCTAATACCGAACCGGTCAGTATGAACGACCTTGGAATTATCATGCAGAAAAGTTCCGCTGCGATGTCTGCCGCCGGAAATACATATCAGGAGACGCTTAGTTTGGCGGCTGCTGTAAATGGTGTACTTCAGGACGCCGATACGAGTGGCACTTACCTAAAAACTTTGAGTATGTATCTTCGTGCTTCAAAAACAGATGCTGAAAATGCCGGTATCGAAACAGATGGGATGGCAGATTCTGTATCCGAACTTCGATCTGAGTTGAAGCAACTTGCTGGTGTTGATATTATGAAGGATAATAATACCTTCAAATCAACCTATCAGATTATGAAGGAACTTTCTGAGGTTTGGAAAGATCTGTCTGACACCACTCAGGCAAATATTACTGAGCTGATCTCTGGAAAGAGAGGAGGTCAGAGTACATCTGCCCTGCTGAATAATTTTAGCGTTGCTGAAGATGCTATGAAGCAAGCGCTTAATTCTAGCGGCAGCGCAATGCGTGAGAACCAGACGTACATGGATTCCTTGCAGGCGAAGCTTAATCAGCTTGATTCTGCATTCCAGAAGTTTAGTACGGACTTGATGAAGTCAGATATTCCGAAGTTCTTTGTAAGCCTTGCCACAGTTTTTGTTGACGGTGCAGATAGTGCTGTAAAATTTGCAGGTGCATTACCCACTTTGACAGCTGCCATCTCTGGCGTGTTGTCTGTAATGCAGATGAGCGGAAAGCTCAAGAATGGTGCGGGTAAAGTTAATATGCCCTCTTATATTTGTTGCGTATAAAAATATAGGATGCGGCACCATGTAAAAATAAAATAGCCCCTAGAGTGCTGGGAAACCCTAAGAGCCATATCGCCTATTGTTATATTTATATAATGTAGGAATCGAAAGATAGAAACAAGGATATGGATGCTATATGCTGAGATAAAAGCTCGGTTTTATCGTATTGTCAAAATATGGTAATAGTCGAGTGCTAAGTAGCGTTTACAATGGGCGGTCAGCAGCCGATCCACTTCCCTATTATATAATGTAGGAGGGTGGAAGGTTCATCGACTAAAAAGGGTCAGTGAGCAACCACTGGAAGGATAGTCAGTTCTGGACGAAAGTTCAGAAGTCCACCTCAGACGTAATCAGACGACTTAAAGAAGTAGGTAGAAACGAGGAGACGCGCTATTCTCTGGCGTGAAATAAGTGAGAGAAAATATTTATTGACTACACAGAATTTTCTGGCTATAATAAAAGTACACTCGCATATCCAAAATATACGGAGGTATTTTATTATGGCTAGACCAAAAGGAAGCAAGAATAAAGCGAAAGTTCTTGATGGCGTTGATTATGCAGCACAGATCGCTGAGAAAAATACCGCAGCAGAATCTATCGCTGAAGAAATCGCATCTCTCGGCTCGAATATTGCCGCACTGAATGCTGAAAGAAAAGCAAAAGAAGCAGAGTTGAAAAAGCTTAATAAAGAGATTGTGAAACTCGAAAAGAAAAAGGTCGATGCTGACGAAAAGATTGCGGCGGAGTTAAATCGCAAAAAGGCAGAAGATCTTGTTGCCAATGCACTGGCTAACGGTATGACTGCTGAAGAAATCGCTGAACTTCTGAAATAAGGTATCATTATAAAACAAAGCCCGACTTCCCTACTACTGGGAGGCCGGGCGTTTTAATTTATGGTTGATTTTGGTAGCAAGCTATGATACACTTTTACAAAAGGAGTGTTAAATCATGGCGGAAAATAACAAAAATAATAGAAGCGTACCTCGGAATCCTCGTACAGAAAGAAACAAAGGGCAACGGAGTGATGGTACGTTTACGTACAAACCGCAACCTCAACCAAGAAAGCCGGGTGTAAACCCAAAGATTAAACCAAAATGAGGTAATAAAATCGAATGGATATCAAAAATTTAATTGAAATCTTACCGGATTTCTTATCCTGCTTTGCTCCGGGCGCTATCGCAATTGGATTGTATAATATTCTGTTCCTTAAAAAGCAGGATCATAGTGTTTTTATCTTTTGGTCTATTGTATATAGCTATGTTATTAAACTTGTCGCGTCCCTTGTTTGGGCAGACTCAAGCAACTTACTTTGCGGCATCGTAATTGGTGTTACTGTTCCTCTCTTGCTTTATTTTGTAGTTCGAGTAAAACCGTTTGGGATTGATTCTATTTTTGGGGTAACTCTTCCAGAAAACATTTGGCTGAAAGTATTGGATTTTGAGGACAACAACTATATTGTTGTATATTTGACAAACGGAAGGGCATACGCAGGAACAGTTTATACAGCAGACGATGACTGGGTTATCTTAAAAGATTATTACTCTATTGATAAACCCCAAGATGACAATCGTAAGCAGATTCTGTGTATTCCGTCTTCAAAAATTGAATATTTTGAATATTCATATGAGGACGGCTCTCCAAAAATTAAAGAATTTTATCCATTTGACTGAATGCAAGACACCTAGAACTGACGAGGTTCTAGGTGTCTTATTTATGCCATCTTAGTTAGCTATGGCTCACCATTCATATCCACAATTCTTACACTTGAATTGTTTGCCGGGCTTTCTGCTTGCCAAGCCCCATATGGCTACATCAATCAACTTTGTATTTTATAATCGAGGTGATTAAATTGAAAATTGAAATTGACGTAAAAGAACTCGCCACCCTTCTTGACTATCTCAAAGGGCAGCGAGAACCTATCGGTAGTACAGACGACTTAGCGAAATCCATCATGGAAAATCTTCCACATAAAATGGACGAAGTATTCGTTAGATATCAAAAGCCTTATCACTCTAAGCAGTCAGGTGACGAAATCCAGTAAGTTCTATCATCTTCAACTGCTAAAATGTCACACGCTTCACTTACAACTTGATTTTTGTCGCTAAATTTTTGAAAGTTGGCAACTGTGGCGTTTAAGAATTTCAAATAATCGGCCATTTTTAAAATCGGGAATGAGTAAATGTCTGTTTTGAATTTTTGAGCAATTTCACCTATCGACTTTATTGCATAATAGCCTTTGTTATTCTCTGTGTTGTTCAAAATTTCATTTGTGTTAGTATCGGTGGAAAGTATCAATCTTTTTCCGTTGATTATACAGGCACAAATCAAAACAACTTTTTGTTGTTCTTCAAGAAGTGGTTGAAGTTTACTTTTGATATAATTGAGTTCATCTACCACATCAGTTATATCATCCGGCATGTTGCGGATTGCATCTTGGATAACGATAGTGGCTGGAGTATTATTTTTTAATAATTCTGTTCCAGTTTTCGCTATTCCATGATTTAGCTTTGTGATAAAAATTTTTCTCGTATAGTCCGAGAAATCAATTTCGGTTAGTTCGTCATCTCGATTAAATGTTTTAGTGGTTGTTCTTCTGTCTGCAGACATAACCACTCCGTATTGATTAGCGAGTGCTAAAACGAGTGACATTCCAATTCACATCCTTAAAATTCATAGTCACAGTTGTTGCAGTGATATGTTTTCTTTGGCTTGCCAGCGGCAAATCCCCAAAAAGCAACATCCAGAACCTTTGAGGTTGCACTGATCTTGCGTAAGTCTGGCGAGCCACAGACAGGACACTTTGGAACATATTTAGGATGTTCCTTTTCTTCTAGTTCTGCTCTATATTGGGAATCGAAAGCATTGGCATCCTTTTGAAGTTTTTTGAGAGTATCTGGGTTTATTTCAGAAATACTTCTCCTCGGCTTGGTTTTGTTTTTCCATTCTTCTTTTTGTTTTTTTGTCATTTCGTTCCATTCTATAAGCAAAATATTGTCTCGAATACAAAAAGCGCATAACAAGTCCCATCTTGAATAGTATTTATCGCAAAATGGACAATACCGTACATATTTTTCCATAGATTTCACATCTCCTCGAAATCGATATTAACTTTCTTTACGGTTGACTCCAAAGAAAAAGAATTACAGATAAGTGCTTTTAACCAAGTAGGTACTTCGTTAGTTGCTTTAATTGAAAAATATAAAGCTTACAAGAGTATTCTTGGCGAAACTAATCTTTCTATTTCTGATTTTATCAAATGGATGTTATCAGGTCAAGCTAAAATTGAAGGAACGCGGTTGAAAATGATTGCGTTAAGAGCTGAAGCTCTACTGCTCAATGCCGCGTTGGGTGTTGGAATTGGCCTGCTTGTCTCTTGGGGCACTAAGAAGATTACGGAAGCGGCACAACGAGTGCAAAATGTCGCAACGAAATCTAAGGAAGCGGCTGACGCTGCGCAGAGCACCACTTCCTCTTTAAAGGATTTGGTCAGTGCCTATGAAGAACTTGGCGACAAGTCTGGTTGGGGCACCGAGGACTTTGACCAAGCAAAAGATATTCAGGCAGAGATTCTTGATCTTGCGAAAGAACAAGGAACGCTTGATGAAAACAAACTTGGTAAACTTGACCTGCAGAATGGTAAATATGAAGAGCAGCTTGGTTTACTTCAGGATATTACAGCGGAGCAGTTGGAAGCATCTCGTTATGAGTTGACACAAAACAAAGATGCTCAAGGTGATAAGCTTGTTGATACAGCCAAGAAAAATAATCGGACGCATTATCTTACTGTTTGGTCGGCTCCTGAAATGGATATGGGTGACCAGATTAAAAATGCTGGCATTGATGTCTTTAATAAGTTCGGTGGTTATGGACCTGACAAGTTAAATGATGCGGATTCTATTGTTGACTATTACAACGAGGTTGGCAAAGCATTAAAATATGTCATTGACAATACAACTGAGGCTGAACGAGCTGCCGGTGGAACGTATCATAGTCTGTATCAATTCTTGCTTGATGAGCAATCTGCTCTCCGTGATCACGTTTGTTTGCCACGACAAATATGCTCGTGGTAGAAAGACTATGTATCAATATGCAGCTGTCCCTGTTGTAGATGATATTGAGCAATTGTCTGCATCTGTCAATGTTGTCAGCGAATTTGAAGGTGCATGGCTGATGGATAAGGATACTTCGTATTATGTCGGTCTCGAGCCGAAGGTAACTGGTGTGACACGCAATCAGGAAGCCGCCGTTGAAACAACACTTAGCAGTAAATATCCCATTGTGTTCTACGGCAGTGAAGCGAACTATTACAACGGAAACTTCTCTGGCGTTATTATCAAATGGGATCAGTCAACGGATATGTTTGATTTTGATGGTTCTGTGGACTATCGTGAAACATTTATTGACTGGCTGACGAATAAAAAGCCAAAGGTTTTAAAGATGTACGACGGTCGCGCATGGCTGATAAACGTAAACGGAAATGTTTCTTATTCTGACGATGAGCACCCAGACAAGGTGGAAATTTCGTTTGATTTTATAGAGATTGGCGATTTAAATAGCAGCAGCGATATGAAGAACGCTGGTTTAATTTAAGGAGGTGGGCCATGACTTACTTACCAACAGAAGAAGATCTGGCCTTACTGAAAAGCCGGTCAAAAAGATTGTACTGTCGTATTGAGTTGTTGAATAAAAACTACCAGATTATCGACATGATAGAAGGACTTGCATTAAGCGGCTCAAACTCTATTGATGCAGATTCAGATACGCGGCGTACATTTAATCTTGATATTTTTCCTAAAAAAGGTTTTTCTATTTCTCAATTCTCTACCGAAGAATGGACAAGTAAAATGCTGCGTCTGCGTATTGGCATGAAAGCGCCAACAAGCGAATCGTTGATTGATTCCGATAGTGTTGCTCTTACCGAAGAAAAAATAGATAGCAATATAAAGAGCAATCCGTTCTATATTTCGGGGAAAATAGAATTAAAAAAAGCAGTATGGAAATATCAGGCTGGTGGTTATGCACAGTATGGAAATATTGATAATATAAATCGCCAGCGTATTATGTGGACAGATGAAAACAAAACAAAATATGCCGAATTTCTAAATGAAAAAGGCGAAAGCGGCACATATTCCACAGTTCTTGGTAGTGTTACTGGGTACGAGTTTAATAAAAAAGAGTATCAAATCGCATACACGCCAATGCTTGTCAATGCGGATAATACGATTATTCCGTTATTGGAAAAAGATATTACTTCATATCTTAAATCGATTTTTAGTGCAGCATGTAGTTCTATTCAAAAAGATGCCACAACACTACAGAGTAAGATACTGGAATTGGACGCCATTGGTATTGACTGTACTGTATACGGGGACAAGATTCGTGTGAAAGATATGATAGCTGCTGTTGAAGGTGGTGTACACAATGGCAGAACATTGACCGCTGCTGACGTTGCTGCTATTTCTGGTTGCACTGAAGAAGAACTGGAAAAGTATTTTCATGGTACAAGTAAATATCTTGGTTATTCTATGCATGACATTCAAGGTACACTGTGGGAACTGAAAGATGGATTAGATCAGATACACGATTTCTTCTATGATTTGCTTTCTGGGCAGTCAAAGGCTCGTGCTGGAACGAACTTTGTGGATACGGATGGCGTGCACTGGTATGGTGCTGGCGTATATGCAATACAGCAGAACGGATATAGCTATAATGCGACAACGAATAAATTGAGTCTTTCTTGCCTTGATTTGACCTCTTTACTAGACGGTACACTTGGCGGCACTCTGACTGGATACGCAACACGCATTCCAATGTATGAACGCAAGCTTACGATTAAAGATGGAATCAAATATTACGAGGACGATAAGAAGAAGCCCCACTATGTTCGTGATTCTATTAAAGAGACATTCGAGCTTTCTGGGCTGACAAAGAGTATGGTGGATTACTGGGTACGGCGCATTCCACACGACCTAGAATATAATACCGGCACGACAATTTGGAACATCCTGACAGAGCTGAGAGACCTATTCTCGTCTGGTTGATGCTTTGCCGATTGGTTGGAAGCAGCTGATTAAGAAGGTCAAAGTACCGAGTTCTGCCGGTAATAAGAGTAAGGAAATTGTAACTTCGGATTGTTATTTCTTTATTCCTTCTGCAATCGAAATAAGTTCTTTGATGACTGATGAGCCATATGTTTACGAAGGTCAGACTATCAGCTACATGACTGGCAATGAGTCCCGCATTAAGCACAATGCAGAGGGCAAGCCGACTAAGTATTGGCTGCGCAGCCCGTTTGCAACTTATGATGGATACTTCTACGCAATCGAGGAGACTGGCGAGTTGTACGGATTCCATTATCCGTCCGAGCAGTTAGGGGTAACCGTGATGTTCAGCATTTAAGGAGGTGTTGAGAGTGTATTATAAGGTACTTAAAGACGGTCGAGTGATTGATGCTCTTGACCGCCTTCAGTTTGTAAAGTATCAGCCCAAGCACAATATTATGGTGAACTGCACCGAGGATGATGCACAGGGCATTATCAGTAGCAACGGCAAGTACATCTGGCACGTTGATGGTTATTACCTGATTCCGTCCCCGGAGTATGACACTGTAACGCTTGAGCCGATTGACAAATATGAATACGACCAAATCATGGCCTTGGGAGGTACAACTCCTGAGGCCATTATTGATGCCTATACACTGACGTTAATTCAAGGAGGTCTACTGTGATGGAGAAGATTTTCACTGAGTTCGTCGAGAGTATGCGGCGACTTTATAAGAATGGCATGGTGCAGGATAAATTTGTGGAGAATCTGCTTGCGGGCAAGAAAATCTCATTAGATGACTACCTGTACATCGTGAACGGAAAGGAGGTGTGATATGTATACCTTTTTGATTAACGAGGACAATACTATCACCGCAAGTCTGACTGAGCGCATCATGCAGCGGAGCAAGCTGGTGGATAATCTGCACTTTCTGGCTGACCAGACTTACAAAGGCGTAGATATTAGTGACTATACCGTTATGCTGGAGTATGTCTTGCCTGTGAGTAAACGCTATAAAACTGAAATTCTACAAAAGTCAAAAGACTTGTATAAGAACCGGTTGGAATATCTTCTGCCGTTTGATACGGGTCTGACTAGTGAAGCTGGCGACATTGAGTTCCAATTAACCTTCCTTCATGTTGAAATGGACTCTGAAGGACAGACGATTCAGCGCGTGCGCAAGGCTGGCCCCGGTGTTGTACATATTATTCCTATCAGTAAGTGGTCTGATCTGATTCCTGATGAAGCACTGAGCACTCTGGATCAGCGCATTATTGCTCTGGAGGCTCTGAACAAGGCGATGACCGACCGCTTCAACACCAGTCTGGCTAATAAGGCTGACAACATCACTTACGACGAAGAGCATCGTATCCAGCTTACCTCCGAGGGTAAACCCATTGGTAACGCTATTAAAATCACGACTGAAACTGTTGAAACTGAAGATGGTAGTATGCGTGTTGTCCCATTCTAACCATCGTTTAAAGCGAGGTGAAAAGAATGGCATACAAATACTCAAAGCTAGGTTACGGTAACGCAGAAGACATAGAAGCCGCGATTACGCTTGGGTTGATTGACGGTAAAGACCTTATCGTTACAAAGGATACATCAGAATTTATGTACGTCCGGGACGACTTATCTATTCAGAAGATAGCGCCTCGGACGCTTTGTTTTGATGGGATTCCAGATGCGAATGAGGCAGTCAACCAGAATGATGCGACTTATGCGGGGCAAACCGTGATGATAAAAGGCAAGGACGACAAATATGAACCATGGGTCGTGCAGCAAAGCGCAGAATCCGGACGATTCTTTGTTGAGCCTTTTCAAACTCAAAATACAAATTTCCAATGGACTGAATTTTAAACAAAAGGAGGAAAATAATGGCAGAAGTAAAATTTGCGTATGGTACGAAAGCACGATATGATGCTCTGGCTCCTAAAGATCTGGATACATTGTACTTTACGACCGATACGCTGCAAATGTTTAAGGGCACTACTGAGTACACTAAGAGCACTAAGATGGTGTCTTCCCTGCCCGCAGCGGGTCAGGTTCAGGGCGTCATCTACTTCCGCATGACTGACTACACCATGCATATTTGGAATGGCGTGGAATTCGTGCAGCTGAATAAGAAGACTATTACACAGATCCCGGCGGATGCCACCAATGATGATATCCCGACCACTAAGGCTGTCGCAGATTATGTGCAGGCTAAGATCGAGGCAGTTGAGCAGCAGAAGGGGCTGTATGTCACTGACGTCACCTATAAGGATGGCGTTATCAGTGTGGCAAAGAATGACGAGCCTGTTACCACTACTCTGACAGGCGTTGTTCATGCACCCACTTATGATGCAGAGACTCGTACTATCAAGATGCCTGTGTTTGGCGGCGACGAGCTGACTATTGCTCTGGGCAAGGACTTGGTTGTGAAGAACGGTACTTATAACACTGAGACTCACGAAATCGAACTGACTATCACTACTGGTGAGGTCATCAAGATTCCTGTTGGTTCTCTGATTGATATTTATGTCGGTGTGGCAACTTCTACTGCAACCGTGACCGTTTCTGGTGACAACAAAATCAGCGTTGCTGTGCGTGTATCTGCAAAAGCCAATAACTCTATCACAATTGAAGAGGATGGTCTGTATGTGGCTGTGCCTGATGCTTACACCAAGGCGGAGACCGATGCAAAGATCAAGAAAGTACAAGACCAGCTGGACGGTCACTCCAAGGATGCTGTGGTACATATTACTGCTGAAGAGCGTAAGACTTGGAATACAAAGGTATCTCAGGATGAGCTGACTGCCGCCAAGTCTGAAGTGATTGCTGCGGCTGCCGCAGATGCTACCAAGAAAGCGGACGCTGCTCGCGATACTGCTAAAACTTATGCAGATGGTTTGAACACCGCCATGGATAACCGTGTCAAGAACGTTGAAGGCGCACTGACTTGGAAGGTTCTGACTGAATAATCTATATCCCTGCTGGCTTACGATGCTACGGCTCTGTATGGCTAGCAGGGTTTTTTATCGAAAAGGAGTTTTACGATGTCAAAATTATCACTTTTAGAGATTGCGCAATCTCAGCTCGACAAGACTCCAGTGATCGACGGACAGCTTATTGTCTGCTTTGACACCGGAAACGCCTATCGAGACACTACCACGGCTCACGTAAAAATCGGTTCAGATTTAGAGGTTGTGAGCGACTTACCATTGGCTCCTCTGGCCGAAAAAATCTATTATTTGAAACCCGACAAGCTATATGCGTACTTGGGCGGCAACTGGACATTGCTGAACGATAACAATTTCTCACTTGGCGCAAACAAGAGCGCACTTAATGGCAAAGCAAAAATCCTGTTGGACGGCGCAAAGCAAAGTTCTGTATCTATCAAAGGTACGGGCATCACCACCGTTATGACAGATGAGAATGGCGAGTTGGTTGTGAATACGGGCGACCCATTTATGTATATGGAGGCGCTAACCAATTCAGATATAGATAAGATACTTTCAATGTAAGGAGGAAATTTATGGCTTGGTTAGATTATGACGGCCTGCTTTACTTCTGGCAAAAGCTGAAGACGATTTTAGGCACTAAGGTCGATAAGGTTGAAGGCAAGGGCTTGTCAACTAACGACTTTACTACAGCTGAAAAGAACAAACTGGCTGGCATCGCCGCTAATGCAAACAACTATGCGCACCCCACTTCTGCCGGCAATAAGCATATTCCTGCCGGTGGTTCCGCTGGTCAGATTTTGAGATGGAGCGCTGATGGTACTGCTCAGTGGGGCAATGATAGTAACACTACTTATAGTGATATGAAGGGTGCTACCACTAAAGATGCGGGTGTGCATGGTCTTGCACCAGCTCCAGCCGCTGGTGCTGCAAACCGTTATCTGTGCTCTGATGGCACTTGGAAGGTTCCGCCTGACACTAATACTACTTATGGCACTTTTAAGGCGGCTACTGCTTCGGCTGCTGGTGGTTCTGGTCTGGTTCCTGCTCCGGCTGCTGGCAAGCAGGGTCAATATCTGCGTGGCGATGGTACTTGGGCTACTCCGACTAATACTACATACAGTGATGCAACTCAGTCCTCTCATGGCTTGATGAGCACCACTGATAAGAAAAAGCTGGATGGGTTTGGTGCAGCAAGCACCTACGCCCTGAAGAGTGATATCACCGCGATGTATCGTTACAAGGGTTCTGTTACTTCTACGGACAAGCTACCTACCAGCGGTCAGACTGTTGGCGACGTGTATGACGTTGGCAACGGTATGAACTATGCATGGAATGGCTCTAACTGGGATGCACTGGGCGAAATTTTCACTATTACAAAGATTACAAATACTGAAATCGACACTGTTTTGGCAAGCTGATTTCAGTTTTTACTGAGACAGGAGGTCGATTATGGGATATTTAGATTATGCTGGTTTGCAATATCTTTGGGGTAAGCTGAAAGAAAAGTTCGCTCCGAAGAGCCATAGCCATGACGATAGGTATTATACAGAGTCTGAGATGGATGGCAAGCTAAACAGCAAGGTGAACAATAACGAAGCTGGAGCCAGTGGACTTATTAGTAAACTACCGCAGGCTTCAGGCGTCCCAAACGACGGGACGCTTTTTGTAAGTCAACATAACGATGGGACAACAAATTACTACTATCGTCGTCCAATTAGTACGTTGTGGACATACATCAAAGGTAAAGCAGATGGTGTATATCAGCCCAAGGGTAGTTATGCTGCGAGTGGACATAATCACGATGATAGATACTACACTGAGTCAGAGGTTAATACACTTCTTGCCAGTAAAGTACATGAAGAAACTATTACAGATGCACGAGATTTAAATACTATTAAAACAACTGGCGTTTATCATTTAAAAACCGCATCATACACTAATGGTCCGGGAGTTTCAAATCATGCTACAATATTTGTTGACTATACTGTCGGCACACCGTATCAGATTTTTATTCCAGATTCCGTTAATAGAGCATGGCGTCGCAATCATGTCAATTCAAACGATACGTGGTCTGCATGGACTGAACTGAAATACACCGATACCAACACATGGCGCGGCATTCAAAACAATCTTACGAGTGATTCAACATCTGATAGTTTAAGCGCGGCACAAGGTAAAGTGTTAAAAGGACTTGTAGATGGTAAAGCACCAAATGGACACACACATACAAAAAGCCAAGTTGGTCTTGGAAATGTTGATAATACGGCTGATGCAAACAAATCAGTTAAGTATGCCACGAGTGCTGGTACTTCTAACTCCTGTACTGGTAATGCTGCAACGGCCACTGGTATCAAAGATTATGGCGATACAAATAAAACCATTAAAATTGGTTACGCTGGAGCTGGTCTTACTACATCGAATCTGACGCATATCGCTGGTTATGCAAGCAATGGCACTCAAATCAAAGATGTGTCTAAGGATGTTCTGAAGAGTTGGATTGGATTGGGGAATTATTTATCTTTAAGTGGCGGCACGATGAGTGGTCAAATTACAAAATACAATGGCGGCTCTTGGATTGGTGATAGAGACCGCGCTGCAATAAAAAGTGGCTATGCGGGTGATAGTGCTTATGGTGCCGTTGCTGCTATGGCGACAAAGAACGGTTACTGGACTATTGGCAATCTTGGCGGCAATGAGAGTCTGATCTTCAATTATTCAACTGACGCGAACTATAATGCTGGCAAAAACGAAACTTCTCAAGTCTACCTCCCTGCTCAAGCCGGTATTATCATTACAAGTGCCACGATTGGAAGCCAGAGTGTGAATTACGCCAACAGTTCTGGGTCAGCAACCAATGCTACAACAGCTACAAAATTAAGCTTCAACGCTGGTTCTAGTGTTCAGCCAGTCTACTTCTCTGGCGGAAAACCTGTTGCAATCGGATACACTATCTCATCTTCTGTTCCGGCTAATGCTAAATTCACGGATACCACTTATGGTGTAGCCAGTTCGTCTTCAAACGGTCTTATGTCTTCTACTGATAAAACAAAGTTGGATGATTTCAGCCGTGTTATCAGCATTCAAAAGCAAATCAAGTTGACTACAGATTGGCTAGATACTGGCATTGCTGGAAACAGTCTTGACACTGGAACTTATGTTGTTCAGGTGAGTGGATTTAATTCAAGCTACACACAGCTTTACAGTGAAATCTATTCTGGTGTTATGAGTTGGTATAGTGGTACTACGAACAGTGGCAATTCGTCTGAGATTTTCCTGCATAACGCCGGACTCGCAGATAATAACAATGCAATCTATCTTAGAACTTTGCGTGTTGCCGGAAGTAAAACACTGAAACTACAAATCGCCTGCAAGGTCGCTGCTACTGGCACTGACATACTAACATTTAAATTCAGACGGTTGATATAAAGGAGATGATAAGATGCGAAGAATGAAAGATAAAATTGAAGCAACCGTAACAAACGCAGATTATGCTACCTCCGCCGGTTCCGCGTCAAAAGCAACTAATGCCACAAATGCAACAAAAGCCACAACTGCAGATAAGCTTGGTACAAGCGCTGGCACAACTACGCAACCTGTGTATTTTAAGGACGGTAAGCCTGTTATAATTGGATATACGATTGCCAAGAGTGTTCCTGCCGATGCGAAGTTTACCGATACAAATACATGGCGCGGGATTCAGAATAATTTGACAAGCGATAGCACAGATCAGAGCCTTAGTGCTGCACAGGGAAAAGCGTTGAAAACATTGGTCGATGGTAAGGCGGCAGCTGGACATACGCACAATAGCGTAAAAGACGCAGGAAACAACTCTTCAAATACCACATTTGCCTATTCAAAATCAGGTATGAACTATGGAGATTATAGTTGGCTTGCTGGTTGGAATGGATATGAGTTACGAGCTATAAATAAAAACCAATTTGCTACTGCTGGACATAATCACGATAGCCGCTATTATACTGAAAGCGAAATTGATTCCAAGCTCGATGGTAAAAGTAACGTTGGACATACCCACGACTATCTTCCTACTGCTGGTGGAACGATGAATGGCGATATTACGTTCTCTGATTATTTTCATGGAAAAATTTATGCTGGTCCTACGGATAATGTTAATGGTCCCGGTGGAGATCTGAATAATATTGTTGTCGATTCGTGGTGGGGTCTCTCTTTTACGACGGGTTGTCCAAATCAAACATACACTGGAAAAACTGCTGTTGGTATTGACTGCCGCGAAGGCGTTGTTAAAGCAGCACGATTTGATGGTACATTAAATGGCACTGCTACGGCTGCGGCGAATGGTGTGTATACAAACGGATTTAATGGTAGTGGTGGATATATACGTTTCTGCAATGGAGTACAAATATGCTGGGGGCGTAACAGAAAAACTACTACAGGTTCAGTTTTTGGCGTTCCGTTTATAGATGTCAATTATACGCTTGTACTTGGAGGAGATTCGGATTTAAATAATGCGTGGTATATTGCTTCTCGTACAACTACAGGTTTCACACCAAAACAGAATGGCCTCGCTGAGATCACCAACTGGATAGCCATTGGAAAATGGAACTGATTGTATTTTTAACGCTTATAAGCAATGTTATGTGTTTAAACATATCTATGTATTGTTTTATTAGAAAGAAGAGGTGAAAATTTTGGACGAAGAAATCAAAGTTGGGTATTTTATTATGAAACCAGTCGAAACACAAGAGCAATGCGACCAGTATTCTGCAATGGCGACACAACTCAATGCTCATAATAGTGTTGCCGCACCCGGTGATGCACTCTGGGCTATTGATGATAAAGAAGACCGCTATGAAATTATTGAGTCAGGCACAGTTCCAACCGTAGAAGAAGCTCTTGAACCACAAAAGGAATACAAAATATCCGAGTCAAAAACTACTCTCTCTGAATACCTTGCATCTCACCCACTCCAATGGACAGACGGCAAGTATTATAGCGTTACCAGTGAAAAGCAGGCTTTGCTCACATCAAACCTATCTCTGTATCAGCTCGCCGTCTCTAATGGACAAACATTTCAACTAAAATGGAACACAACCGGCAATGAATGCACAGAATGGGAATATGAAGATCTCGCAGCACTGGCTATGGCAATTGGTACTTATGTGCAACCATTTGTAGCGCGTCAGCAGGAATTGGAAATTGCTATCAAGGCTTGCACTACAATGGAAGAGCTGGATGCAATTGAAATCAACTACGACCCCGTTCTGGAGCAATATCTGGAAACCGTTGGTAATACCGCCGGGTTGAAGGAGGTTGTAGAATGAGCAAAGCCGTAAAGAAGTATAAAGAATTATTGAAATGTGCGCTTCTCTTTCTAATAGGAGGGGCGCTTTATTATTGCATTGAGATTCTGTGGCGCGGTCACTCGCACTGGACTATGGCTGTAGTGGGCGGCATCTGTTTTGTGGTCATCGGTGGGTTGAACAATTATATTCCGTGGGAAATGCCTATGTGGGAACAGGGTCTTGTCGGTGCGTTGTTTGTGACTGGTATGGAACTTGTTGTTGGCATCCCGTTAAACCTGATGCTCGGTCTGCATATCTGGGACTACTCTTCCCTGCCCTTCAATCTGCTGGGTCAGGTTTGTATGCCATTCACTGCGCTGTGGTTCTTCCTTGCGCTGTTGTGCATTTATGCGGATGATTGGATGCGCTATATCATGTTTCACGAGGATAAACCCCACTATCACTGGCGTAAGGTGTGTAAGCCGAAGCGGTAAATAAAGCGTATAAAACAGAAAGAGCCCCGGGCCATTACACCCAGAGCTCTCCCGCCACACACCTATACAAAGATAGGACGTCATAAATTCGCTCGACGAATCTTGACGGAACTATTCTATCATAGTGTGAAATTTTTGTCAACCAGAATCGAGGTGATGAAATGATTGGTTTGTTGACTGCCGCACCATCGGGTCCGGGCGTTATTAGCTTTACAATAGAACAACTTTGGCAAATGGTTCTAAGTATTGCTGGTGGCATTACGGCTATTTCAGCTGCCCTTGTTGTCATTATAAAAGCAATCAAGAAAGCGAAAGAACCAGACACAAAGCAGAATATGAAGCTCACTGAGCACGACAAGCATCTGGAAGATATCGACCGCAAACTCAAGAATGATAAAGAGGTTTTGGATTTATATCGCTCTAAAATTCTGTCACTCGAGGAGCATCAAAAGGAACAAGATATCATTATTGAAGACCATGGCCGAAAAATCGCTGGTGTTGAACAGCGCGTAAATAAAAGCGAGCATGGAATCAATGTGATGATGAAAGCCCTGCTGGCTCTGCTTAGTCACGGTATTGATGGTAATGCTATTGACCCTATGAAGGAAGCAAAGGCTGCTCTTGAAAGCTACTTGATTGACGGACAAAATTTAAAAGACATTTAATACATAGCTCGGTACGTGTGTGCCGGGCTTTATTTTTTTTATTCAAACAGGAGGTACTACTATGGCAAGTATTGTTAATGAGATCGTCTCTGTTATTGTGAAGTTGGTTATCACTGTTGCTGGTACTGCATTTATGACCTATGGCATTCCCTACCTGAAGCAGATCGGTATGTACAAAATCGTCCAGATGGCCGTGCGTGCCGCTGAAAAGCTTGGTGTTACTGGCGCAATTCAAAAGGCTGACAAAAAGAAGTATGTTATTGCCGCGCTGGAGAAGATGAATATCAAGATCACTCCTACTATCGAGATGATGATTGAAGCCGCAGTTAAGGAGATGGATATTCAGAACGAAAAAATCAATGCGGAACTCAAGAAGGATTGAAGGTGTAGCTCTATGAGCATTATTACATATTCTATGAAGAAGGACTGGAACAAGAAGCTGTCCAAGAACTTCTGTGCCTATGAATTTGCTTGCAATGACCGGAGTAACGAGTTTAAGGTGGCAACCGAGTTGGTGGAGACTCTGCAGCAGATTCGTGACCACTTCGGTAAGCCGGTTCTGATTAGCTCTGCCTACCGTACTCCTGCATATAACATTTCAATCGGTGGCAGTTCTCGTAGCCAGCATTGTCTTGGCACGGCAGCGGATATTCACATCAATGGTATTGACCCAATTCGTATTGCACTGTATGTAGCCTCCCTCCCCTACTTCCAGAAGCATGGCGGCATTGGCTATTATAGTCGAGCACAAGTGACGGGCGGCTTTGTTCATGTTGATGTACGTGAGACTCCTAGCCGCTGGATCAGTAAGAGTGGCACTGCATATCAGGTCGTGAGTAAAATCATGCCTACGATTCGTCAGGGCTCCAAGGACTCTACTGATGGCGTGTCTTATGCTGTGACTGTATTGCAGCGACATTTAGGCTTGAAGGTGGATGGCATCTTTGGCGCTGGCACAAAAGCTAAACTGGTAGAGTGGCAGAAAGCACATAGGCTGGCGGCTGACGGCATCTGCGGAATGGCAACATGGAGTTCGTTTTGATGGCGGGCAACCAGAATACATTGCGTGCAGGAGACAAAATTAAATTAGATGGAGTATTATTTTCAAACAGCCAGACTCACTGCGGTATGCGCCGCCGAGGAGAATGGTTTATCTATGACGGGAAGCTTGTCAACGGGCGCTATCGGGTGACAAATCTTGAAAGCCGCATTGGCAAGTATCCAATCTCAGTAAACGTATCGGGCTATGTTGAGCCGAGCGATATTGAATTTGTTGACAACACGAACGGACATTGATATTATTATTCCAAGGAGGGATATCATGTCTATTGTTGTTCGTGGCTGTCATATTGGCGAAGGTAGACCCAAGGTCATAATTCCAATCGTTGAAATAACCGAATCAAAGATTTTAGAACGCGCATTTGAATTTTCAAGACTTCATGTTGATTGTGTGGAGTGGCGTGTTGATTGGTTTGAGCAGTGTATGGATGCACATTCTGTGGTATCTTGTCTGCAAAAGCTTCGTGTGGCATTAAAGAATAAACTGTTGCTTGTAACGTTCCGTACCAAAGATGAAGGCGGAGAGAAGTCCTTAACACACCAAGAATATTTGGATTTCATCAACATGATAATAGATGCGGGCTGTGCTGACCTTATTGACATTGAGTTCTTTACGGCTGGAAACGATATTCGTGAACTGATAGATAATGCGCATTCTTCAGGGATAGTAGTTGTGTGTTCAAGTCACGATTTCCAGAAAACTCCTGATAAAAATGAGCTAGTGTCACGCATGATAAAAATGCAACAGGTTGGCGCTGATTTGCCGAAGATAGCAGTTATGCCGCACGACAGTACGGACGTATTGATTCTATTATCTGCTACTATTGAAATGAGAAACAAATATTTTTCTACTCCTATTATTACAATCAGCATGGGAAAGCTTGGTGTTACCAGCAGATTGTGTGGAGAAGTGTTTGGGTCTGCAATGACTTTTGCAAGTGTTGGAGACTCGAGTGCTCCCGGGCAGATAAGCTTAGATATTGTAAATGCAGTTCTTGACTCAATAGCAGAATAAAAAAATGATGGGGTATTGATCCTTAATTGGACCAGTACCCCATTTTTTAGCGTTATATATTGATTTGATATCAAACATTTAATGACCAATCGGTTCAAATACGGTTTTCAATTTTAATAGGTCTTGCCGGACTGTCACATCGGGCTCTCTTTAAGACTCAAAATCGGATTTGACAATTATCTAAAATTGGTGTAGTAGTGGTGTAGTAAACAGAGCGGTTCACAATTATTATTCGATATATCATTCATTTTAAGAAGATTCTAAGCGAGATGGTAATTTTTTTGTAATTTATTTTGTTAACTTTTTATGTCCTGCACCGCCGGGCTGCCGCAAACATCATTTCCCTTTTTGTACCCGGTATGGTATACTGGTTTTGAATATGCTGCCACAGGCAGAAAAAAGGAGTTTAGGATACGGATATGAAAACAAAATTGGGTATTGTGGGCTGCGGCTTTCTGGGCAACATCGTGGCTGACGCGTGGAAGAAGGGTCTGCTGCCGGACTACGAGCTGGTGGGCGTGACCAGCCGCACCCGCGCCTCGGCTGAAAAGACCGCCGCCAATGTCGGCTGCGCTGTTTGTGAGGACGTGGACGCGCTGCTGGCGCTTGAGCCGGAGTACATCGTGGAGGCAGCTTCGGTGGAGTCGGTGCGCGCTATGGCCATCCCGGTGCTGAAGCGGGGCGTGAATCTGGTCATTCTGTCCATCGGTGCCTTTGCGGATCTGGATTTCTACGCACAGGTCAAGGCAGCTGCCGTGGAGGGCGGTGCCAAGGTGCACCTAACCAGCGGTGCCATCGGCGGCTTTGATGTGCTGCAGACCGTCACCCTGATGGCACAGGCGCAGGGCTTGCCGGAGACTGCCGGCATCGAGACCCACACCGGTGCAAAGGGCTTCCGCAACACGCCGGTGTGGGCAGAGCACCTGCTGACCGACACCGAAAAGACCACCGTGTTCACCGGCAACGCAAAACAGGCCATTGCTACCTTCCCCCGCCGGGTGAACGTGGCGGTGGCTACCTCTCTGGCCACCACCGGCCCCGAGATCACCGGGGTGACCATGCACTCCGTGCCCGGCTGGGTGGGCGATGACCACCGCATCACCGCCGAGATCGAGGGCGTAAAGGCTGTGGTGGATATCTGCTCCTCCACCAGTGCCATTGCTGGCTGGAGCGCCGTCTCCCTGCTGCGCAATCTGGCTTCACCCGTCTGCTTCTACTAATATAAGGAGGAGTCCGTCATGTTTGAAAAGCTTGTTGCCATTGAGCCGGTCAGCCTGATCCCCTCTGCCGAGGAGGAGCTGCACCGCTATGCCAAGCAGGTGGTACTGTACCGGGACGTACCCGCCAGCGATGACGAGATGGTGTGCCGCATCGGAGACGCCGATGCCGTGCTGCTGAGTTACACCTCCCGCATGGGCAAGGAAGTCATCGCGCAGTGCCCCAACATCCGCTATATCGGGATGTGCTGCAGCCTATACTCTGAGGAGAGCGCCAACGTGGATATCGCCTACGCACGCACCCGGGGCATCCAGGTGCTGGGCATCCGGGACTACGGCGACCGCGGCGTTGTGGAGTACGTTCTGCACGAGCTGACCGGCCTGCTGCACGGCTTTGGGATGCCCATGCTGCGGGACGAGCCGGTGGAGATCACCGGCCTGAAGGTGGGCATCGTGGGGCTGGGCGTTTCCGGCCGGATGATCGCCGATGCGCTACAATTTATGGGCGCAGAGATCAGCTACTTTGCCCGCAGCGCAAAGCCGGACGCAGAAGCCGCCGGTATGACCTTCAAGCCCCTGCCCCAGCTGCTGGCGGACAGCGAGGTGGTGTTCACCTGCCTGAACAAGAATGTGCTGCTGCTGGGCGAAAACGAGTTTGCCCAGCTGGGTGCAGGCAAGGTGCTGTTCAACACCTCCATCGGCCCCGGCTTTGACTCCGCTGCGCTGGAAAAGTGGCTCGATCTGCCCGGCACACGCTTTTTCTGCGACACCCGCGCCGCAGCGGGGCCCGTGGCTGAGAACTTCTTTGCCCGGGAAAACGTGCGCTGCGCCAATGTGTCCGCCGGCCGCACCAAGCAGGCCTTTGTGCTGCTGAGCAAAAAGGTGCTGGACAACCTCCGCACCGCACTGGGCGAATAAAAAACAAGGAGTGTTTATCTATGAAAACTGCATTGACCATTGCCGGCAGTGATTCCAGCGGCGGCGCCGGGATCCAGGCCGATATCAAGACCATGACCGCCAACGGCGTGTTTGCCATGAGCGCCATTACCGCCCTGACAGCGCAGAATACCACCGGTGTGACCGCCATTTTTGACACCACGCCGCAGTTTCTGGCGCAGCAGCTCGATGCCGTGTTCACCGACATCTACCCGGATGCGGTGAAGATCGGCATGGTATCCTCTGCCCCGCTCATCGACACCATCGCCGAGCGGCTGCACTTCTACGGCGCAAAGCATATCGTGGTGGACCCTGTGATGGTGGCTACCTCCGGCGCAAAGCTGCTGCAGGACGATGCCGTGCAGGCGCTGACCGAAAAGCTGCTGCCGCTGGCTGAGGTGCTTACCCCCAACATCCCGGAAGCGGAGATCCTGTCCGGCATGACCATTGCCAACGCCGCCGACATGGAAGCTGCTGCCCGCACCATCAGCCAGCGTTACGGCTGCGCCGTGCTGTGCAAGGGCGGCCACCAGATCAACGATGCCGACGACCTGCTGTGGCAGGGTGGCACCGGCAAGTGGTTCAAGGGCAAGCGCATCGCAAACCCCAACACCCACGGCACCGGCTGCACCCTGTCCAGCGCCATCGCTTCCAATCTGGCAAAGGGCTACGACCTTGACACTGCTGTGGAGCGCGCCAAGGCCTACATTTCCGGCTGTCTGTCTGCCATGCTGGATTTAGGGCACGGCTCTGGGCCGATGGATCACACCTTCAACCTGAAGGGAGATTTTGTCCGTGACTGACCTGCCCTTTGTTTCGGCGCTGGTGCAGGCCGACCTGCCCGTGTGGGAACAGTGCTTACAGACCGAGTTTCTGCAAAAGATGGAAAACGGCACCCTGAGCGAGGACTGCTTTAAAAGCTACCTTGTGGAGGACAGCCTATATCTGCGGGAGTACGCCAAAATTTTTGCGTGGGGCATGACCAAGGCCACCACCATGGCGGCTATGCGCACTTACTATTCCCTGCTGTCCTTCGTGCAGGAGAACGAGGATCTGACCCGGCTGCGGTATCTGGAGCAGTACGGCCTGCGGGAAGCCGATATCCAGTCCCTGCCCCTGCGGCCGGAGAACCGCGCTTATCTGGACTGCATGATCGACGCCGCCCGCAACGGCGATGGGGAAGCCGAGTGCCTGATGGCCTGCCTGC
>OGEP01001648.1_pt1 | contig 23155 bp, 16 predicted proteins | sample 1570721 | NCBI WGS metagenome assembly OGEP01 (sample SAMEA2582131, study PRJEB24529) | metagenome | biome: Human gut stool | place: China | collected 2011 | reverse complement strand
GCCGCTGGTCTGGTCCAGGGCGCCGGTAGGCTCATCCGCCAGCAGGATCGCCGGCTGGCCTACCAGTGCTCTGGCAATGGATACTCTCTGTTTCTGACCACCGGACAGCTCGTTTGGCTTATGTCCGATACGATGATCCAGCCCCAGCAATTTAATCGTATTTCTGCACTTTTCCTCTGCTTCTTCGTGGGTCATTCCCCCATACAGCTTCTCCAACACGTCTTCGACGCTGATCCCGTAAAAGTAATATCTACCGCATCCCCTACCTGCAGATCCACAATATCCTCCTGGGGCACATCCACAGAGATCCGCATATCATCTGCCGTCGCATAGGAAAATATGGTTCCGGTGGTGGTCAGTCTGTCTCCCGCTTCGTAACCGACGCCGGTGATCACACCGTCCTCCGCCGCATACAGGATACCGTCACTTCCGACAAAATCCTCAAACGCCTGCAGCTGTTCTTCTCTTTTTTCTTTTGTCTCTTCCGCTTCCTGCAAAGTCTCTTTCAGATCTTCCACGGTAGCATTATAAGTGGTCTGCGCATTCTGCCCGGTAATCACGGTTTCCTGATAAGTTTCTTCCATGTCGAGTTGATTGATCTTCTGCTTTGCCTGCGCCGCAGCCAGCTGATTCTGCAGATTCGTAAGTCTCTAATGCATCCTGATAATCTTCCTGCGCCGCAGCCAGTTTTTCCTGAAGGGATGCTGCGTTGGCCTGCTTCTGCTCCAGCTGCACCTGTAGAGAAGTTACGTTATTTGCCACACTGCTTGACGAAGTATTCCGAATGGACGACGCATAGGAAGCACTGATCTTCTGGGTATCGTAGTCAGTCTGGGCTTCCAGCAGGGATAATTCATAGATGCTCTCTGCCTCCGCATAGTCTGCCAGTGCGGAGGCAACAGCATTCTTAAGCAATGCCCGGACTGCTTCCACGCTGTCGTCTGTGAATTTCAGAAGTTCCTGCCCCTCGGTAACTCTCTGCACGTTCCGCCATAGACAGTGCCGTCTCGTAGGTCAGCTTCGCCTGTGCCTGCTGGATTTCCTGATTTTCCTTTGCCTCCGTGACTGCCTGCTGAAGGCTGGGAAGCTTTAACTGCAATGTCTGTAAGTTAAAAGAAGCATTGGTGACTGCATCCTCACATTTTTCCTGTGCTTCTTCCAGATTCTTCAGGTTCTGTTCCAAAATGTTGTAGAGGGATGCCAGAATTTTCACATTCGAAGAATTGCTGTCCTGTCCACTGCTGCCCAGCACATTGCCTGCGGTTCCACCTGCTTGCACAGATCCGGCTGACCCGCCGGTGATCTGGGACCAGCCAATTCCCCACTCATCCAGTTTATCCGTCAGTGCTTTCAGGTTCTCATCATAGATTGCCTGATATTCATCTACCTTAAAATAACTCTTATAGGAACCGTCATTCACATAGGATTCATACTCTGCTATATCATCCTCCGCATCCTGCAATTCCTCTTCCGCCCTGGTCACAGCACTCTGCAGACTTGCTACCGTCTCATCATAGACATCCTTAGCCTGTTGTCCGGTAAGAATGGCACTGTCTCTCGTATACTCCGCTGTGATCAGGTTCTGCTCATATTCGATAGCTCCGGTGCGATACGCAAGCTCCGCATCCCGAAGCGTCCTCTCCAGTTCCTTTCTGGCTTCCTCCACACTGTCCTCCGTAAGCTTTAAAATCTTATCTCCTGCCGTTACCTCTTCCCCGGAGACCGCATAGACTTCCTCAATCTCTAACTCTGTCGTCAGATTTTCCACATCAAAGCTCGCCTCCGTGATACCGACATTGGTAACACCTGACGCAGCAGTCATATCCTCCGTGAAGGTCAGTCCCGCCATATTACCCGGCATGGAAAATTCTAATTGATTGCCGTTTCTATGTAATATCACCACTACTGCCACAGAACCTCCACCCAACGTAAGTACCAGTACCAGCGCAATGATGATCCATTTTTTGTTTTTCTTTCGGGAAAAAATTATCTGTTTGATCTCTTTGTTTTTCACGGCGAACCTCCGATTGCTATTCCGTCCAAATTCCGTTGTTTTCTCAAGTATAGTTGGATTTTGTATTGAAAAAGTGTTCACTCTGTGAAAAATCTGTGTTCTGTATGAGCTTTTCCCCCTGCTTACGTCTATGCAATTGCGCAAATAAAGCACTAAAAAAACAGTGCTACAGGATCCCTTTTGGGGAAGCCTCTAACACTGCCTTCTATTATAAACTCATGTATAAATTCACAAATTCGTGCTATCGCGCTAATATGCCCGGAAAAACAAATCACCGCTTCCGGGAAATACAGATATCCTCCAGATTCTGCGCGCCCTCCGGTCCGATGGGTCTGCCGCCTGTGGTGATACCCCATCCTGCACGGATCTTGATAATATCGTCGATCTGTCCCTGGGACAATAACGTCTTCTTCCCTAAGATAAAGTTGTTCATCATCAGGATCTTCGCATAATATTCCGTGGTCTCCATGCGGTAATAAGCCTGCATGAGATTGTCACCCCAGGTCAGCGCGCCATGGTTTGCTAACAGTACTGCATTGTATTCCCGGCAATAGGGAGCTACCGCTTCCGGCACTTCCTCTGTGCCCGGCAGGACAAAATGCACTAACGGCACACAACCCAGTGACAACACACCTTCCATCAGCACCGGTTCTTCCAGACTGATGCCCGCACAGGCAAACGCCGTCGCCGTCAAAGGATGTGCATGTACCACGCCTTGTACTTTCGGGTTCTCTTTGAATACTCTGAGGTGCATCTTGATCTCGCTGGAAGGCTTGTGCGTTCCCTCCAACACGTTCCCGTCCAGATCCAGCTTTACCAACATGTCCTCTGTCATAAATCCCTTAGAAACTCCCGTTGGTGTTGCCCAGATCTCATTATCTCCGACTTTACAGGAGATATTTCCGTCGTTCGCTGCCACGAAGCCGCCCTGATACATTCTGCGGCCTACCTCTAAAATCATCTGTTTTGCCTGTGCATCTGATATATATTCCATACTAATCTCCATTCCGCAGACGATTCCTTCCGTCGGAGGAATCCTCCTTTTCCGTTCCAGCATGCAATAATATATTACCTTATTGCCCTTCTCCTTGTCCAGCTGATATTCCCAATAATCTTTTATGCATGCTTCCTAAACATATTCTTTCGTAACTAATTATCTTTCCCTAGGTATTGTACCAAGTCGCTGGTGCGACAGCCAGCCCTAAGTACATCAAACTACCACTTTTTTACCTGTCAATACTGCATTATATCTTTAATCTCACCTTCCTTTAATTGCAGTCTTTTTTCGGTCTCCTTATATTTCACCACAGTATCCACATCCGAATATGCAGTAAAAACGGCACCAGTGATTCTTCCGTCTTTCCAGCTCATGGAAAGTTCCAGATTTCCTATCAGATGCATTCCCCGTACGGCGCCGGTCTTCCATGCAGCCGGCAATGCAGGGAGAAGCAGGATTCTCTCCTCATTGCTCTGAACCAGCATCCCATTCATGGCAGCGCAGATCCCAAAATTGCCGTCAATCTGGAATGGAGGATGTTTGTCCAACAGATTAGGATAGGTCGAGACCTCCAACATCTTCCGGATGTTGTCATATGCTGCTTCAGCGTTCCACAGGCTGACATAGTGATTCGTGATCCATGCCCTACTCCATCCGGTATGTCCGCCGCCGTGGGACAGGCGGTATTCCAGGGTCTTGCGGCAAGCCTCAGCCAGTTCAGGGGTGCCGTCTGCAGTAATCTCTCCGGCGGGGTACAGCCCATACAGATGGGAAATATGGCGGTGTCCGGGTTCTGTTTCCTCGTATTCCTCCATCCATTCCATCAGGCGTCCGTCACTGCCGATCCTGTTGGGCGGCAGTCTGTCGTACATTTTGCGGATTGTTCCCATCAGTTCCTTTATGTCACCGGCTTCCGGAATCTCACAGGCTTCCGGTACCTGTTCTCCCAGTTCCTTCCAGGCTCCCAAGCATCCTTTGAACAGATCCCTCAGAATCTGATTGTCCATGGTTGCACCGATACAGCAGCATCCTTTTTGTCCATTCGGCAGAATATATGTATTCTCCGGTGAAACAGAAGGATTTGTCACCAGATATCCGTCTTTTTCTTCCAGATAATCCACAAAGAATAGTGCTGCCTCTGCCATGACAGGGAAAGCTTCCCGTAAAAATACCAGATTCTTTGTATAGCGGTAATGCATCCATAGGTGCGTACACAGCCATGCTGCTCCCATCACCCAATAAGTCCCGGGATACCATGTATCCTGTGGTGCGGTATCTCCATGAATATCCGTATTGTGATGCGCCACAAATCCCCGGCACCCATACATTTCTCTGGCGGTATATCTGCCGTTCTTCTGCACCTTTTTTAACAATTCAAATAAGGGAATATGACACTCTGACAGATTGCAGTTTTCCACATGCCAGTAGTTCATCTCTGTATTGATATTGATGGTATACTTACTGTCCCATGCTGGGAAAAATTCACAATTCCAAAGTCCCTGCAGTGTGGTCGGCAACCCTCCCTCCCTGCTGGCAGCAATCGTAAGATAGCGTCCATAATCATAGAGCAGCTTCATCAATCCCACGTCTTCTGTCTGTTCTGCATGCTCCTGCTTCCCTTTCCGAAGTCTCTCAAGGCGCAGATCCGTAGGCAGATTCTCGTACCGCTCTGCGCCTTCTACTTCAAACACAAAACGGTCATATAAAGATTTATGATCTGCCACATGCTCTGCTTTAAGGGTATCATAAGACAGAAGCATCGCCGCCTTCAGGCGCTGATCCATTTTCTCTGCCAGAAGTGCCTGCATTGCCATCTGGTATAGGAACTCTGTTCTTGCAGAGCCAGTCAATTCTTCATCCAGCCCCACAGGCAGTTCCCTACCAGCTTTCAGATACGCCTCCGCATACCGATCCTTTTCTGGTATACTGTAGTGATAAGTGGAATCTGCAGTAAACCACAGCACCACTTCCTCTGCTCCTTCTGCCTTCAGACATTCCCCCTGGGTCAAAATCCGTCCGCCAGTAGACACAGCACGCAGTTCCATGGCAAATTCATATCCGCCTCTTCCCAGATTGCCATAAAGTCTTATGCCATTCTCTCCAACCTTACAAGTTCCGTCAAACCAGCTTTCTCTTCGAAGCTTCGCTAAAAAATTCACTTTCCCCTTGCCCCTTGTGCGGAAGCGCATCACCAGACAGTCCGCCGGGTGAGAGGCAAATATTTCCCTCTCATATATACTGTCACCAACAGCGAACTCTGTCCGGCAGATTGCCGTTTCCAGATCCAGACATCTCTCATAATGTTTTGTTCCTTCACAGAGGATCATATCCCGCAGTTTACCGCTTTTCCGTTCTCTGCCGCCTTCGATCCCATCAAAGAAAAATTGTACATCCCCAAGTGTCTGATAAGGATGCATTCCTTCCGGGCAGGCCGATAATGCGGTCTCCATCAGATGCTCAGCCTCCGGAATTCTGCCGTCCCGAAGGAGCTGTCGTATCTTCGGCAGATTTTCTTTTGCATCGGGATTGTGACGGTTTACAGGTCCACCCAACCAGATGCTCTCTTCATTTACCTGGAGCCGTTCTCTGTCCGTACCTCCGTAGACCATGGCACCGATTCTGCCATTTCCTATAGGAAGAGCTTCTTCCCATTCCGATGCCGGATGATCATACCATAACCTACTCATGCCATTTCTCCTTTTTTCCTGTTATTATATATTTTTTTGCACACATTTCCCTGATCCTGACTGTATTCTAACATGTTTTTCTTAACAGCAAAAGCATCCGCTTATCGCCGATGCTTTTGCTCCTGTTCTTATCAGCTGCCTTATTCTGTTACCACACCTTTTTGTAACATAATATTGGCATATAGTGCACTCTCTCCGGTTGCAATAATGGCATAGACCTTTTTTGCCTCCTCATAGAAGGCAAAGCGCTCGATCTGTCCAATGGCTCTGCCACCTCGGGAATCGTGTTTTGCGATGACTTTTTCATAATTCTCCCAGATCGGCGTCTCCACCGGATCCCCAGGCATCACCTCCATCAGATTCAACGGATGCTCCACATAACTATCCAATGGAAACACCTGCAAAATGGCATCCAGAATCTCAGTCGTGCCATGTCCATCCATCCGAATCACGATTGCATCCTTCCCCATGGACTCAGCCGGAAAATTACCGTCTGCGATAACCAGTCTGTCACTGTGTCCCATTTCACAAAGTACCTTTAATAACTCGGGAGATAATATCTTCGGAATTCCTTTTAACATGCGCTTACCCCTTTCATGACGTGATTTCTCCGTCCACATCCCATAGATCCTGCCAGTCGGTTGCTCCGGGCCACAGAAATACCTGACCTTTGATCAGGCGGCAATTCTTGTCTGCTTTCCGGATCATCTCCATCTCTTCCACTGTCAAGGGATCTTCTGTGATGCATTTCAGATTATCCACATATTGATATTCCTTTACTGAAAAAGGAATCGGAATCTGTCCTCTCTGTACCGCCCACTTTAGGCAGATCATAGCAGGATGTACGTGATGATGCTCTGCAATCTCCATAATCTCCGGCATCCGGGTATCTGAAATATCCTCTGCCGTCCGGTCTCTCTCCGGTCTGGAGGGCGATCCGATGGGACAATAACCGATGGGTTGAATCCCCTGTGACAGTGCATAGTCATACAATTGCGGCTGCTGAAATCCGGGATGCAATTCCATCTCTAAGAACATCGGCTGAATCCTACACAACGGCAATACTGCCCGAAGTTTCGGTACTGTCATATTAGACATACCAATGTATTTTACCCTGCCTTCTTCCACCAGTGCCTCACACTGTCTCCAGGTATTCAGAAATTCCGTCACAGAAAACGGTCTGGAATCCGGATTACGGGAATCTCCGTCACAGCCGGGAGCATGATAATTGGGAAAAGGCCAGTGCACCAGATACAGATCCAGATAAGATACCCGCAGATCCTTCAGGCTCTTCTCACAGGACTCCTTCACTCTATTGTGCATATCATTCCATACTTTAGAGGTGATAAACAAATCCGATCGATCCACGATTCCTTCTTTCAGGACACGCTCAATGCTCTCTCCGATACGATTCTCATTCTGGTATACGGAAGCACAGTCGATCATACGATATCCTGCCCGGATGCCGCCATATACAGCTTCTGCAATCTGATCGCTGTTATATTTATCGGATCCGAAGGTTCCGAGTCCGATTGCCGGTACCTTAAATCCGTCCACCAGAGTCCGCTTTGGGATCCGGCTCTGTTCTATGATTTCTGCCATATGATAACCTTTCTTCCCTTAGTCTTCGGGAAATACCACTGCCACCTTGCCACAGTTTCCACTTGCCATCAGTCTGTAAGCTTCCCCTGCCTGCTCCAGAGGGAATTCGTCCGTGATCAGATCTTCCGGATGAATTCCCCAACGCACCAGTCTTTCTACCAGTTCTTCCATTCTCCACAGCGAGGTTACCCAGCTGCCGTAGATTGTCTTCTGACCATGAATAATGTCCGGACTGGGGTTAAAAGTACAGGTGCCTCCCTCTCCCACGAATGCGATCCTGCCCCATTCTCTGGTAGCACGGATTGCCAGCTGTCTTCCTGGATCACTGGCGCTGGCATCGAACGCTCTCTCCACACCATTGCCGTTTGTTACTTTCATGATCTGATCATAAGCCTCATCCGGTGCAAATACATAATCAGCCAGTCCCATCTTCTTCGCCAGTTCAATACGGTACGGATTCGTCTCCACGCCGATGAGCATATTGGCTCCCAGTGCTTTTGCCAACATCAGTGTTGCCAGACCGACAGGTCCCAGACCGGTTACCAATACTGCATCATTGCCGCTGACACCTACCTTTTCGATAGCCTCATATACGGTACCGAAACCACAGGCCACCTGTGCTCCATCCTTGTAGGTCAGCTCATCTGGCAATGCGATCAGATCCTTCTCATCTGCCAGAATATACTGTGCCATGCCACCGTTTCTCTGCCATCCGTATGCCTGACGGAATTTACTCTTGCAGGAAATATAGTAGCCTCTTCTGCAATCGTTACATACACCACATCCGGAAATGTGATAAATAATAACACGGTCGCCCTTCTTGAATCTCTTCAAACCTTCGCCTTCCTCTACGATCAGACCACAAGGTTCATGACCTGCCACAGTTCCGGGAATATAGCCTTCCGGACCTTTTCCCACATGTTCTCTGTAGATGCAGCGGATATCACTGCCGCAGATAGTTGTAGCCATTGCCTTGACCACAACCTGTCCATGTCCCGGCTTCGGCATTTCGAATTCTCTAAGTTCTACTGTGCTGTTGCCCGGAAGAATTGCTCCCATCATCTTTTTCTGTTTCATTTCCTGTCTGTCCATCTGTTAACCTCCTTAAAAATAAAATGTTATATGTTCTTCTGTCATATTTTCTCCCTGTGTGGGTTGCTGTGATACATCCATTCTAATCCCACAAATATACGATTAATAGACATATTTTCGACATACGTTGTGTATTTTTGTCGTGTTATCGCACTTTTTTAATTGACTTTTTTCTTTACCGTTGCTACACTTAATATCATCGGATAGGTCACGGTAAATCCGGACAGCAGGAGGCTCCATGAATCAGACAACGAACAATACCATCTATGGTCTCGATGTGAAAACCACTATCGACAACACAACTTTTCTAATTCTGAATATTGCTTTCGAACACTTTTTCAAGCCACTGCCACGCCACAGCCACGGTAACAACAGCTATGAACTGCACTACATCCCTAATGGGCTCGGACAGGCAGTCATTGATGGCAGTTCTTATGAGCTTACGCCTGGCACACTATATATGACAGGCCCCCATGTGGAGCACGAGCAGATTCCAAGCCCTATGGATCCCATGACAGAATATTCTATCTATTTTCAGTTGCAGGAAGAAGATGCTCTCCTCGTTTTTTCCGGCAGCACTGCGGACAAATTTCTGAAAAAAAGATTCTGGATTGGTCCGGATACCCAGAATCTTGGTGTACTGATGGAGCAGCTCTTCTATGAATTAAAATATAAATATACCGGTTACATGATTCAGGTAGAGGCTCTGTTACAACAGTGTCTTGTAAAAGCTGTCCGCAATTACGAGGGAAACCGTTTCTCTAAACAGCACTTTGCTCCCTCCAATCTCATTGACGGTAAGACCCTGATCATCGAACGGGCCTTTCTCTATCATTACGAGACCATCACTCTGGAAAACCTGGCAAAAACTCTTGGGTTAAGTGTCCGCCAGACGGAACGGTTCCTGAAAAAATATTACGGCAAGACCTTTCAGCAGAAAAAACAAGAAGCCCGAATGTCTGCGGCAAAAATCTATCTGACAGACAAACGCCTGAGCATCACGCAGATTGCGGAGAAACTGAATTACTCCACATCCCAACATTTCACCCAGGCGTTTCGACAGCATTACGGCATCACTGCCAATAAATACCGCAGGCAGCTCCAGGATCCGATGGATTAAATCCTGATCCTGCGCAGTTCTCCCTGTTTTAGATAATAACATGCATCGTATTGCAACACCGGACAGGAAATTCTGACCTCCTGATCCTCATAAGATTCCAGTTCTGCTTCCAGTATCTTCTTCTCCAGATTCCATGCCAGCTTCCGGATGCAGATTCTTGTTCTGGCCATCAGACCATCCACACTGCCCTGCTTCCACTCCTCCGGAAGTGCCGGCAGGAATTCGATCTCTCCCCGTTCGGAATACACCAGTGCTTCATGTATGATTCCTTGCAATCCCAGAATCGTATCCGTGCAATAGACCCCTCTGCAGCGATCCGTATTATGATCCGTCAGCAGGCTGCTGTAAAAAATATCACTTTGCACCAGCAGGCGCAAGATTTCTCCCAGGCTCCTGCCATCCTTCAGTCTGGCAGCCACCAGTCCCTTGTGGATCCAACCATGAGAGGCAGTATCATCTTTTCCGGCATTCCCGACATTCCGGTTCCTGATGGCCTGCCTGCAGCTTTCCGCAAGTCCCACATTATGCTGTGCCTCTACTCCGGGCCATGCGCAATAGAGATGGCTGATATGGCGGTGCTCATGATTGTCATGCATCTGTGGCAGTGACCATTCCTTTAATCCACCGGTCTCATCCATCTGGTATTCGGGCAGCTTTGCGGCAAGCTCCCTGCTGGCTGTCAGCCACTCTCCCGACCGTTCATCGCAGATCCTCTCTTCCAGTTCCCGGATCATGCGTAATACATCTGACGCCGCCGCAATGTCCATGGCCGCATTGGCAGTGATCGTACTGGAATAGCCGTTTGGATGATTCTCCGGAGAATAAGAGGGAATGATCAGGTATTTTTCTCCCTCCTCCAGAGCTGTCTTTCCTTTCTTATAATGAGGCTGTCCCTCTCTGTCGGTATAATATTCCGGGGTACACAACTGCTCCCAGAAATGAAACGTCTTCCACAGCAGGGGGCGCAGAATCTCCTGTTCCAGATCCAGGCTTTGTTTTCCGCAGACTTTGGCCAGATCCTCTGGCAGTGGGATCTGCCGGTTACCAAAACACTGCCAGTACTCAAAGATCGGCACCATCAGCCAGGAAGCCCCGGCATTCCAGTACTGGAAAGGATAGTCAATATCATACTCTACCATAATTGCCCGATTACCGTCGGTATTCACCGGTGCCAGCAGGGCATCCCACATGCCGTAAACAGCTTTTGCATTCTCCTTCCAGTCCCCGATCTGGCGGAGGATAAAATACATATATCCCCAGGCCGCTTTTTCCATGTGCCCGGTATTCATACCAGAGACCTGAATATTCACATTGGCATCCATCGTATAGGCTCCGCTCCAGCCGGGATTCCATTCCCCTGTCCACAGTCCGCACAGCCTCGGTGCAGAATATCCGGCGCAGGCAGCCTGCACATATCTGCCTGTCTGGTAGATCCGTTCCATCAGTTTCTGCAACATCTGCGGCGTATTTTTCTGCCGCTGTAACAGTTCCGTATTGGTCTCCTTTTCTACGCCTTCCTCTCCGGAATCCGCTGTCTGTTCTCCCAGATGAAAACTTACTGTACCATAGGTCTCCCTCTGCTGTTCCTTCTGCAGTGCCAGCGCTCTCTCATAATTCCAGCTGCCTTCTTTTGTACGGTATTTCGCCACTGCGCTCTTCAGGTCTGCCAACACCGCATCGATGGTTTCCTGTGCTTTCACCCCCGGAAAATCTTCCATTTCTCCCATTTCAACCTGGGCAGCCGTCTTCGCCAGGATCCAGACTGCCTTTGCTCCCCGGATGTGGATTTCTTTGCTGCCTTCCGTCTGTTCCACATTTCTGCTTCCTCCTGTATGTAGAATCCGTACCATGGTCACATACCCCTTATCCTGCAGCTCGCTTTCCACAAATACCGGATAATGCGCTGCCTGTCCGAGATAAGTGCCCGCCTTGTCATAGACCAGTTCATATTTCATATTTACTTCCGGTCCGGTTCCCCACTTTTTTACTCCGAATTTTGGCAGCGTCTCCGGCGGATCTATGGAAAGTATCAGTTCGGGAAGTGTCTCCTTTCCGCCTGCCAGATACTGTGTCACAACGCAGTCCTCTCTGGAGACAAATGTATGCCGACTGAAGTCCCCGGTCTTATCCCGATAGTCCATAACGACCTCCCCGGTCTCTCCTACCATCCGGCGGCTGTATGCTTCGAGCTCCTGCTGTGGTGTCGTGATCCGAAGCTGCATCCCCGGATGGTAGGCATACAGGTAAGTTCTTTTTCTGCCGTGTACATTCCAGGTAGCATCCATATGCAGCACTGCCTGTCTGGCCTCCTGCAGCTCACTTCCCACTTCCAGCGGAGTCATTCTGGGTTCTTCTGTCGGCATCAGCAGTTCTATATTCTGATAGGTCAGTACCTCTTCATAGGGATCACAGGAACAGATCACTCCGCTGTGTCCATTGCCTGCCACCAGTCTCTCCTGCCAGATTTCACCGGTTTTCAATTTTATTTTCCTTTCGTTCATTTGTCTTCTCCTCGTTTTGAATGCTTTGTATTCTATTTTGAAATATGTTATAATCTGCGTGTTATCTGAATATTACCTTACACGTGAGGAACCTGGTATGTATCAAGTAATCATCGTAGATGATGAACCCCGTATTCTGGAAGGGATCATTCATCTTTTTCCCTGGAACAACTTCGGCTTTGAAGTCGTTGCTTCCTTTACCAATGGGAAAGAAGCCCTGGAATATATCAATGCCCACCCACAGGTGGATATCGTTATGACCGATATCCAGATGCCTGTCATGACCGGTATCGAACTGTCTCAAAAACTGAAAAACGAAGATATCATCGTCATCTTTTTCAGCGCCTATCAGGATTTTGAATATGCCCGGGCAGCAATTATCAATCATGTCACGGACTACCTGATCAAACCAATGAAATATGACGCCATGTCTGCCTGCTTTGAACGCATCCGGAAAACCCTGGACGAACGGGAGAAGGGCCATTATCTGCCTTACGAAGCCAATGCAGACGAGGCGGATTATGTGACGATTGTGAAAAACTATATCAAATCTGATTATAAGACCGCAACATTGGAAGCAGCCGCTTCTCTGGTACACTACTCACCGGCTTATCTTTCTTCCGCTTTCAAGACGGATACCGGTGTCAGTTTCTCCCGTTATCTGCTACAGGTGAGGATGGAACAGGCCATGCAGATGCTGTCGGATCGTTCCGTCAAATTTTACGAGATTGCAGATGCCGTCGGCTATCTGAACCCCAAAAATCTCACCCGTAATTTCAAGGAATATTACGGAATCACACCACAGGAATTCCGTGCAGGGAAACAGCCGGAAGTAACTCCTGAGAACAGAGGATCGTTATCATGATGCACCGATTTTTCTTAAAACGCTTAAAAGTATGGAGTTCTCTCCTGTTAATCCCTACCGGTCTTTTGTTTATATGCATCATGATCCTTACCGCAACCTCCCAGCTACAGACCATCAAAGAGACCACCCAGTCCACTACGGATGATCTCTGTCTGAATCTGGAAAGTACCATGGATGTTTGCACTTCCCAACAGGAAATGATCACGCTGAATTCCCAGTTGCTCTTATCCATGCGCAAGATTCTCTACAACAGAGAGACTACTTACACCGACTATGTCTTCCTAAACAGTATAAAGACCTTCCTCGGCAGTATCTCCGCCTCCCATCCACTGGTGGACAGCCTTTATCTTTATCTGGATGACAATAATATCTTTTTCTCTTCTGACAAGACGATCCGTTTTCTGAGCAGCGATGTGGACGCCGGTTGGTATGATATCTATACCTCCCTTCCGGAAGATCAGGACACCTATATTGTCTCCAGGGAAATGAAGACATCCACCTCATCAACATCAGAAAATGTACTGACGGTATATAAGCGTTTTTCTTATCTGGATGGTGTCATGGTATCCAACCTTTCTCTGATAGAGCTGGAAAAAATGATGTCTGCAAAATCCACATCCTGGAAACACGGTATGTTTCTTCTGGACAGCGGGCAGAATCTTCTGGCTTCTCAGGGGTTTTCTTCTGTTCCCGACTTTTCTGAAGTGGATCTTTCCACACTGACGGATGGCTTTCACTGGGAAAAGGTAGATCATCATTTCTATCTTACTTATGTGATATATCAACCCACCTACCGGTATTATTCGGTGCAGCTGGTTCCTGTTTCCGCCATTATTCTCTATTGTGCACAGAATCTGCTGTTGCCGCTGATCATGCTACTGTTTGCCCTGTTCATTATCTTCCTGTTCTCTTATCAGATCACAAGGGATAATTTCCGGCAGATCCAGTCAGTGATTGATCTGTTCGGTAATGCGGAAAAGGGGATCTACCCTACTGAAAAAGATTCTCCGGCAGACCAGCCGGATGACGAATACAGCTTGATCATGAACAATGTCATCCGCATATTCTTAAATACCACATTTTTAAACAGCCAGCTGGCAGAGCAGAAATACAAAAAACAGGCTGCGGAGCTCAGCGCCCTACAGTTACAGATCAACCCACATTTTATGGTCAACACCCTGCAGACTCTGGATTTTGAAGTCTACAAGATAGCAGGCGGTCCTTCCACCGCCAATACGATCATCAGCAATCTGTCAGATATTCTCTCCTACTCTCTGGCCAATCCACAGGTTTCGGTATCGATTCAGGATGAGATCACTTATATTCACAAATATGTGGAAATACAGAGGTTCCGCTTTCCCGACAGTTTTTATTACTTTGAAGAAATCGACAATTCTGTACTGCCGCATGCGTTTAAGCGTCTCCTGCTTCAGCCACTTTTAGAGAACAGTATCAGTCACGGGCTGCGTCCCGGCAATCGCCAGGGAATGGTAAAAATTAAGATTTTTAAACGGGATGATTGGATCCATATATCAATAACCGACAATGGTGTGGGAATTCCAAAAGACAAACTTCAGAAGCTGAGATCAGATCTTATGTCAGACGCTTCCATGCGTATCGGACTCGACAACGTGAACAAGCGTCTGACACTGACCTATGGTTCCGAGAGTGCTCTTCATATTTACAGTAAAGAAGGACTCGGAACCTGTGTGTTTTTCCGCATTCCGGTTCAAATTTAACCCTTCAGACCACTGGTGGCAATGCCTTCCACAAAATACTTCTGTGCAGCGAAGAACAGTATGATCAGCGGCAGAATGGACAGGAAGGACATTGCCATTACTTTATTCCACTGAACCACGGATTCTGCATCCAGAGACAGTCTCAAGGCCAGAGACAGGGTATATTTTTTCACAGAGTTAATGTAGATCAACACGTTTGTATAATCATTGTAAGTCCACATGAACTGAAACAGACCTGCGGAGAAAAGTGCCGGTTTCATCAGTGGCACAAGGATCTTCACGAATACCTTCAGATCACTGCAGCCGTCAAGATAAGCAGATTCATCCAGTTCTCTTGGCAGTCCGCGGATAAACTGGATCAGCATAAATACAAAGAACGAGTTCACAGACAGCAGGCCCTGTAAGTAAAACGGCCAGTAAGTATCCACCAGTCCCAACTTATTAAACATTGCATAACGTGGGATCATAACTACCGCTCCGGGAAGCATCAGTGTGGCAATCAGAATACCAAACAGAATCTTTTTGCCGGGGAACTGGTATCTGGCAAATCCATAAGCGACAATCGCACTGGATAATACCGTAAATAACGTAGTGATGATCGTCATCACAAAGCTGTTTTTGAAAAATGTAGTATAAGTTATTTTGCTGTTCACATGCCAGCCGTCAATATAGCTCTGGAAGCTGAAGGATGACGGCAGCAGTTTGACAGATCCGAAGATCTCCGCATTGCTCTTGAAGGTTGCGAAGAACATCCAGATGATCGGATACAACATTGCCAGTCCGATCAGAAGTACTACTGTGTAGGTCACCCAGGATACGCTGTTTCTCTTTTTAAGCTTTTTTCTCATCTTAGGTTCCTCCTAAAAATCGTTTCCATCTTCGTAATATACCATCATGGAAGAGAATCGGAATAAAATCATCGTAACGATCATGATCATAATGAAGATCACCCAGGAAATTGCGCATGCATATCCCATTTTATAGAAAGAGAATGCCTCCGTGTACAACTTCATTCCCAACACGTAGGTAGACTTTAACGGGCCTCCGTTGGTAATGACCAGTGAGCTGGTAAAGCTTTGTAATGCAGTGATCGTCTGCATGATAATATTGAAAAATATAATAGAGGAAATCTGTGGCAATGTGATCTTAACGAATTTCTTCCAGCTGCTGGCTCCATCGATATCCGCTGCTTCATACAGATCCGCCGGTACATTTTTCAGGGCTGCCAGGAACATAACGAAGGAAGATCCAAACGTCCACAGTTGCAGTAGAATGATCGTCGGTAATGCTGTCTTGGGATCTCCCAGCCAGTGCAGGGTCGGCAGATGGATTGCTTTCAACAGGGAATTGATAATACCCTCCTCCTGGAACATCAGCTTCCAGAGAATGGCAATACCGATGCTGCCGCCGATCAGAGACGGGATATAATAAATTGTACGAATGAAATTGATTCCTTTCATGTTTTTATTCATAACCAGTGCTACGATCAGAGCCACTGTTAATTTTCCGGGTACAGTAAATATTGTGTATATCAAAGTAACTTTTACGGAATACCAGAATTCATTATCCGCCGTAAATAATTTCACATAGTTGGCCAATCCGATCCATTTCGGAGAGGACATGATATTATATTCTGTAAAGGAGTAGAACAGGGATGCAACAAAAGGATATACCTGCAGTCCGATCAATCCGATCAGCCAGGGGGCAATGAATACCAGTCCGATCCACTGCTTCCTTTTTATTTTTTTCTTTTTCGGTGTCATGTAGAGTACCTCCGCCTCGTAAATGTCTGAGGTATCCCGAAATCCTTCAGGATACCCCAGTATCATTTCTGTGTAGTACGAATCCGAAACTGATCCGGGATTACTTGGATGACAGATAATTGTCCAGAAGGCTGATTGTTGACTTGGCAACGTCTTCAGGAGTACCCTGTCCGTAAGCAACCTGAGTAGCTGCATCCTGCAGAATCGCCGTTACTTCTTCCTCTGTGGTCAGCCCCAGATCATTGGTTCCTGTATAGGTCTGGATAATATCCACGCTATCCTTGGCGATGCCTTCCAGAATGCCCAGTTCTGTACATGCTTCCTGCCCTACACTGGTAGGAGGTACGGAACGGACTGTCTTCAGGATCTTGGCTGCATCTGCATTGTTGTAGAAGTAGTTTAAGAACATCATGGCTTCTTCCTGATGTTCGCTCGCACCGCTGACACACATATACTGAGGTGCATTGCAGTACCAGCCTTCATCTTTGGCATTTGTCATAACTGGAAGCTTGCCTGCCGCAAAGTTTCCATCGGGACATGCTGCCTGCAAAGTCTCTACTGTAGAGGAGTATCCGAATGCTGCCACATATTTCTGGTTGATCCAGTTAGGATCTGTTCCCAGATCTGCGCCGTATGCGATAACAGTAGACATAGGTGATGCAATGCCTTCATCATACAATGTCTTAATGTAGTTCAGTACCTCCACCAGATCTTTTTCCTCGAAACCTCTCTTCTTGGTCTCATTTACCAGAACTGTGCTGCCGGTCAACTGCTGTAAGTAAGGGCGGACGATCATGGTATTCAGCTCAGAACTTCCCATGGTCAGCAGATACATATCCTTGTCATACTCCTTGACCTTCTTGCCCATTTCTACAATATCGTCCCAAGTATAATCACTACTGAAGTCAACGCCGATCTCATCAGCTACCTTCTTGTTGTAGATCAGTGCATGTCCGGAAATACCGGTCGGTACACCATACTGATGTCCGTCGAACTGTCCGTTGTTCTTTAAAATAGATTCTTCGAAGGTAGACAGATCAAAGACATCTGAGAAATCTTTGAAGTCTGCAAAGTATCCTGCATTGGATTCTACATAGCCGGGCATCCAACCGGTTCCCATCTGGAAAATGTCAGCTACCGTACCGGATACCAACTGTGCTGTCAGCTTTTCCTGATAACCATCACTGCTGCCGTACTCCGCTTCTATCGTGATCCAGGGATATTCCTGCTCGAACTTGTCGATCACATCCAGTGTTGCCTGCGCTCTCTCATCACCGCCCCACCACATGAAGCGCAAAGTTACGGGATCATGGTTCTCTGCTGTTTCCGTACCAGCAGCTTCCTGCGTGGCTGTCGCCTGAGATGACTGTGTGCCGTCTGTCGTCTCTTCGGAAGCGCTGTTGCCGCATCCTGCAAGAGACGCTGTCATTGCCATAGTTACGAGTAATGCTGTTAATTTTAACTTCTTCATTTAGTACCCTCCTTCAATCACATTTATGTGTTTGCTTGATGAGTTCATTATAACGGATTTTGCCAAAAGGTATGAGACGCTCAGGTTCGCAAAAAGGCACTTTGTTTTTTTGTTTTGCCGAAAAACTCACTTATTTTTAGATTCTGTAAAAAGAAGTACGCTTCGTTATTTGTTTAACAGAAGTAATATTGCCTATACTCTGTAGCTGTCAAAAGAGCGGATCCTGATGATCCGCTCTTTTGCATCTGTCGTTATTCATCATATGGGTATTTCACACCCCACTGTGCCCGAAGTTCATCCATCTGCTTCATGATCGTAAGAGTCTCCGCATGAGGCATTTTCTCACACTCTCTTTGCCCGTTCCTGATTGCCTCCCGGCATACCAGCACTTCATATTCATAGCCATTGATCTGCGTGGGAATCGTGATTTTACGAATCAGCATTCCTCCCGGGCCATGCAGTTCCAGGTTTCTGGGATTATTATTGCTCTCCCAGGAAATATACCCTTTCGTTCCACAGATTTTTACACAGTTTTTCTTTTTATCCACCATGGAACAGCGCAGTTGCGCAGCACTGCCATCCGCATAGGTCAGCTGGATTTCATCTGTAGCATCTACTCCGGTCGGATACTTCTCACAGGAAGATTGCGTCTTCACAATATGATCTCCAAAATACATGGAAGCCGTTGTCAGTACATATACTCCAAGATCCAATAGTGCTCCTCCGCACAGCATCGGATCATGCATCCTGGGATTTTCATAATTTTGTACGGAAAATTCCGCTTCCAAAATCTGCGGTGTACCTATCACCCCTTCCCTGAGCAACCCAGTTATGATCTCACGGCTTGGCATATATCGTGTCCAGATTGCCTCTGTAATAAAGACCTTCTTTTCCTCTGCCATTGCAAATAATTCCTCAGCCTGTCTTGCATTGGCTGTAAACGCCTTCTCTACCAGAACATTTTTGCCATGTTCCATACAGAGCTTTGCCTGCTCATAATGCAGAGAATGTGGTGTTGCTATATAGATCAGGTCCACTTCCGGATCCGATGCAAGTTCCTCGTAACTGCTGTATGCTCTTGTGATATTCCATTTTCGTGCGAACTCCAATGCCTTCTCCTGCGAACGGGATGCCACAGCATAAGCACAGGCTTTTCCCTCCTTCTGCAGCTCATTCAGCGCTTCTGCCATGGATCCAGCAATATTTCCGGCACCTAAAATACCTACCTTCAGACAATTCCCCATAGGATTCCTCTCTCTGCTTCCTGTGATTTTATCGATACAAAGGGCCATACTGCCTGCATGCCGCATAATCCGCCGCCTGTGTATCCTGTGTTCCGAAGCTTGACCATGCATGAGGACGATAGATCTTGTCCCGGTCCACATTATGCATGGTCACCGGGATCCGCAACATGCTGGACAATGTGATCAGGTCTGCACCCACATGTCCATATACGGTCACGCCATGATTTGCCCCCCAGTTTGCCATAACACTATATACGTCAGTAAAAGCGCCCTCACCGGTCAGTCTTGGGCAAAACCAGGTGGTCGGCCAGGTAGGATCTGTTCTCTTATCAATCGCATGATGAATCACTTCCGGCAATTTTGCTGTCCATCCTTCGGCAATCTGCAATACAGGCCCTATTCCCTCTATAATATTTAATCTTAGCATAGTTACAGGCATCTGTGCAATACACCGAAAGTGGCTGGAATATCCACCACCCCGGAAATATTCATAATCTGCCCTGCACCAGTCGGTAACATCCAGACATTCCCGGATATCCTCCTCTGTCATCTTCCAGAAAGGTTTCATGACATGGTCGCCCTGTTCGTCCACACACGCTCCAGTCCCGTCCAACGCCGTTGCACCGGAATTGATCAGATGAATAAATCCGTTTGCCGCCACGCCGTCCGGCTTCTGACCTGTCACACGTTCACAAGCCTCCGGGCTCCAGTAGGTACGGACATCATGGAAGCAGGGAGCCGTTCCCGAAATCAGGTGTCCCAACAGCATCGAAATACCATTGCAGGTATCATTCTCCGTTGCAAAAGGAGTCGGTGCCTTGGGACCATTCCAGTCGAAAGTAGAAGCAAGGATTGCTTCCGTAAAGTCTGCATTCGGCAACCAGTCCGTCCACTGTCTCTGTCCCTGGAAACCTCCGGCCACAGCATTATGCCCCAAAGCCTCCTCATGCCAGCCAAGCTCGTCCAGTCGTGAATTGCCGAACAAAATATCCCGGATAATCAGTGTCATCTTCACAATAAACTCCCAGTCTTTTTCCGCAGGAATGATTTTTGACTTTGTGATGACTTCCGGCAGATCTTTTCCAAGATTTTTGTCGAACCCTTCCCTGCAGTTTGCTTTCACCCACTGTAATGCCTTCTCATATTCCTCCGGATCATAGATGCCGATGGCAATACGACGGAGAATTTCCACTTCATCTACCCATTCCGCACGGATCCCGAAATATTTCTGTAGCACATCCGGATCACAAAAGCTGCCTGCAATGCCCATGGCTACCGCTCCAATATTGACATATGCCTTATTTGTCATCCAGCCTACGGCCACAGCTCCCCTGGCGAAACGTAAGATTTTCTCCAACACATCTGCGGGAATTGTCGTATCCTTTGCATCCTGCACATCATGTCCATAGATGGAAAAAGCCGGAAGCCCACGCTGTGCATGTGCCGCCATAACTGCTGCCAGATACACCGCACCCGGGCGCTCCGTTCCGTTGAATCCCCAGACAGCTTTGATGGTGTTCGGATCCATATCGAAAGTCTCTGTTCCGTAACACCAACAGGGCGTCACAGACAAGGTTGCTACTACATTTTCCATCTGAAACTGTTCTGCCACCCGGGCCGCCTCCGCACCTCCTCCGATAGTGGTACAGCCGATCACGCATTGTACCGGTGTTCCATCCGGATACTTCAAATTCTCAGAGATCAGTTTTGCGGCAATTTTTGCCATTTCACAGGTCTGATTCTCCAGGCTTTCACGAACGCCACCCCAACGTCCATCGATTACCGGGCGAATTCCAATCTTAGGGTATCTCATAATTACCTCTCTTTCTCCATTTGCATCATGGTAACAAATCTGTGATACGCATTTTCCCATGCGTCTTTTTTTCTGTTTTGTGGTGCATATTCTGTTATTTTCTCTGTCACGGCAATCAGGCGTCTGCCCTTGTCGATATCATGTATGGCATGCAGTGCCTTCAACTGAATAAGAATATTCCCGAGAGCCGTCGCTTCCACCGGGCCGGCTTTTACCATAAGTCTGCAGGCATCTGCCGTCATCTGACAGAGCAGTCCTGCATTTGCTCCGCCACCGAGGATATGCAATATTGTGAAGTTTTTGCCCGTCATCCCTTCCAGTTGCTCCAGAGCATATCGATATTTCAGCGCCAGACTTTCGTAAATGCACCGCACTGTCTCTCCCACTGTCTCCGGCACCGGCTGACCGGTTCTACGGCAGAACTTTTGTATTCTTTCCGGAATGTTTCCGGGTGCCACGAATTCCTGTGCATCCGGATCAATAAAGCAGTGAAAAGCCTCTGCTTCGTCCGCCAGCTTCGCCAGTTCTCCGAAGCTATACTCCTCTCCCTGTCTGGCATATTCTCTCCGGCTCTCCTGGATCAGCCACAATCCGATAATGTTTTTCAGATAGTTAATCCTACCATTGGCTCCGTATTCATTGGACAGGCCGCTGTCGCAGCTCTCCTTCGTCAGGATCGGTGTCTCCAGTTCACAGCCGATCAGGCTCCAGGTGCCACAGGAGAGAAACGCTGCGCTTTCTCCCTCTTCCACAGGCATGGCCGCCACTGCGCACTGGGTATCATGTCCTGCCACTGCGATGATCTTCGTGCTATCCGGCAATGCTCCGATAATGCTACCACTGTCTGTCATGGCTCCGAATAATCCCGGATCCATTCCCATCTGTCTCAGCAGTTCCAAATCCCAGGTTCCGGCAACAGGATTCCACATCTGACTGGTGGAAGCAATGGATCGTTCCCAGGTCAGATCCGCTCCCAGCATTGCCGCCAGCAGATCCGGGATGAACAGCAGATGCTTTGCTCGTCTTAACAGATCTGGCTGTTCCTCTTGTAATGCCAGCAACTGGAACAGTGTATTGATTGCCAGAATCTGATTGCCAGTTCTGACATACAGGCTGTGAAGTTCTATTTTCTGTGCGACACGCTGGGGCCAGTCCTTCGTCCGCTCGTCCCGGTAATGAACAGGATCCTCCAGTAATTTTCCATCCGCATCCAACAATCCAAAATCCACTCCCCAGGTATCAAAAGCAAGACTGTCGGTCTTTCCCGCCTTTTGTATGGCAATACGGATCTCCCCAAGCAGCGCCTCCATATTCCAGCGAAGATGTCCGTTCTCTACTGCCGGTATATTATCGAACCGGTGGATCTCCTTCCATTGCAGTCTCTCACCGTCATAGACCGCACGAATGGCACGGCCGGTGGAAGCTCCAAGGTCAAAAGCAAGCACTGTCGTAAAAGCAGCCATCCTTTACTCCTTTCCCCTATCTGTCCGTAGGAGTTCCATCCTGCGGATGCTTAAATTTCTTGTATCCCGGATGTTTTCCCGTTATGTGATAATAAGATCGCAGGTTGATCAGTTTGTCGATATTTTTCCGGTCAATGTCATAGCTTCCTCCCAGAAGGATTGCGTTGATCGTGATCTTCGCCCACAGTTCCAGACTTTCCATACGGTAATAAGCGGTGATCACATCACTTCCCACTGTCAATGCCCCGTGATTCTCAAGCAGCATTACATCATGTTCCTGCAAATAAGGCTCAATGGCATCTGGAACCTCTGTCGTGCTCGGTGTACCATATGGTGTCAGCGGAACCGCACCGATGGCTGCGACATCCTCGATCATGTTGTACATGTCCATCGGACGATGTGCCACGGCAAATCCGGTAGCTGCCGGAGGATGTGCATGTACGACTGCGCATACATCCTCCCTCTTTTCATAGCATCTTAGATGCATCTTTATCTCGCTGGACGGCCGCAGTCCTTCCGAGCCCTCCAAAACATTACCGGCAGCATCGATCCGGAGCAGTTTGTCCGAGGTGATGAAACTCTTACTCATCCCTGTTGGTGTTGCCAGGTAGGTTCCATCGTCCAGTCTGACAGACACATTGCCATCATTGGCCGCAACCCATCCCAGTTGCCACATTTTGTGACAGACATCGCAGATCTGATCTTTTATCCCTGTGATTTCCATGTCCATACCTCCCATAATAATCTTTGTTTTTCTCTTGTTAACTCGCTTTTTCTCACATTT
>OGEP01001628.1_pt1 | contig 23389 bp, 22 predicted proteins | sample 1570721 | NCBI WGS metagenome assembly OGEP01 (sample SAMEA2582131, study PRJEB24529) | metagenome | biome: Human gut stool | place: China | collected 2011 | reverse complement strand
CGACAGTTGGGTAATGCCTTCCACCCAAAGTTATATGGCACGACTGATTGCCGATGCAGGCGCAGAGTACATTTATAAAGAAAACAGTTCCAACAGTTCAACCCCAATCGGACTGGAAACAGCCTATGGCCTGATACAAAAAGCCGATTACTGGATTAATGTCGGTTCGGCAACTACACTTGAGGAGCTGAAAGCTGTCAACCCTAAATTCGCAGACGCAAAAGCCGTGAACGAAAAGACTGTTTATAACAACAACTTACGGTTGACGCCGACAGGCGGAAACGATTATTGGGAATCGGCAGTTGTCCGTCCCGACGTTGTGTTACGCGACTTGATTCATATTTTTCATCCGGAGCTTGTATCCGATTCACTTTATTATTACAGGCGTCTGGAATGAAACAACCCCGCAAACATACTGCACTTTTATTTATCGCGCTAGGCATAATCGCCCTGCTATTGCTAATCATAGATATGGCAACCGGAGACACGTATATCCCTGTTTCCAAGGTATGGGCTGTGCTCACCGGAGGCGAATGTGATGAAATGACACGTAACATTCTTCTTTCTATCCGGTTCATACGGGTAATAGTGGCGGCACTGATAGGCGTGGCACTCTCCGTAAGCGGTTTGCAGATGCAGACAGTTTTCCAAAACCCATTGGCGGATCCCTATTTGCTGGGAGTAAGTTCCGGTGCAGGATTAGGGGTTGCCTTGTTTATACTGGGAGCTCCACTGCTCGGCTGGTCTGAATTTCCACTGCTCCAGTCATTGGGCATCGTCGGTTCCGGTTGGATAGGAACGGCTGTCATTTTACTGGGAGTAGCCGTTATCAGCCGGAAAGTAAAAAATATCCTCGGTGTATTGATTATGGGAGTCATGATAGGTTATGTGGCAGGCGCCATTATCCAGATACTGCAATATCTGAGTTCTGCCGAACAATTAAAAATGTTCACGCTCTGGTCAATGGGTTCTCTCGGGCACATCACCACCACCCAACTGGGAATCATGACACCGATGTTATGCCTGGGACTGCTCATTTCCATAGTCTGCATCAAACCTTTGAACCTGTTGCTTCTTGGAGAAAACTATGCACGGACAATGGGAATGAATATCAAGCGTTCACGTACACTCATCTTCATCTCCACCGCGCTGCTGACAGGAACGGTGACCGCATTCTGCGGCCCGGTAGGTTTTATCGGGCTGGCAGTGCCGCATGTCACACGGTTGCTGTTCAACAACGCCGACCACCGGATACTTGTCCCCGGCACTATGCTGACGGGACTTATCAGCATGCTTCTTTGCGACATCATCGCCAAGAAATTCCTGCTTCCGGTGAACTGTATCACCGCCTTGCTCGGTGTTCCGGTCATTTTATGGGTAATAGCTAAAAACTTGCATGGATTCAAATGATTGAACTTAAGGAACTGACATTAGGATACGGACAGCGCACGCTGTTGAAAACGGTAAACGCCCGAATCACAGGCGGACAACTCGTTGCACTGCTAGGACGTAACGGAACAGGAAAAAGTACTCTCCTGCGTGCCATAATGGGACTGGAAAGTCCTCAATCGGGAGAAATCAATCTGCAAGGAAAAGACATTGCTTCACTGAAACCGGAAAAATTAGCTCTGAGCATTAGTTTCGTAACCACCGACAAAGTGCGCATCGCCAATCTTCGCTGTAAGGATGTGGTAGCGTTGGGGCGTGCTCCCTACACAAACTGGCTCGGTCAGCTTCAACCGGAAGACCGGAAAATAGTGGATAATGCCATTCAGTTGGTCGGTATGTCCGGTTATGCAGAAAAGACAATGGATAAGATGTCCGACGGCGAATGCCAGCGAATTATGATTGCTCGTGCGCTTGCGCAGGACACCCCGGTAATCCTGCTCGACGAGCCGACTGCCTTTCTTGACTTGCCCAATCGTTATGAACTCTGCCTGCTACTGAAAAAGCTGGCACAAGAAGAAGGCAAATGTATCTTATTCTCCACACATGACCTTGACATCGCATTGTCGCTTTGTGACTCTATCATGCTGATAGATAACCCATATATGTACACTTTGCCCACTTCGGAAATGATAACCAGCGGACATATAGAAAGACTTTTCCGTAATGAATCGGTGACATTCGACGCTCAGGAGATGAGGGTGCGCATCAAATCAGTATAGTCTCAAACTTTTCTTTATATCAAAATAATTGCTACCTTTGTTCCTACAAACAGAACATACGTAGTATGTATTACCGTATCCGCAACAAAGAACGCTTGCTACATCCTTGCGAGCAAGAACAGATTGCGGCTATCTTTTTGAAACATGGTATTAAGACCAAACCCGAATTTGACCGGTATATTGATAAATACGACTGGTAAATCGCTGTTCCGGAATGTTCTGACAAAGGGTTATTCTCACCATAGTGAGAATAAATACTCATCACTATGAGAAAAAGTTCTCACCGTGATGAGAAAAATTTCTCATCACGGTGAGAATACTTTGAGAAAAACACTATCATTTTTTGAAGGAAGCAATTAGTCGGTCGGATGCAGTTGCCCCGCCGCTTTCAGATAAGCAATATAATTCACATACAGTTGGAAATGAGCGTCTACACGTGTCTGGTAAGCCTGTTGCCAGAGCATTTGCGCTTCCAAATAATCCGAGAGAGTTTCCAGTCCGACCTCATACTGTTTGCCGCTGACTTTCATATTTTCTTCCGCCTGTTCCAGTGAACGATCGGAAAGTTCCGTTTCAAGACGCGCCTCATCCAAGTTATTGGCTGCCTGTATTAATTCCAGCAACATCTTTTCACTGGCATTTTCTTGTTCAAGACGGGTTTGTTCGAGTTTCGCTTTGGCGGATTTTACCTTATTGGTACGTTCACCAAAATGAAACAGGGGGACGGAGACATTCAAAAAAACGGAGAAAGCTCCTTTTTTCATAAATGTTTCGTCGTTGATTTCCAGCCCGTGAAGATAGTCGTAGCTGCCTCTGACGCCGATACGAGGGAGCAATTCACTACGGTTCAGCTTCACTTCCTGCTCAGCGATAGCAACTTGTTTGTTCAGTATTCCATATTCCGGACGGGCGGTAATATCGGAAACCTGGATTTTCCACTCCTGTTCCACTTCGGGGAAGTCATCGGAAATATCAATTTGCGTTGTCAAGGGACGTCCGATGTAATGGCAAAGATTCATGGAAGCAAGGCGAAGGGCATTGTCTGCCTTACGCAAAGAAAGTTCGCTGTCGTTGAGCTTCACTTGCACTTTCAATACGTCATTCTGAGGTTTCATGCCATGTTGGTGGGCACTTTTCACGTTCCGGGACAGTTCCGTCAATAAAGCGTGATATTTCTCGGCCACTTTCTTCATTTCTTTGGCTTTCACTAGTTGGACGTAAGCTTTGTCCGTATTCAGAAGAACTTCCGAGGTAGTCAGCGCTTCGTTCAGGTGAGCCATCTCTTTACCCAGCAAAGACATTTTATAGGCCGCACGAATTTTGCCGCCCATATAGAGAGGCTGCTCCATTTGTATGCCGCCGGAATAAACGGTTCCTACTTTATAATCCAGGTTCAACCCGGGGAAATAGGCGAAACCGCTGGATACCAGTTCTCCCGTAGTGGGGTTGGGCATGAAAACAGGGAGATTACCGCCCGGAATGCCGAGACTTCCATCGGCAGTGCTGTAAATCCCTGTTCCGTTGGCGGTAAAGTTCGGGAAAAAATTGGCTTTATAGCTGAGGGACATCAACCGCGCTGCTTCTGTCTGCCGGTCGGCAGCAGCCATTTCCTTGTTGTATTTCAACGCCATTTCGCGGCATTGTTTCAGGCTTAGTTTCTCTTGTGCGGAAAGAGAAAGCGTTGTGCCGAACAATATGCCCGCTATTATTCCAATGGCTGAAAGAATCTCTTTTTTCATTTGTCTGTCTTTTTTATATGAAAGAATAGTGCATACAAAATAGGAATAAACAATAAAGTAATCAGCGTACCGAACAACAGTCCGCCCATAATGGAAGCCGCCAATGAGCCGAACATGGCATCCGGCAACAATGGAATCATTCCCAGAATGGTAGTGAGCGATGCCATCATCACAGGACGGAGACGGCTCTGCGAACTATCTATCAGTGCCGTTACCGGTTCCACTCCCTGACTGATTTGCAGGGTAATTTCATCCATCAGCACAATACCGTTTTTGATAATCATACCGATAAGTCCCAGTGTACCGACGATAGCAACAAAGTTGAACATCTTTCCGGTCAGCAGCATTACAGCTACCACACCGACAAATACCAAAGGAATCGTGCAGAAGATGATAACCGGCTTCCGATAATCCTTGAACAGCATAATCAAGATAGAAATCATCAGGATGATAGCAAACGGGAAGTTCTTGAACAAATACTGCATGGATTTCGTACTGGCATTTCTTTCGCCTTGCCATTGCAGCTTGTAGCCGTCGGGAAGCGGAATCCGTTCAATCTGCCCGGCAATAGACTGCCGGGCTTTCTCCGTTTCCACGCCCGGAACAGGGGAACATTGCACGCGCTGGCTACGTTGCCCGTTATAGCGGGGGACAACCGGGTCTTCCCATTTCACGTCTATCCGCTTGCTGATTTGTTTCAGCGGAGTAGTTCCCATTAAAGTTTCCACAAGTTCCTCTTTAGAGAGTGTTCCCGTTTTCAGCTTCATCATCATCTCCTGTGTCAACAAGCCGTTGAGGGAAGGAAGGGAAGAAAATATCTGCGTGTTATCCAGATTCTCAATAGGTTTTCCATGTTCGTCAAGACAGCGCAAGTAGATGTTATCCTTATGAATTCCTTCGTAGAAAGAACCAATCGGGATACCACTCGTAGCCGTGAGCAGGGAAAGACTCACGTCATTTCGGCTCAGTCCGATAGCACGTGCCGTAGGCTGATCGTATTCAATCGTCAGGACGGGAACCTGCGGTTCCCAGTCGGTGGTAATCAGACAGACGTCCGGGCAATTTTCCATGATTTTCCGGGCACTGTCTGCCAGTTGATGTAGCACGGCAGGGTCGGGACCGGTAAATTGCGCTTCGATAGGATATTTCTTGAACATCAGGTTATAGCGGTTCAGCTTCACATAGGCGTCCGGATAATGGGAAGAAAGATACTGTTGAATCTCTGCCATGTTGTCGACCAGTGCATCGGGCGAAGTAAAGTCGATTATCAGTTCACCGTAAGATAAAGAAGGGTTGGCTATATTACGTACCAAGTTGTAACGGGCAGGCGTCCCGCCGATAGAAGTGGTGACGTGCGTGATTTCAGGACGTTTCTTCAAGTAAGTCTCTATCTCTTCCAAGTCGCGTGCCACCCGTGTGGAATTAATACCTTCGGGAAGTTTATATTCCATGTATAGCTGGTCGTAGACCATATCCGGGAAGAAACCCTGCTTCATAAACCGGTAACTAAACCCCGAAAGTACCACCAAGGCAATCATAGCAAAGACAAAGCTCCAGCGATGTGCCAGGCTGAATCTCAATAATGAACGCAGCACTGCATATATCTTTCCTTCGTACACCCGCTTTCCGGTAGTGGCAGTAGCTGCGGATACGTCCGGATGCAGAATCCGGTTCGCCATTAACGGGACGTGCACCAAGGCGAGTACCCAACTAAGCAGCAGGGAGACCGCCAACACAATAAACAAGTCGCGCGTGTAGACTCCTGCCGTATCGGGAGACATGAATATAGGAAGGAAAGCGATAATAGCAATCAGGGTAGCGCCGAGCAGAGGCATTGCCGTCTGCCGCCCGATAGCGGTCATGGCTTCCATGCGGCTCTTTCCGGCTTTCAAATCAACCAGAATACCGTCTATAATGACAATCGCATTATCCACCAACATTCCCATGGCAAGGACAAAGGATGCCAAAGATACACGCTGCATCGTGCCGTCCATAAAATACAAAAACAGGAAAGTGCCGAACACTGTCACTACCAGACTGATACCGATAATCACCCCGCTCTTGAATCCCATTGCAATCATCAGGATGACAACTACAATAATCACGGATTCTATCAGATTCAGGATAAATGTCCCCAAAGAACTTCCGACACGTTCGGGCTGATAGAATACCTTGTGGCACTCCATTCCTGCCGGCAGGCGTTCGGCTTTCAGTTGTTCAAGTTTCTGCTCCACCCGTTTGCCGATTTTGATAATATCGGCATCGGGAGAGGCGGCAACCATGATTCCCATGGCACGCTGACGATCATAGAACAATTCGTTGCGGGTGGGGTCTTCGTAGTCTTTTTCAATGCGGGCGATGTCGCTCAGACGCAGCTGGTCGGCATCGTGTCCCTGAATCAGCATACGTCCGATGTCTTCCACCGTCTTGAATTTATCGCTGACCGTGACCCGGATACGGCTGTCACCGTTGTCGTAATAGCCGGTATAGGTTGTTTTATTCTGTCCGTTCAGGGTGGCAAGCACTTCGGCAGGTTTCACACCCAAGTTGGCCATTCGGTCTTGCAATAGGGAGATGTTGATACATTCCGGACGGTTGCCGTATAAATCGACGCGTTCCACACCGTCCAATTCGCTGACTTCACGTTTGATTAATTCGGAATAGTCGGAGAGTTCCCTGTCAGAAAGTCCGTCGCCCGTCAAGGCAAAAAACATTCCGTAGACATTACCGAAATCATCTTTCACGATAGAAGGGCTGGCACCTTCAGGAAGTTCCGCCTGTGCGTTCGCCACTTTACGGCGCAGCAAGTCCCAGCACTGTTCCACGTCGGTTTCCTTGACAGTCGTTTTCAGTTCTACCTGAATCAGGGAGAGGTCGTTGTAGGAATAGCTTTCCACATTATCTATATTCCCCATAGAACGGATATTCTTTTCGAGTACATCCGTCACTTCCAGTTCCACCTGATGCGCGGATGCACCGGGATAGGTAGTAACCACCATGGCGAGCTTTACCGTTATTTCAGGGTCTTCCAATTTACTCATCTCGTAGCTGGAATAAGCTCCGCCCGCAATCAGTACAGCAATCAGGAAGTAGATTAACTTCTTGTTCTCAAATGCCCATTTACTAATATCTATCATAGCAGTCCTCCCACATTCGTTTCGGCAGCCGGAAGAAGAGGTTCCACCTGTTGCCCATCTTTCACATGATGCACTCCCGAGACAACAATCAAGTCACCCGGTTTCACTTCGTCCGAAACTATAAGGCATCTGCCGTCACTAAGCAAGCGAGTAACGGTCACATCGCAACGACGAATCGTTTTATCGGACGGATTATAAAGAAAGACACCCGTATTCCCGTTCTGACGGAGAATCGCTCCGCCGGGAACGGACAGGTTACGCATTTCCCCTTCGGCACATTCGATAGTGACCATTGTATTCATCCCAGGAGAAGGAACCGCCTGCTTGTCTCCGCTTTTCAATTGAAGGCGCATGGTATAGAGCTGGTTGGCATTCGCTTTGGGAGTGACGCTAATCAAATCCAGCACATATCTCTGCTGCGGATATACATCGAATGTGCAATAATAGCGGGTAAACTGCCGGCGACGGATATATTCCACTGCCGGAAGATTAATCTCCACTTCCGGCGTTCCCTCGCTGATTACGGAAACGACAGGCATTCCGGCAGCCACCGTCTCATGGGAGTCGAAAAGGCGTTTCTGTACATATCCGCTGAAAGGGGCATACAGGCGGGTATATTCCAACTGGTCCTTAGCATGGTTGTATTTGGCGGTAATCTGCCTCAGTCCGTACACGGCTTTGTCGTTTGCGTCGGGAGTGGTTACATTTTCCTTATAAAGAGCCATTACGCGCTCCGCTTCCGCCTTGACACGCTGGTATTCGGCTTCCGCCGCATCCAGTTGAATCTGATAATCTGTAGGATCAAGTTCGGCAAGCAGTTGTCCTTTGCGCACATAAGCACCGTCATTCACATACATACGCTGGATAGTTCCGCTCACCCGGAATGCCAGGCTTATGTCCTGAGCCGCTTTCACCCGTCCGGGAAACTGCAAGGCAGTCTGTTTGTCAGCAGAAAGTACGGTATCAATCTTCACTGCCGGCTTATTTTCTATATTCTGCACACGCTGATTGCATGACGCCAGCAAAACTGCAAGAAGTCCTGTCAATAAGAAGTTTAATCGTCTCATATTTTCATTTGTTATTTAGTTATTACAAAAGTATCCCAAGCAAACAAGTGGGGAAAGGTTGATATAGACGAAATATTGTTCTATTTGTAGGTTATCAGAGATAAAAAGCCGGAATAGTTTGTTATTTGTAGCTATTTGTTTGTTAATTTGCAGTGAAACCCATTTGAAACGAAAAGATACATGGAGCCACTGATGCCATTCAATTATGTTATAATAACTCCGGAAGATACATCTATGAGTGAAGGGTGTATGTCGGCATCTCTCCCAAGGAGTATCGCAACAAGCCCGTCAGACAGACACTTTCCTGAATTGCTTGAACTGCCACCAAAGCATTGTCCCGGCAATCAAGCTTGCTATAAGATCGGAAATCGGCATACTTATCCAGACTCCCAGTTGTCCGTAGAACTGTGGAAGAATCAGCAGACAAGGTATCAGGATAAGAACCTGGCGGGAGACAGACAAAAATATCGCCTTGCTCGCCATGCCGATACTCTGGAAGAAGTTGGAAGTCACCATTTGGAAACCCACAATAGGAAAGAACATCACAACAATACGCAGCCCTTTGGCAGAAATGCGTACCAGTTCTTCGTGTGTCGTAAAAATCGAGACTGCTAGCCGGGGAATAAACATTCCCATCAGGAAGCCTGTAGTGGTAACAATGGTTGCTGCATAAATAGTTATTTTCAAGACTTTTGTCACACGCGGATATTGCTTGGCTCCATAGTTGTAACCGGCGATCGGCTGCATACCCTGGTTCAGTCCCATTACAATCATGACAAAGAGGAATACCAATCGGTTGACAATACCGAACGCTCCGATAGCCAAGTCACCACCGTGATGCTGCAAACCTTGATTGATAAGAATAACGATGAAACAGGCTGCCAGATTCATAAGGAAAGGCGCCATACCGATTGCTAAAGAATCGACTACGATTTTCTTCTTCAACCGGAAAATTCCTTTATGGAAGTGCAGCAGTTCTTCTTTGTTAGAGAATAGCTTGAACTGCCATGCCAATGCGATGACCTGTGCGGTAATGGTAGCGATTGCCGCCCCTTGTATTCCCCAGCCGAAGCCATAGATAAAAACAGGGTCGAGTACCGTATTAATCACCACCGTGGCAATCGTGGCAACCATCGCTTTCTGCGGATGCCCCGCCGAACGGAGTACGGCATTCAGACCTAAATAAAGGTGGGTGACGACGTTACCCAATAAGATAACGACCATATAATCACGGGCATAGCCTACCGTGGCGTCACTACCACCGAAGAAATAAAGAATAGGGTCGAGAAATATCAGTGTGACAACCGTAAAGGCAAGTCCGATGATAATATTCAGTACCAGCACATTGCCGAGTACCCGTTGTGCGGTGTCGTAATCTTTCTGTCCCAGTTTCACCGAGACCAATGTAGCCGCTCCCACACCGACCAGCGAGCCGAAAGCGGCAGCGAGATTCATCAGCGGAAAGGTCAGCGCCAATCCGGAGATAGCCATTGCCCCTACCCCGTGACCGATGAAAATACTGTCCACCATATTATATAGAGAAGATGCCGTCATGGCGATAATTGCCGGAATGGCATACTGCATTAAAAGCTTCCCGATCTTTTCCGTTCCCAACGCAGTGGGTGTCTTTTGTCCTGTCATACCTATTAGTTTGAGGGCGCAAAGATACAAAAAAGAGACAGATTACGGGATATATGAGAAAAGTTTCGTATTTTTGCCCACAAAATTGAGTTAATACGTAACGAAATGAATATATTAGAACTAAGTGAACAGGAAATCATTCGACGCAACAGCCTGAATGAGCTTCGTGCGATGGGTATTGATCCATACCCTGCAGCAGAGTATGTAACCAATGCTTTCTCTACAGATATTAAAGCTGAATTTAAAGATGACGAGGAGCCACGCCAAGTTTCCGTAGCCGGCCGTATCATGAGCCGCCGCGTGATGGGTAAAGCATCTTTCGTTGAATTGCAAGACTCTAAAGGTCGCATCCAGGTGTACATCACCCGCGATGATATCTGCCCGGGAGAAGATAAGGAACTGTACAACTCTGTTTTCAAACGCCTGCTCGACTTAGGTGACTTTATCGGTATCGAAGGTTTCGTGTTCCGTACACAAATGGGTGAAATCAGTATCCATGCTAAGAAACTGACTGTACTTGCAAAGTCTATCAAACCGTTGCCTATCGTTAAATACAAAGACGGGGTAGCTTACGATTCTTTTGAAGATCCCGAACTCCGTTATCGCCAACGCTATGTAGACCTGGTAGTGAACGACGGTATCAAAGAAACATTCCTGAAACGTGCCACTGTTGTGAAAACATTGCGCAATGCTTTGGACGAAGCCGGTTACACGGAAGTGGAAACTCCCATCCTGCAATCTATTGCCGGTGGAGCAAGCGCACGACCGTTCATCACTCACCATAACTCACTGGACATGGATCTTTACCTGCGTATCGCAACAGAACTTTATCTGAAGCGACTGATCGTAGGTGGTTTTGAAGGTGTATATGAAATAGGTAAGAACTTCCGTAACGAAGGTATGGACAAAACTCATAATCCGGAATTTACTTGTATGGAACTTTACGTGCAATACAAGGATTACAACTGGATGATGAATTTTACCGAGAAGTTACTGGAACGTATCTGCATCGCTGTAAACGGTTGTACGGAAAGTGTTGTTGACGGAAAAACGATCAGCTTCAAAGCTCCTTATCGCCGTCTGCCTATCCTCGACGCTATCAAAGAAAAAACAGGATACGACCTGAACGGTAAGAATGAAGAGGAAATCCGCCAGGTTTGCAAGGAACTGAAAATGGAGGAAATCGACGAGACAATGGGAAAAGGCAAACTGATTGATGAAATCTTCGGAGAGTTCTGTGAAGGTACATATATCCAGCCTACTTTCATCACTGATTATCCGGTTGAGATGTCTCCGTTGACTAAGATGCACCGTTCTAAACCGGGATTGACCGAACGTTTCGAATTGATGGTCAACGGCAAGGAGTTGGCAAACGCTTATTCCGAATTGAACGACCCGCTGGATCAGGAAGAACGCTTCAAAGAGCAGATGCGTCTTGCCGATAAGGGAGACGACGAAGCGATGATTATCGATCAGGACTTCCTGCGCGCTTTACAATACGGTATGCCTCCTACATCGGGTATCGGTATCGGTATCGACCGTCTGGTGATGTTAATGACCGGACAGACTACCATTCAGGAAGTATTGTTCTTCCCGCAAATGCGCCCGGAAAAAGTAGTGAAAAAAGACGCTGCTGCCAAATACATGGAATTGGGAATTGCAGAAGACTGGGTTCCGGTGATTCAAAAAGCCGGTTACAACACAGTTGCCGACATGAAAGATGTCAATCCGCAGAAGCTGCACCAGGACATCTGCGGCATTAACAAGAAATATAAATTAGAACTGACCAATCCGTCGGTAAACGACGTAACTGAGTGGATACAGAAAATTTAATAAGTTCTTCATCCAAATCCATACAAATGAAATTACCCGGCAAGATAGCGATAATGGGCGGAGGAAGTTGGGCTACAGCCATCGCAAAGATGTGTCTGGCCCAAGAGGACTCTATCAATTGGTACATGCGGCGAGACGACCGCATTGCCGATTTTAAACGATTAGGGCACAATCCGGCTTATCTGACAGGAGTGAAATTTGATACGAGACGCATCACTTTCAGTTCCAACATCAACGATGTTGTGAAAGAATCGGATACACTGATCTTCGTCACTCCCTCTCCTTATCTGAAGGCGCATCTGAAAAAGTTGAAAACCAAGATAAAAGATAAGTTTATCATCACCGCTATCAAAGGAATCGTACCCGATGACAACGTTATTGTATCGGAATACTTCACAAAAGAATATGGTGTGCCACCAGAAAACATAGCAGTCCTTGCAGGTCCCTGCCACGCAGAAGAAGTGGCTTTGGAACGCCTCTCCTACCTGACTATCGCCTGCCCTGATAAAGACAAGGCACGTATCTTCGCACGCCGTCTGGGAAGCAGCTTCATCAAAACATCTGTCAGTGATGACGTGGCGGGTATCGAATACAGTTCGGTACTCAAAAACGTGTATGCCATTGCTGCCGGTATCTGTAGCGGACTGAAATATGGCGATAACTTCCAGGCTGTATTGATCTCTAACGCCATTCAGGAGATGAATCGTTTCCTGAACACGGTGCATCCGTTGAACAGAAACGTAGATGAATCTGTTTATCTGGGGGATTTATTGGTGACCGGCTACTCCAACTTTAGTCGTAACCGGACTTTCGGAACGATGATAGGTAAAGGGTATTCCGTGAAAAGTGCGCAAATTGAAATGGAAATGATTGCAGAGGGTTACTATGGTACGAAATGTATCAAAGAAATCAATAAGCATCATCATGTCAATATGCCGATACTGGACGCTGTGTACAACATCCTGTACGAACGTATCTCACCAATGATCGAGATTAAATTGCTGACTGACTCTTTTAGATAATCTTTAAACAAGAACGATATGATTAGTTTAAACATTGAAAAGACATTTGGATTTATCTCCAAAGAAAAGGTTTTTGCTTACGAAGCTGAAGTAAAAGCCGCACAGGAAATGCTTGAAAAAGGTACAGGCAAAGGTAATGACTTTCTAGGATGGTTGCATTTGCCTTCTTCTATCACTAAAGAACACTTGGCCGACCTGAACGCTACAGCAAAAGTGTTAAGAGATAACTGTGAAGTAGTAATTGTTGCCGGTATCGGTGGCAGCTATCTGGGTGCCCGTGCCGTAATCGAAGCTTTGTCTAACAGCTTCACTTGGTTGCAGGAAAAGAAAACGGCTCCTGTCATGATCTATGCAGGACACAATATCAGCGAAGATTATCTGTACGAACTGACTGAATATCTGAAAGATAAGAAATTCGGTGTCATCAATATTTCTAAATCAGGAACTACTACCGAAACTGCTCTTGCTTTCCGTTTGCTGAAAAAGCAATGTGAAGATCAGCGCGGTAAAGAAACTGCAAAGAAAGTAATCGTTGCTGTGACGGACGCTAAAAAAGGTGCTGCCCGTGTTACAGCTGACAAAGAAGGATATAAAACATTTATCATCCCTGACAACGTAGGCGGACGTTTCTCTGTACTGACTCCGGTTGGTTTGCTGCCTATCGCAGTAGCCGGATTTGATATCGACAAACTGGTTGCCGGTGCTGCCGATATGGAAAAAGTATGCGGATCGGACGTTGCATTTGCTGAAAACCCGGCTGCTATTTATGCTGCTACCCGCAATGAGTTGTACAGAAATGGCAAGAAGATCGAAATCCTCGTTAACTTCTGCCCGAAACTGCACTATGTAAGCGAATGGTGGAAACAGCTTTACGGAGAATCGGAAGGAAAAGACAATAAGGGTATCTTCCCTGCATCGGTAGATTTCTCTACAGACCTTCATTCTATGGGTCAATGGATTCAGGAAGGCGAACGTTCTATCTTCGAAACTGTGATTTCAGTAGAGAAAGTTAACCACAAACTGGAAGTTCCTTCTGACGAAGCAAATCTGGACGGCTTGAACTTCTTAGCCGGCAAGCGTGTGGACGAAGTGAACAAGATGGCCGAACTGGGAACGCAGCTGGCTCACGTAGACGGTGGCGTACCTAATATGCGCATCGTACTTCCGGAATTGAGCGAATACAACATTGGTGGTCTGCTCTATTTCTTCGAAAAGGCTTGTGGTATCAGCGGTTATTTGCTGGGCGTGAACCCATTCAACCAACCGGGTGTGGAAGCATACAAAAAGAATATGTTTGCCTTGCTGGACAAACCGGGTTATGAAGAGGAATCCAAAGCAATCCGTGCAAAACTATAAATCAAGAACGTTTTATAAACGGTAAACTATAAACAATGAACGGTGAACAACTATGCTATATACATGGATTTGTTCACCGTTCATTATTATATTCAATTGATTGCAGTTTCCGATTGTACCGCTTATTGCCCGTTGTACCGTTTACTGCTCACCACTTCTACTTCTCATCTTCCACTTTCGTCTTCAAACCGATTTCTTCCTGTGCTCCTTCACATTCGGCTTTGGAAGAAAGATAGAACTCTAATTTCACATCACCGTTCTTATCTACCTGTTTAATGGTCGCAATCACCATAATTTTGGCTTTTGACACCCCATCCTTAAAACGAAGCTGTCCTTTTTCCACATCTGTCAGATTTCCCTCTGTAGATACTTCTGTTTGCTCATAAAAGAGTTTGGTATCCACTTCATCGTCATTCTGAAGTTTAAAGGTTTTCAGTTCTGCCCCATTTCCATCCAAAAGCAGAAAGGCTTTCACTTCATCTCCCACTTTCAAGGCGGGCAGTTCCTCCCTCTGATTCGCATAGTCTTTTTCATCGGAACTGGTATTTTCACCGTCCGATTCGATCTTCGCATAAAGCTTTTCTATCTTGATAACAGGACTTTCCCCACTATCAGAGCAGGCGCCTAAAAACAATGGTAGCAACAATAATACTCTCTTTTTCATGCTATCGTCGAGTTTATAACGTTACAAAAATACACATATTCTTCTAAACAGCAAATAATTATGTAGTTAATCGCTTGGGAGCGTCATTTGCAACTATCTTCCCTTTCTAACTTATCTCTCATTTTTTATCGTTATCTTTGCCTCGTATACAGTTGTAGATGAAGCGAATCAAACTTAAAAAACAAATAGAATGGCAGGAAATTTATTAAAGAAGTCCAGTGAACTCATGCTACTATGTAGCGTATCATTGCTAATGATAGTCATGACCGGTTGTCAGGAAGCCAAACTCAAAACTGTAATCGGGATAGCCAACAAACAGTGTCCGCTGGACATGGGAGAAGTCGGCAATATTACCAGTATCATCTACGACGGGGATAACGTAGTGTACACTCTCAACATGAACGAGGAAATTACCAATATTAAGATTTTGAAAGATAATCCGGAAAGCATGAAATCATCTATCAAAATGATGTTTCAGAATCCGGCTGCTGATGTAAAGGAAATGCTGAAATTGATGGCTAAGTGTAATTCCGGATTACACATGATATTTGTAGGGAATAAGTCGGGCGAACAAGCGGTTTGCGAACTTACTGCCGAAGAATTGAAAGAGGTTATCAATACAAATGCCGACCCGGCACAAAGCGGACAGACAAAGCTTGAAGCGCAACTGAAAATGGCGAATCTGCAATTTCCAATGCAGGCCAGTGAAGAAGTCGTTGTCGAAAAAATCGAAATCATAGGTGAATCGGTTGTTTATATATGCAGTGTGGACGAAGAGTTGTGTCCTATCAGCCAGATTGAAGAAAACGCAGCTGAAGTGAAAGAGGGTATTGTGTCAACGCTAGCAAGTCAGACCGATCCTGCCACCCAGATATTCATAAAAACCTGCGTGGAGAACAATAAAAATATTACCTACAGATATATCGGCAAGGATTCCGGGAAACAATACGATGTAGTTATTCCCGTGTCTGATCTGAAGAAAATGCTCATAAAAAATAAAATATCATCTTAAAAAGATTCCGCAACGTACAAAGTATGAAAAAGAAACTGAAAGCCGTCCTGTTTGACATGGACGGCGTACTCTTTGACTCTATGCCTTATCATTCGGAAGCCTGGCATAAAGTAATGAAATCTCATGGGCTCACTCTTAGTCGCGAAGAAGCATATATGCATGAAGGACGGACAGGAGCCTCTACAATCAATATTGTTTTTCAACGTGAATTGGGTAGAGAAGCCACACAGGAGGAGATAGAAAGTATCTATCAGGAGAAAAGTGTTTTGTTCAATTCATATCCCGAAGCAAAGCCTATGCCCGGTGCATGGGAGTTACTGCAAAAAGTGAAGAAGGACGGGCTGATTCCGATGGTGGTCACCGGCTCCGGTCAGTTATCCCTGCTCGAACGGCTGGAACACCACTATCCGGGAATGTTTCACAAAGAACTGATGGTTACAGCGTTCGATGTGAAATATGGCAAACCCAATCCCGAGCCATATTTGATGGCTTTGAAAAAAGGAGGGATCAAAGCGGATGAAGCGGTTGTAGTAGAAAACGCTCCGTTAGGAGTGGAAGCCGGACACAACGCGGGTATTTTCACCATAGCAGTCAATACGGGTCCTTTGAACGGGCAAGTGTTGCTGGATGCCGGGGCTGATTTATTATTTCCATCCATGCAGGCACTTAATGACACCTGGGACATGATGACTGAAAATGACATCTAAAAGCTGAAAAGAAAATTTATTCTTCAAAACAGAAGAAAAATATTGAAAAGCAGGAATATAAATAGTATTTTTACGGGAGTTTAATTCGCTTAGATTTTATCTAAGCCAACGCAGATTCTACTATGCAAAAGTTATTATCTTTACCACCCAACTTGATCCATTGCTTCCACGAACTGGAAGAAGTTAGCCATACCGATTGGTTTTGTACATCAGACCCCATAGGGAGCAAACTAGGCTCCGGCGGGGGAACTACGTGGTTATTGCAAGCTTGCCATCAGGCATTCGCTCCACAAGAGTCTTTCAGCAACTGGATAGGACATGAAAAAAGAATATTGCTCCATGCAGGCGGACAAAGCCGTCGGCTACCCAGTTACGGCCCTTCCGGCAAAATATTAACTCCTATCCCGATCTTCAGTTGGGAAAGAGGACAAAAGCTGGGACAGAATCTGTTATCATTGCAGCTCCCGCTCTATGAAAGGATTATGAATCAGGCTCCGGCCGGTCTGAATACGCTGATTGCTAGCGGAGACGTATATATCCGTTCGGAAAAACCGCTTCAGGATATTCCGAACGCAGATGTAGTATGCTACGGGCTGTGGGTGAATCCTTCATTGGCAACTCATCATGGCGTGTTTGTTTCCGATCGGAAAAAACCGGAGGTGCTCGATTTCATGTTGCAGAAACCTTCTTTGGAAGAGTTGGAAGGATTGTCGAAAACTCATCTTTTCCTGATGGATATCGGCATCTGGATTTTGAGTGACCGCGCCATAGAAGTATTGATGAAACGGTCATTGAAAGAAGGTACGAAGGATATTACTTATTATGACTTATACTCGGACTATGGTTTGGCTTTGGGAGAGCATCCTAAAACGAAAGATGAAGAAATTAATCAGTTATCCGTAGCTATATTGCCGTTGCCAGGTGGAGAATTCTACCATTACGGCACAAGTCACGAACTGATTTCTTCTACTTTAGCCATACAGGACAAGGTACGGGACCAAAGAAGAATCATGCACCGGAAAGTAAAGCCAAATCCGGCTATCTTTATACAGAATTCCATCACACAAGTTTCTCTTTCTGCCGACAACGCCAATTTATGGATTGAGAATAGCCAGGTGGGAAAAGAATGGAAATTAGGTTCCCGCCAGATTATTACAGGAGTTCCTGAAAACCAGTGGAGCATAAATTTGCCGGATGGGGTTTGCATCGACATTATTCCTATCGGTGAGAATGAGTTTGTTGCGCGTCCGTATGGATTGGATGATGTATTCAAAGGAGCGTTGGACAAAATAACGACTACTTACCTTAATGTTCCTTTTACCCGTTGGATGGAAGATAGAGGAATTACCTGGGAGGATATAAAAGGGCGTACAGATGATTTACAATCGGCATCCATCTTCCCCAAAGTGGTTTCTGTTGAAGATTTAGGCATATTAGTACGCTGGATGACCTCGGAGCCACAACTGGAAGAAGGGAAAAAACTTTGGTTGAAAGCAGAAAAAGTTTCTGCAGACGAAATATCCGCAAGCGCCAACCTCAAGCGTCTTTACGAACAGCGCAATGCTTTCCGTAAGGAGAACTGGAAAGGATTGGCGGCCAATTATGAGAAGAGCGTATTCTATCAACTCGATTTGCTGGATGCCGCAAATGAATTTGTACGTTTCAACCTGGACATGCCTGACGTCTTGAAAGAAGATGCTGCCCCCATGTTACGGATACACAACCGGATGCTTCGTGCACGTATCATGAAACTACGTGAAGACAAAGATTGTGCCAAAGAGGAACAGGCAGCCTTTCAACTGCTTCGCGACGGTTTATTGGGGGTAATGAGCGAACGAAAGAGCCATCCCATACTCAACGTTTATTCCGATCAAATCGTATGGGGACGCAGTCCTGTGCGTATCGATGTGGCCGGAGGATGGACGGACACACCTCCCTACTCTCTTTATTCAGGGGGAAGTGTTGTAAATCTTGCTATCGAACTAAACGGTCAACCACCGCTACAAGTATATGTGAAACCATGCAAGGAATATCACATCACTCTTCGCTCTATCGACATGGGTGCAATGGAAGTGATAAGAAATTACGAAGAACTGCAAGATTATAAAAAGGTAGGTTCTCCATTCTCTATTCCGAAAGCCGCCCTTACATTGGCGGGCTTTGCACCGGCATTCTCTACGGAATCTTATCCTTCTTTAGCTAAACAGCTGGAAGATTTCGGTTCAGGAATCGAAATTACTCTGCTGGCTGCTATTCCTGCGGGCTCTGGCTTGGGAACCAGTTCCATACTGGCATCTACCGTGCTCGGAGCAATCAATGATTTCTGCGGATTGGCTTGGGATAAAAATGATATATGTAGTTACACATTAGTATTAGAGCAGCTCCTGACCACTGGAGGAGGTTGGCAAGATCAATATGGCGGTGTCTTTTCTGGTATTAAGTTGCTTCAATCCGAAGCTGGTTTCGAACAGAATCCATTAGTACGCTGGTTACCCGATCAGCTCTTTGTTCATCCTGATTACCGCGACTGTCATCTGTTATATTATACGGGAATTACTCGTACTGCTAAAAGTATTTTGGCAGAGATCGTCAGTTCCATGTTCCTCAATTCCGGTCCGCATCTAAGCTTGCTGGCCGAAATGAAAGCTCATGCAATGGATATGAGTGAAGCCATTTTGCGAAGTAATTTCGAGAGTTTCGGTCGTTTGGTCGGCAAAACCTGGATACAGAACCAGGCATTAGACTGCGGAACCAATCCACCGGCAGTAGCAGCCATTATCGAAAAAATCAAGGATTACACCCTGGGATACAAACTCCCCGGTGCAGGTGGCGGAGGCTATTTATATATGGTAGCCAAAGACCCGCAAGCAGCCGGACAAATCCGACGGATACTGACGGAACAAGCCCCCAATCCTCGTGCTCGTTTTGTAGAAATGACTCTTTCTGATAAGGGACTTCAGGTTTCAAGAAGCTAAAGAGAAAGCGTTACCATATTGCCGGTCAATCATCCGGAACCATAAAAAACAAGCTTGGACAGATTCAAACGAAATGTCCAAGCTTTAATTTTTCAATGCCATAATGATCTGTTTTACATGTTGAGACTTGAAATAACTGTAAAGTAAATCATAATAATGATAAAGGCAATAGCTCCGATAATCAGCGCAACACTACCCCATTTCTTTTTTCTAGCTTCTTCCATTCTTATTTATATTTATTGGGATTAATATAATTTATCGTCAAATGTCTACATCTGGAAAGCTATGAACATACTATATCAACATATTATTGTTTACTTCTTCATCGTTACAAAGTTAGCATTTTCTATGGGAAATCAATCAGCTAAAACAACTTTTTATTCTCTTTAGACTAAATTATGCAACTGTAAATAATAACAGGAAACACAATTATCTATCTATTACGACCTTTATATCATGCAAAAGTTGTACATTTGTGCAAGAAATAATTTTGATTGAACACATTATAGATTAAGAAAAAATCAAGAACCTATAAAAATACAAAGATGAAATTGCTTAATTTACTATTAGTTGTTTTGCTGTTTGCCTGCAATGATGACTCCACAGACACTCCAGCCTCAAAAGAGCCTACAAACATTGTTGTAGAAATGGAGCCAACCGCTTCCAATATGACAGATGTTTCCGGCACATACACTCTTCAAGCCAATAAAGAATACAGCGTTCGGGAAGACGGAAAATATAAAATATTATTGGTCAAGAACACTTATAAAGACAAGGAAGGAAAAGAGAAGGATATTCTTTCTTATGGTATTTTTGATGTAGCAAAGAAAGAATATATCTATTATACAGAAGGAATTGATGTAGCTAAAAGGCTAGAAAGAGACTGGGAATTCTATGATGATATAAATAATCCGGCTAACACCAACAAACAATTAGTCTGCACTTCCCGCCCGAAAGAAGAATAAATAGAAAACAAAAAAACGCAATTACTAACAGATGAAGTAATTGCGTTTTTTTCTGTGACCCCGGTGCGATTCAAACGCACGACCTTCAGAACCGGAATCTAGTCTATAAGTTCCTGTAAATCATGTAGCTGCTAGTCCTATAATAATCTCTTTTGGGGTTGGTCAACCAACTATTAACCAACAATGGTAGCATTACTATTATGCTAGTAACATGCTACCAATAGCACTTAGATGTGCTAAGTTACTTGCTTCTGTTTCATAACTTAATTAGTTTAAAGTGTCATTCAATAGATGTCCATTTGGTATAAGTAGGCATGAGTGTAAATACCCTATCAGAGCTTTAATAAGGTCAGGGTTGCAAGTATTCAAAGTAACTTACTTGAAATACTTCATTTGCCTTTTTCTTCTTACATATGAGAACTAGCTATGATTGTCAGTATCACCATGATGATGATTAGTAAGGCTGTACCTGCTATCAACAGGATACCAGCCCACTTGTTAGGTTCTGGATTTGGCATAGTAGTGTTGTATTGGGTTAATGAATTAGTGTCAATGTTCTAAAGTCAACAATCCACTGGTTTTCCAGTAAGAAGTCAGTACCAAGCAAGCCATGTACTTGTATTCCACTTTCATCCTCAATGCCCTTGAAAGCATTAAGTAGTGGTTTAACACAGAACTTAGGTTTATATGTCTGACCTTCAAAAGTGAAAGGTAGAGTAATCATGTCTACCTTGTGCTTAGTTCCTTCTATTCCATTGATATAGTAGTCTTCAACAGGTTCTACTATATCTTTGAAATATTCTACTACATTACTGTCTATTAAACTGCAAGTACTTCCTGTATCTAAGATGAAACTAAGGTATTTATCCTTAACTTCAACTGGGATTAGTGGAAGTTGTACTTTGGTAAGGCTATAGGATAGAGGGTATAAGAATGCATTCATTGGTGTTTCCTTTTGCTCTTCATTAGTTTCTTATATTCTTTCCATTGCTTATTTAGATAGGTTTGAAAGTCAGGGTCACTAGTACTGATTACTCTTCTAGAAGGATAATTATCTTCAATGAGATTGCAGTATTCTGTGAAACATTTATTCTCAAACTCTTCTTTCTCTTTAGCCTCTGCATACTTCTCATCAGACCTACTGTTCCACCAGATATAAATCACCCAGAATAATATGAAGCATATTATAAATCCAAGAAAACTATCATTTGAACTGTGTTCCTCATAGAAATCATTGCTTAGTCTACCTCTGTAATCTAGTAATAGAAAGCACACTACATTGTACATCATGTCTATTTGCATTAGTTTGTGGTGTATTGTTATTTTCCCATGATAGATTGCATTATACTCATAGCCAGTGCTCCAAGTATTAATGAAATCCATAGTTCAGCACTGCACCAAATGTTTTTCTTTTTTAAGTTGAGCTTCTTCTTGACCTCAAGGGGAAGTTTCTCTATTTCAGTCTCATTTAGCTTTCCTAGCACTTCATCAGCTACAGCTTTTAGTGCCTGTTCTGTCATTCCATTGAGCTGTTCAATGGTTAATACTTGTAGTTCTTCTTTGTTCATATTACTTGAGTTTAAGTGAGTTAATCATTGTATCTGCAATTACCTTTTGTTTACTGTGCCTTGCTGCATCTGTTGTTACAGTAATGATAAAGGTTGTGTTATCCTTCTTCTTTACTATGTATTGTATACCATGCAACTTGTACCCTTGAATGTTAAAGGTGTAGTCTATCACACTTCCTTGACAGTTGTTTATGTAGATGTCATCATTCTGTTCTAGTAGGTGATAACTGTCCATTATTTGCTTATTTTGGGTTATTGTGTTCTGGGCTAAATAAGATAGGTTCACTCCATTTCTTTTTGGAAACAATGATGTTAATATTAGGTCTAAAGTCATAGTCATTCTTCAATTTCTCCATAATCTGAACAGAGACAGTTGTATTACCAGTTACTTGGTTATCATCCTGAACTATCTGCCATGTGGTAGGATATTTTATAGAGAAGTATTCATTAGAATATCCTTTGTCTAAATGAACATTGTCTACTTTGGGTTCATCATCACTTTTAATAGTTCCATCATCCATACTTGAAGTTTGGGTAACATTATTTTTTATGCTTTTAAAGGAATTTGTAAATCTATTGAATTTCTCTTCGATATTATCATTGGATATAACAGTTAAACAAATGATATAGTCATCCTTAGAAAACATAAGTCCTTTTTGATTATATCCCTTAGTAATACATTCTCCTACGTATCCCTGATACTCTTCATAGCCAAATATGATGGATTTGCAGTTCTTTAAGTTTTTCATTGCATCTTTAATCTTGTTATCAATAGCATTCTTTAACTTGTCTGCTGGTATATCTTTATATCCTACAGGAAGTCTATTTATTGCTAACTGATAGAAGGTTATCTTGGCTGGATTATCTTTCTCTGTTATACCTCCATAATTAAATAGAAACTCTCCAGAAACTTGCTGTGATATATCTTCTAGCAGACAAGGAGCTTTAATGGCAAAACCATACTCTTGAAATATCTGATAACCTCTTTCTTGATAATAGGATATGTCTTTGAGATTACTACTACTTTGATTTCCTTCATCTTGTCTCTTTGAATTGACTTGACATGAAGAGACTAATATAACCAACAATATTAAATATGTACTTTTCATCATTCTTTCTTTTTATTAATTAGGTTGTATATTAAACATATTACTGCCATTACTACCACCAGTATTACTCCTATAGATAATAAAGATGAAGCAATAGAGGCTATCCAAGCGAGTAATGGTAATAAACAAATTATGCCTCCTATAAGCATTATTGAACCTAAGCAACCTAACTTCTCATTGGATGATTTTAATATTAGAAATCCTATTAATATTAATGGTATTGATATGAGTATACCATTAATAACTTCACTTGAATTTGGAAGTCCTAAGTCTGGTGTAGGTAGATACCTGCCTTTGGAATATCTATCAGAGGAGATAAAGAAGAGTTGAAATGTTTTAGAGAGTATTATCATATTATTTCCTTTTGTAGCCATACTACAAAAAGAAGGTGTGAGCCTAACCTTAGTTGCTTATCAGAAGGTATCG
>OGEP01001597.1_pt1 | contig 23901 bp, 17 predicted proteins | sample 1570721 | NCBI WGS metagenome assembly OGEP01 (sample SAMEA2582131, study PRJEB24529) | metagenome | biome: Human gut stool | place: China | collected 2011 | reverse complement strand
TCGCAATTGTTATATATTGCGAAGCAAAAGGATAGGAGCATAGCTCCTATTTTTTATTTTATCTATAAAGTATATTGTGATTTTGCTAGAAGTGAATCGGAGTGCTTTACAGTAAATATAGTTTATGGTATTATTAAATATATTAAAATATGAAAGGAGTTGTAGTTATGAAAAATTTATATATAATGCTTAATAAATTAAAAAAAATATACATTACTCCTGGGTATATTATAAATTAGATAGCATATGCTTAATATACAAATCCCCTGGAATATCGACTTATATTCTAGAGGATTTTTTATAATGTTATAGCTCTGCGCTATTTAATATTAATAGTTAACATAGAGAGTATAAATAATGAAAAAATTTAAAAATATCTTCGTTTGAAAATAACTACTTAATAAAGATGCAAAAATTATAAACAAATATTTAAAGCTTATTATATGAAAAATAGGAGGAAATAAAATGATTATGAATGGTGGAATAGCGTCAATAAGATTAAGAAGATAGCGCACGAGTTGTGGCTATCGTTAAACAAATTTAATATAATGTCATAACTCCGTGCTATTTAAAGAGTAAAAATAGTGAATTAAGGAGATTATGAATGAAAGCTAAAAGTAATAATTATAGAGGAAAAGTTGATATTAGTGTATCGCAAAATTTTATTACTAGTAAAAATACTATATATAAATTAATAAAAAAAACAAATATATCCAAAAATGATTTTGTTATTGAAATTGGACCAGGAAAAGGTCATATAACAGAAGCTTTATGTGAAAAAAGTTATTGGGTTACAGCTATAGAACTAGATAGAAGTTTATATGGAAATTTAATAAATAAATTTAAAAGTAAAAATAATGTTACTCTTATTAATAAAGATTTTTTAAATTGGAAATTACCTAAAAAAAGAGAATATAAGGTATTTTCTAATATTCCTTTTTATATAACAACAAAGATTATTAAGAAATTATTATTAGAAGAGTTAAATTCACCAACTGATATGTGGCTAGTTATGGAGAAAGGTTCCGCAAAAAGATTTATGGGAATACCTAGAGAGAGTAAATTATCATTACTTTTAAAAACTAAATTTGATATTAAGATAGTGCACTATTTTAATAGAGAAGACTTCCATCCCATGCCTAGTGTAGATTGCGTCTTAGTATATTTTAAAAGAAAATATAAATATGATATATCTAAAGATGAATGGAATGAATATACAAGTTTTATATCTAAGTCTATTAATAACTTAAGAGATGTATTTACAAAAAATCAAATTCATGCAGTAATTAAATACCTAGGTATAAATCTTAATAATATTAGTGAAGTTTCTTATAATGATTGGATACAGTTATTTAGATATAAACAAAAGATAGATTAGTAATAGTAGATTTAAATTAGGAGGTGTTAAAATGATTATGAATGGTGGAATAGCGTCAATAAGATTAAGAGGATAAGTCACGGGTTGTGGCTATTATCTTAATTTAATAAAGAGTCATAATCCCGTGATATTTAAAGTTAATATTTAAATATAAAATTACAGGAGATTATGAAGATGATAAAAAAAGGAATAATTGTAGGAATTAATATAAATAATAAAAATAATTTTGATGAATCTATGGAAGAATTAAAAAATTTATGCTTAGCTTGCAAAATAGAAACTGTTGGTCAAATTAAGCAGAATTCAAAGAAAGTTAACTCTACTTTTTATATGGGTAGTGGGAAGATAGATGAATTAAAAAATTTAGTAGAAGAAAACAATGCAGATATAGTTATATTTAATAATGAATTATCAGCGTCACAAGTTAAAAATATTGAAGAAGAAATAAATTGTAATGTCATAGATAGAACTGCGTTAATATTAGATATCTTTGCAAATAGAGCAAAAACAAGAGAATCTAAATTACAAGTAGAGGTTGCGAAGCTCCAATATGAATTACCAAGATTAGTTGGTTCAAATGAAGATTTAGGTCGTCAAAGTGGTGGAGTAGGGACTAAAAACAGAGGCGCAGGAGAAACAAAATTAGAATTAGACCGTAGAAGAATAGAAGATAAAATTGCTAATTTAAATAAAGAGCTTGAAGTATTAAAAAATCAAAGAGAAGTACAAAAAAGTAAAAGGAAAAAATCTAATATTCCTAATGTAGCTTTAGTAGGATATACAAATGCTGGTAAGTCATCTGTTATGAATGCTTTAGTAGAGAAGTTTATAAATGATGAAGATAAAAAAGTATTTGAAAAAAATATGCTATTTGCAACTTTAGAAACTTATGTTAGAAATATAAAATTAGATAATAATAAATCTTTTTTATTATCAGATACAGTGGGATTTGTTGGGGATTTACCTCATAGTTTAGTAAAAGCTTTTAGGTCTACTCTAGAAGAAGTTTGTGATGCGGACTTATTACTTCATGTGATTGATATATCTAATCCTAATTATGAAAATCATATAAATGTAACAAATGAAACATTAAATCAAATAGGGGCGGATAATATTCCTGTGATTTATGTATATAATAAAGTTGATTTAATGGAATTAGATACATTCAATATAGAAGGGATGCTGGTTTCAGCTAAAAAATATATAGGTATAGAAGAATTATTGGAATCTATATGTAAAAATATATTTATGGATTATATAAAATGTAAGGTTATGGTTCCTTATAAAGATGGTAAAATGACATCTTATATAATTGATAGTTCAACTGTTCTAGAAACTGAATATACTAATGAAGGAACTTTATTTAGTATAGAATGTAGTAAAGAGGATTATGTTAAATACCAGTCATATATAATCTAGAGTGATTCTAGGTATCTATATAAACAATGCATAAATGAAAGAGGATGTCGCATACCAATTGAAAATTGTTCATGTGATAGCCTCTTTTATATTTGATAAGTAATTAGAAATGATTTTATTGTATGTGTTTATTGCAACAATAAAGTAAATAACTACAAATGATGCTAAAGACATTAAAATAGGATAAATAAATACTTCCAAAACCAATTAAGCTAGAGATAAATATACTTGTAAGAATGACTTTGTCTTTGTACGACTACGATGGGGAAAATGTGTATTAAAGAAATAACAAAAATACTTTAAATGAAATGTGTAAATTAAGTTAATGCTATAATATAATAAAGTGAACAATATTAATATATTGCGAAGTAGAAGGATAGGAGCTATGCTCCTATTTTTTTATTATTACAAGTAATTTGAAAAAAATATATGAAATGAATGGAGAAAATATAACTGAGATACATTTGATAATGAAAAAAACATTTATCGAAATTGTAAATACACTCATTGTTATAATTAATAAATATTTATTATGGCATAGTTGTTAAAATTATACCCTAAAGAAACGTTTCCTCAAAAAGTGGGTTATAAAATAAATGTTTTTTGACAAAAGATGTGATTTTATCATTACCCTTTTTGTATAGAGAATAAACAGTATTTTTGCATAAAAATATTGTATACAGTATGGGGGGTGTCGATATAAAAAAATATATAAAAGTAAAAAATAATCAAAAAAACTAGTTTTAATTATTAAAAACAATAAAAAATATTAATAAAATAAAGAGTCAAAAATACTTGTTAGTTAAATCACAGATTTTGTCAATAAATAGATTAGATTTTATATTTGAAAAGGTCATCTATAGTGTTGTAAGAAAGCAAGTTATTAGCACATATTGTATCTCAAAAAAATGTTAAGATAATATCAAGATGGGGAGATAAAGAAAAAAGCAAATTGAAAAAGAAAAAAGTAACTATAAGTTTTTACAATAAATCAAAAGTGATTTGATTTGAAAAGAGGGAGGCAAAATACCGATATGAATGATGTAAAATATAAATATTTTAATAAATTTAATACAGGAATATCAGATTTTGTTACTCCAGGAAAACAGTTAGAATATGTAGCAAAATGCAAGCCAGATGAAAAAGCTATCATATATATAGATAAAGAAGAAAATGTGAGAGATATCACTTGGAAGGAACTTCACATAGCTTCAAATAAACTAGCTTGGTATTTAATGAAAAAGGGATTTGGAAAAGGGCAGGTAGCAATGGTTTCTTTCCCAAATGGAATAGAGCATATATTAGCAACAATAGCTGTTTGGAAAACAGGAGGTTGTTATATGCCAGTTTCTTGCAAAATAACAGATACAGAGCTTAGTGATATATGTAGAATAATAAAACCAACAGTTTCTTTTACAAATAAGGAAATGCCTTGCAGAACAGAAAGTATAAAAATAGGATCAGTATTCGATGTTTGTAAAGACGAATCAGAAGAAATGCCAGAAGATATAGCTGCAAATCCTAATATGATTTCTCCATCTGGAGGAACAACAGGAGAGCCAAAGTTCATAAAACAGAATGTAGCAAGTGGCTTATCTGATGAAATTATAAAAAGCTGGTTTGAAATGTCAGGTATGGAATTTGAACAAAGACAATTATTAGTAGGTCCACTTTTCCATGGTGCTCCTCACACAGCAGCATTTAATGGATTATTTGTAGGAAATACATTAATAATACCTAGAAATTTAAGACCTGAAAGTATAGTCAGATATATAAAAGAATACAAGATAGAATTTATACAGATGATCCCAACATTAATGAATAGAATAATAAAATTAGCAAATGTTGATAAAAAAGATTTTGAATCAATAAAAGCATTACACCATACTGGTGGATATTGTTCTCCATACTTAAAAGAAAAGTGGATCGATATAATAGGAGCTGAAAAAGTTCACGAAATGTACTCTATGACAGAGGCAATCGGTATCACTTGTATAAGAGGAGATGAATGGCTTAAGCACTATGGAAGCGTAGGTCTTCCATTAGGAGGAAGCAGAATATCAATAAGAGATGAAGAAGGAAATGAATTAGGACCACACGAGGTTGGAGAAATTTATATGACTTCACCAAGTGCTTGTTGCATGACAGAATATATCAATCACAAACCACTTGAAACTAAAGACGGTGGATTTAGAAGTGTTGGAGATTTTGGTTATGTGGATGAAGATGGATACCTTTACTTCTCTGATAGAAGGAGCGATATGCTTGTCATAGGAGGAGAAAACGTATTTGCGACTGAAGTTGAAACAGTACTAACAGCTTATGAAAAAGTAGTTGATGCTGTGGTAGTTGGAATACCTGATGAAGAGTGGGGAAGAAGATTACACGCAATAGTACAGAAGAAAGAAGAAGTTTCAGCAGAAGAATTAATCGAGTACTTAGGAAAACACTTATTACCATATAAAGTTCCAAAGAGCTTTACATTTGTTCCTTGCATACCAAGAGGTGATAATGGAAAGGTAAACAGAGATAAGATGCTAAAAGGCTTAATAGAAAAAAATCTAGTTAATAAAGTTTGCTAGGATATAAAGTTAGTTAACTATCTGCACTAGTTGCAGTGGAAAATAAATCAAAATTAATAAAATAAATTAATTAAGGTAAATTTAGGAGGTCTAAAATGAGTTACGACGCACTTTTTTCACCATTTAAAATCAGAGGATTAGAACTTAAAAACAGAATAGTTCTACCAGGTATGAATACAAAAATGGCAAAAAATAAACATGATTTAAGCGATGATATGATAGCTTACCATGTTGCAAGAGCAAAAGCAGGTTGTGCATTAAATATATTTGAATGTGTTGCGCTATGTCCAGCACCTCATGCATATATGTACATGGGATTATACAATGACAATCATGTAGCTCAGTTAAAAAAATTAACAGATGCTGTTCACGAAGTTGGCGGTAAAATGGCTGTTCAGTTATGGCATGGAGGTTTCAGCCCACAGATGTTCTTTGATAAAACAAATACATTAGAAACACCAGATACTATAACAGTTGAACGTATTCATGAAATAGTTAAAGAGTTTGGAGAAGGTGCAAGAAGAGCTGTTGAAGCTGGATTCGATGCAGTTGAATTCCATGCAGCGCACAGTTACTTACCTCACGAATTCCTAAGTCCAGGAATGAACAAAAGAACTGACGAATATGGTGGAAACTTCGAAAATCGTTGCAGATTCTGCTTCGAAGTAGTTGAAGCTATACGTGCAAATATACCAGAAGATATGCCATTCTTCATGAGAGTTGACTGCATAGATGAGTTAATGGATGAAGTAATGACAGAAGAAGAAATAGTAGAATTCATAAATAGATGTGCTGATCTAGGAGTAGACGTAGCTGACTTATCAAGAGGTAATGCTCAGTCATTCGCAACAGTTTACGAAGTTCCTCCTTTCAACTTACAGCACGGTTTCAATATAGAAAACATATACAACATCAAAAAACAGATAAAAATACCAGTAATGGGTGTTGGACGTATAAACACAGGAGAAATGGCTAACCAGGTAATAGCAGATGGAAAATTTGACTTAGTTGGTATAGGTCGTGCTCAGTTAGCAGATCAGGATTGGGTTGCTAAAGTTAGAGAAGGTAAAGAAGATTTAATACGTCATTGTATAGGATGTGACCAGGGATGCTACGATGCAGTTATAAACCCTCAGATGACTCATATAACTTGTACAAGAAACCCTCACTTATGCTTAGAATACAAAGGTATGCCAAAAACTGATGAACCTAAAAAAGTTATGATAATCGGTGGTGGTATGGCTGGTATATTAGCAGCTGAAGTACTTAAAAAACGTGGACATGAACCAGTTATATTCGAAGCTTCTGATCACTTAGCAGGACAGTTCGTATTAGCAGGTAAAGCTCCAATGAAAGAAGACTGGGCAGCTGCAGCTAAATGGGAAGCTGAAGAAGTAGCTCGTTTAGGAATAGAAGTTAGATACAATACAAAAGTTACTCCAGAATTAATAGAAGAATTCGCTCCAGACCACGTTGTTATAGCTATAGGATCTGATTACGTAGCTCCAGCTATACCAGGTATAGACAGTGACAAAGTTTACACTCAGTATCAGGGATTAAAAGGGGAAGTAGAACCAAAAGGACATGTAGCAGTAGTTGGTTGTGGATTAGTTGGTACAGAAGTTGCTCAGTACTTAGCAGCTAGAGGAGCTCAGGTAACAGCTATAGAAAGAAAAGGTGTTGGTACAGGTCTAAGCATGCTTAGAAGAATGTTTATGAACCCAGAATTCAAATACTACAAAATAAACAAAATGTCTGGAACTAACATAGTTGGTATGGAACCAGGAAAACTTCACTACATAATGACTAACAAGAAAACTCAGGAAGTTACTGAAGGTGTGTTAGAATGTGATGCAGCAGTAATCTGTACAGGTATAACTGCTAGACCAAGTGAAGATTTACAGGAAAAATGTAAAGAATTAGGTGTTCCATTCAACGTAATAGGTGACGCAGCTGGTGCTAGAGATGCTAGAATAGCTACTCAGGAAGGTTACGAAGTAGGTATGAGTATATAATTTAAAAATTAATTATATAAATTAAAGGTTATTAAATTATTAGAAAGAGGCGAATAAAATGACTTTAGAAGCAAGAATAGAAGCATTAGAAAAAGAAATACAGAGATTAAACGATATAGAAGCTATAAAACAGTTAAAAGCTAAATATTTCCGTTGCTTAGATGGAAAATTATGGGATGAATTAGAAACTACTCTTTCTCCTAACATAGAAACTTCTTACTCTGATGGAAAATTAGTATTCCACAGCCCAAAAGAAATAACTGAATACTTAGCAGCAGCAATGCCTAAAGAAGAAATAAGTATGCATATGGGACATACTCCAGAAATAACAATAGACAGTGAAACTACTGCAACTGGAAGATGGTACCTAGAAGACAACCTAATATTCACAGACGGAAAATACAAAAACGTTGGAATAAATGGTGGTGCATTCTACACAGATAAATATGAAAAAATAGATGGACAGTGGTTCATAAAAGAAACTGGATATGTTCGTATATTTGAAGAACATTTCATGAGAGATCCAAAAATACATATAACTAGCAACATGCATAAAGAAAAATAATAACTGATTGCTAATAAACAAGATATAAACAGGGGGCTGGTAAACAGCCAGCCCTCTGAAAAATAAACTAAAAAACTATAATCTTTTAAAATCTTAATTAAAGTAGAAGGAGATAAGACAATGAACTTAGTACAGGACAAAATAGTTATAATAACAGGTGGAACAAGTGGTATAGGTCTTTGCGCAGCAAAAATATTCATGGATAACGGTGCAACAGTTTCTATATTCGGAAAAACTCAGGAAGAAGTAGATGCTGCTAAAGCAGAATTAAAAGAAACTCACCCAGATAAAGAAGTATTAGGATTTGCTCCAGATTTAACTAATAGAGATGAAGTTATGGCTGCAGTTGGTGCAGTAGCTGAAAAATACGGAAGATTAGACGTTATGATAAACAATGCTGGTGTTACTAGCTCAAACGTATTCTCAAGAGTTAGCCCAGAAGAATTCAAATATATGATGGATATAAACGTTACAGGTGTATTCAATGGTGCTTGGGCTGCTTACCAGTGCATGAAAGGTAGAAAAGAAGGAGTTATAATAAATACTGCTTCTGTAACAGGAATACACGGATCATTATCAGGAGTTGGATACCCAACAAGTAAAGCAGCTGTTGTAGGATTCACTCAGGCTCTTGGTAGAGAAATAATACGTAAAAACATAAGAGTTGTTGGTGTTGCACCAGGTGTTGTTAACACTCCAATGGTTGGTAATATACCAGAAGAAATATTAGATGGATACCTAAGCTCATTCCCAATGAAGAGAATGTTAGAACCAGAAGAAATAGCTAACACTTACTTATTCTTAGCTTCTGACTTAGCTAGTGGTATAACAGCTACAACTGTAAGCGTTGACGGTGCTTATAGACCATCATAAGATTTACTTTAATTTAAAACTGTAATTAGATAGATAATACGACGATTAATATAAAAAATGTTCTTTAAAAGAAAAGGAGAAATAAAATGGCTGGATTAAAAGATTTTCCTAAATTTGGTGCACTTTCTGGACTAAAAATATTAGATAGTGGATCTAACATAGCAGGACCTCTAGGTGGTGGACTTTTAGCAGAATGTGGTGCTACAGTTATACACTTCGAAGGACCTAAAAAACCAGACAACCAGAGAGGTTGGTATGGATACCCTCAGAACCACAGAAACCAGTTATCAATGGTTGCTGATATAAAATCTGAAGAAGGTAGAAAAATATTCTTAGACTTAATAAAATGGGCTGACATATGGGTTGAATCATCAAAAGGTGGACAGTATGATAGACTAGGACTTTCTGATGAAGTTATATGGTCAGTTAACCCTAAAATAGCTATAGTTCACGTTTCTGGATACGGACAGGTTGGAGATCCAGCATACGTAACAAAAGCTTCTTATGATGCTGTTGGGCAGGCATTCAGTGGATACATGTCATTAAATGGTGTTAATGAAGCATTAAAAATAAATCCTTACCTAAGTGACTTCGTATGTGGTCTTACTACTTGCTGGGCAATGTTAGCATGCTACGTAAGTACTCAGTTAACTGGAAAAGGAGAATCTGTAGATATAGCTCAGTACGAAGCATTAGCTCGTATAATGGACGGACGTATGATACAGTACGCTACTGATGGTGTAAGTGTTCCAAAAACTGGTAACAAAGATGCTCAGGCAGCTCTATTCAGCTTCTATACTTGTAAAGATGGAAGAACTATATTCATAGGTATGACTGGTGCTGAAGTATGTAAGAGAGGATTCCCTGTAATAGGACTTCCAGTTCCTGGTACTGGTGACCCAGATTTCCCAGAAGGATTCACAGGATGGATGATAAATACTCCAGTTGGACAGAGAATGGAAAAAGCTATGGAAGCATTTGTTGCTGAAAGAACTATGCCAGAAGTTGAAAAAGCTATGATAGATGCTCAAATACCATGCCAGAGAGTTTATGATCTTGAAGACTGCTTAAACGATCCTCACTGGAATGCTCGTGGAACTATAATGGAATGGGATGACCCAATGATGGGACACATAAAAGGTCTTGGATTAATAAACAAATTCAAAAACAACCCTTCTGAAATATGGAGAGGTGCTCCATTATTCGGTATGGACAACAGAGACATACTTAGAGACCTTGGATACTCTGAAGAAGAAGTTAACGATTTATACGCTAAAGGTATCGTAAACGAATTCGACCTTGAAACAACTATAAAACGTTACAAACTTGATCAGGTTATACCTCACATGGCTAAAAAAGATAAATAAGAAACGTATTAAATAATAAAATATAAATGTCGAGCCTGCCAGAATGAGAATTTTGACAGGCTTGATATTATAACGAAATGTTATAAAAAAAACAAAATAAAAATTGCTTAAATTTTATACAAGGAGAATTGAAATGACAGCAACAAACGCAAACTATAAAAAAGGCTTTATCCCATTTGCTATAGCAGCGTTACTAGTAGGTCTTATAGGTGGTTTCACAGCCGTTCTAGCACCTGCATTCGTAGCAGATATGGGTCTTAACGATAATAATACTACATGGATAGCACTAGCGCTTGCAATGTCTACAGCTGCATGTGCTCCAATACTTGGTAAATTAGGTGACGTACTTGGACGTCGTAAAACTTTATTATTAGGAATCATAGTATTCACAATAGGTAACGTATTAACAGCAATAGCATCTTCATTAATATTCATGCTAGGTGCAAGATTTATAGTTGGGGTTGGTACAGCGGCTATAGCTCCAGTTATAATGGCTTACATAGTTACAGAATATCCACCAGAAGAAACTGGTAAGGGATTCGCTCTTTATATGTTAATATCAAGTGCTGCAGTTGTTGTTGGTCCAACTTGTGGTGGATTAATAATGCAGGCATTTGGATGGAGAATGATGATGTGGGTTTGTGTTGCCCTTTGTGTAGTAACATTCTTCATATGTTCAGTAATGATTAAGAAAACAGACTTTGAAAAGAAAAGTCTTGATAACTTCGATAAAAAAGGTGCAGTATGCGTACTAATATTCTTCAGTTTAGTATTATGTATACCATCATTTGGACAGAATATAGGTTGGACATCAGCGCCATTCCTAGGTGTTACAGCAGTAGCTTTAGTAACATTATTCTTATTAATAAAAGCTGAAAGCAGTGCAGAAAACCCAATATTAAGTGGTAAATTTATGAAACGTAAAGAATTCATATTACCAGTATTAATATTATTCCTTACTCAGGGATTAATGCAGGCTAACATGACTAACGTAATATTATTCGTTAGAGCTACTCAGCCAGAAAATACAATAATATCAAGTTTCGCAATATCAATCCTTTACATAGGTATGTCTTTAGGTTCAGTATTCATAGGACCTATGGCAGATAAAAAAGAACCAAAAACTGTACTTACAGGATCACTTCTATTCACTGGTATAGGTTGTGCAATGATGTACTTCTTCACAGAAACTGCACCATTCGCAATGTTAGCTGGATCTCTAGGAATGTTAGGTATAGGACTTGGAGGAAATGCTACAATACTAATGAAAGTTTCATTATCTGGATTATCTCAGGCAGAAGCTGGATCAGGAACAGGAACATACGGATTATTCAGAGATATATCAGCTCCATTTGGTGTTGCGGTATTCGTACCACTATTTGCAAACACAGTTACAACAAGAATGGCTGGAGTAATGGCTAACGGAACTGCAGAAGCTGCTGCTAAATCATTAGCATCTGTTTCTTCTATACATACATTAGCATTAGTTGAAGTATGCTGTGTAATATTAGCAATAGTTGCAGTTAGAATGCTACCCAAAATACACAATAAATAATTTAAAAATAATAACAGAGTTGAAAAAACACTCAATTAAAAGAGGGGCCTTGAGCCCCTTTTTTAGTGTAAAAATGACAAAATACTATCAAATTTATATAAATGATAATTAAACTCGTCAACCAAAGAAATATTCACAAAGTAGATAATAATAGATATTCAAAAAGTGATATATTATTAGGCAAAAAGTGCAAGAAATTAGCGAGTATTCGACAACTTTTTGTCCAATGGTAGAAAAGAATATTTGTTATCATAAATATAGACAAAGGGCTTTGACCAAAACTAAGGAAAAAGTTTGCATAATATAAAAAATAAAATAAAATAAAAAAATAAAAATAAAATAAAAGCGAAAGGAAAAAACAACATCATGGATATGAAAAATTCTAAACTATTCTCACCTTTAACAATAGGATCATTAACATTAAACAACAGAGTTGGTATGGCACCAATGAGTATGGACTACGAAGCTGCTGACGGAACAGTTCCAAAAAGATTAGCAGATATATTTGTTCGTAGAGCTGAAGGTGGAACAGGATATGTAACAATAGACGCGGTAACAATAGATAGTAAATATAAATATATGGGTAATACAACTGCTTTAGATTCTGATGATTTAGTTCCTCAGTTCAGAGAATTTGCAACAAGAGTTAGAGAAGCAGGAAGCACATTAATACCTCAGGTTATACATCCAGGACCAGAATCAATATGTGGATACAGACACATAGCACCACTTGGACCATCAGTTAATACAAATGCTAACTGCCACGTGAGCCGTGCTATAAGTGTAGATGAAATACATGAAATAATAAAACAGTTTGGACAGGCTGCTAGAAGAGTTGAAGAAGCAGGATGCGGTGGTATAGGATTACACTGTGCACATGCTTACATGCTACCAGGTTCATTCTTATCTCCATTAAGAAACAAAAGAATGGATGAATACGGCGGATGTCTAGATAATAGAGCAAGATTCGTAATAGAAATGATAGAAGAAGTTCGTAGAAATGTAAGTCCTGATTTCCCAATAATGCTTAGAATATCTGGGGATGAAAGAATGATAGGAGGAAACTCTTTAGAAGATATGTTATACTTAGCTCCAAAATTTGTTGAAGCTGGTGTAAATATGTTTGAAGTTTCTGGTGGTACTCAGTACGAAGGATTAGAATACATAATACCAAGTCAGAACAAAAGCATAGGTGTAAACGTACACGAAGCATCTGAAATCAAAAAAGTTGTAGATGTTCCAGTTTACGCTGTTGGTAAAATAAATGACATAAGATACGCTGCTGAAATAGTTGAAAGAGGACTAGTTGATGGGGTATCAATAGGTAGACCATTATTAGCAGATCCAGACTTATGTAACAAAGCAAAAGAAAACTTATTTGATGAAATAACTCCATGTGCAAGCTGCGGAGGAAGCTGTATAAGCCGTACTGCAGATAGACCACAGTGTCGTTGCCATATAAACCCAAGAGTTGGATTTGAATATGATTATCCAGAAGTTCCAGCTGAAAAATCTAAAAAAGTTTTAGTTGTAGGTGCTGGACCTGGTGGTATGATGGCAGCAGTTACAGCAGCTGAAAGAGGACATGATGTAACACTTTGGGAAGCTGACAACCAGATAGGTGGACAGTTAAACTTAGCTGTAGTAGCTCCAGGTAAACAGGAAATGACTAAATGGTTATCTCACTTAAACTACAGAGCTAAAAAAGCTGGAGTTAAAATGGTATTTGGACAGGAAGCTACAGTAGAAAACATAAAAGAATTCGCTCCAGAAGCAGTTATAGTTGCAACAGGTGCTAGACCATTAGTTCCACCAATAAAAGGAACTCAGGACTACCCAGTTCTTACAGCTCATGACTTCTTAAGAGGAAAATTCGTTATACCAAAAGGAAAAGTTTGTGTACTAGGTGGAGGAGCTGTTGCTTGTGAAACTGCAGAAACAGTATTAGAAAACGCTAGACCAAACGCATTCACTAGAGGATTTGATGCTAGTATCGGTGACGTAGATGTTACATTAGTAGAAATGTTACCACAGTTATTAACAGGAGTATGTGCTCCAAATAGAACTCCATTAATAAGAAAACTTAAAAACAAAGGTGTTCATATAAATGTAAATACTAAAATATTAGAAGTAACTGACCACGACGTTAAAGTTCAGAGAGCTGACGGTACAGAAGAATGGTTAAAAGGATTCGACTACATACTATTCGGACTTGGTTCTAGAAACTACGATCCAATATCTGAACAGATAAAAGAATTCGTTCCAGAAGTACACGTTGTTGGGGATGCTAAGAGAGCTAGACAGGCAAGCTTTGCAATGTGGGAAGCTTTCGAAGCAGCATACAGCTTATAAGATACAAAATAATATAGTCTAAAATAAAGGGATATCTCAGACGGGATATCTCTTTTTTATTGCTTGAATTTATAATCTAAGTGCAACAAAAAAAAGAACTCATATCATTTTCTTGGTATAATATTCATGCCAACAAAAATTAAACCAAGGAGAAAATGATATGAGTCTATATAACCATCTTACAATAAATGAGCGAGAAAAGATACTATTTTTTTATGCAAAAGGATATTCTATATCTAAAATAGCTAAAGAAATTAATAGAAATAAGTCTACTGTATCAAGAGAGCTACGCCGTAACAAGATAAATAATGAATACAGTCCTAGTAATGCTCAAAATCTTTATATAAATCGTAGACAAAAATGTAAACCTAAAGAAAAACTTTCTAATCCAAGTATATTTGAATATGTTAAAACTAAATTTTTAGAAGAACAATGGTCTCCTGAGCAAATAGCCGGAAGGCTTAAATTAGAAAAAACTAATCTTAGTATAAGTTATCCGACAATATACAGAGGTATATATAAGGGATTATTTGATACAAAAGCTGAGAAAAAATCTAGCGGTAATAAAGGTGCGATTAGAAAATTAAGACATAGAGGTAAGACAAGGCATACAAAAGCTCATTTAGAAAAGAGAGGTAAAATACAAATTAGCAACAAAATTTCTGATAGACCAGAAGCTGCTGAAAATAGGGAACGTTTAGGAGATTGGGAAATTGATACAGTTTGTGGAAAGGCTGGAAAAGCGTGCTTGGTTACTATTGTAGATAGAAAAAGTAGATTTACAATTATAAGAAAAGTTAAGCGGAAAAATAGTCATTTTGTTACAGCTGCGCTTATTGAAGCTTTAAAGGATCTTCCACTAGAAACAGCAACACCAGATAGAGGTAAGGAATTTTCTAAGCACTCAGAAGTTACAAAAGAACTTGGTGTTGAGTTTTATTTTCCGTTACCACATCATCCTTGGCAAAGAGGTACAAATGAAAATACTAATGGTTTGATAAGAGAATATTTCCCGAAGGGGTTTGATATTACAAACGTTCCTCATGAGCTAGTTCAGTTAGTTGAAGATAAGTTAAATACTAGACCAAGAAAATGTTTGGGGGTCAAAACACCCTTCGATGTATTTTATAATAAACTGTTGCACTTAGCTTGAAAATTCGCCATAAAAAAAATAGATTGTATTATTTTTATAATATTTGTTATAAATTTATCTAAATTTGACTAGAATTATTAAATAAAGTATTATATATTATAATAATTAATATTTACATTGATATAAAATTATTTTGTGGGAGTGTTGACTGTGCATATAAATAGAGGTATAATTTTCAGACAGACAGACAGACAGACAGACAGACAGACAGACAGACAGACAGACAGACAGACATTAAATAATGTAGGTCTATTTTTGGTGCTAAAAAATATAATAATATGATAATCAAAGGATATATTTATCGTTTTTTGGATAAATATATCCTTTTTTTTACATTAAACTATATAAAAATTAACTTTTATATAGTTTAAGAAATTGTAGTTAAAGTATAAATATAAAATCTATTATGCTTCTAGAGATATAAGATATAGGTTGACGGTTTTGTCTTAGTCTTAATTCTATATTGTTGCAAGATAAAGAGATATTTATATTATAAAAGTGAATATATACACGAAGCATTAGTGTTTAATAGTATATGTGCTGGTGTTGAAATATAATTTAATAAATAATTAGAATGGAGTATATGATGAAGATTTATAAATTTATATTATATAATAGAAATAAAATATTAAATTCAATAAGTGATATAAATAAAAAAACACTGGAATCTATTTTGCGGATAATACCTTTTTTAATGATGACTATATCTACTTTCATAATGCTTGTAGAAGTAATTTTGTTCATTATAGGAGAAATTTTTTTGAAACAAAGCAATAATATGAGAATAGAGTTATTTACAAGTGGTATAATTAATAAAATTATTCTAATTTTATTAATTATAGAAATAATAGGAATTAGTATTTTATTATATAAAAATAAATATAAAGGAAAGTTATATAAAATAAAGGTATTAATATATTTATTTGGTGGAATATTAGGATATATTACAAATATATTATTTATTGGTAAATCTATTATTATAAAAATTCCATATGAAATGCAATGTAAAATAATAGATACAGTACTTAATAAAATAAATATTAATATTTTATTAAATATAATTAGAGTAAATATTTTTATAGGGATAATTTCTTTAATTTTACTCATTGCAATGATAATTAAATCACAATATAAATTTATTTTGAAAGATATAATTTTAGCTATAATTATTTCATTAGTATTAAATCCAATAATATTAATTTTAGTAAAAAATATTTTTAGTATTATATCTTTTATTTTTAAACTACTAATTGTAGGTATAGTATTATATTTAATTAATAAAATATCTGATTGTAGTAATGATGAAAATATGGAATATAATAACATTGAAACGAGTATAAATAATAAAAACAAAATAAATAATAATAACTCGAAAAACTATAAAGAAGATAAAAAAGAATATGAAGTAAGAAAAGTAATTAAGGATTTTAAAGGACCATTTTTCAGAGATAAAGGTGGTTTAGGAATTTTACAAGGGCAAGAAGATTATATATATTGCTATAATATTTATAAGGAAAAAATGGCACTATGCCCTGTTTCAGATTTTGAATCTGGTGATGTAATAATAAAAGATGCAAGAAATGGATTAAGAGTAACTGAAGTTGCTGGATGCAATAGACCATGGAGATAAAATATAAGGAGAATAAAAAATGAAAAGAAAAAGATTAACTATGTCTATATTAGTAGTAATTATTGCAACTATTGTTTTAGCTATATCAATGATGTATAACTCAGGTGTATTATCTAATAAGGAAAGTACAAGTTTAGAAGATAATATTAAAAAAGAGAAAGAAATATTGAATACTGTTAAAGTAGAAGAGGATAAGATATTAGAAGAATTAAAAAGAGGAGATTTCTCAAGATTTGAAGGAATATATATACCTGACGATAAAGATAGTAATATTTATGGTGGCGGAGAAAAATTAAATGATTTAATTCTTGATAAGGAAGGTAAAATATCTGGAGGAGGAATGAGAGCATTAGATAGCGATCCATATCCATATGAAAAACCAAAAGAAGTATTAAAAAATAAAGATGGATCTTATTTATGTATGATTAATGAGAATATTACGTTTTCAATATATCCAAAAGGAAAAATAGAAAATAACGAGTATATAGGAGAAAAAAGAAAATATCTAAAAGACAAGGTTTATATACATTGTATATTAAAAGATGGAGGAGTTATGGATGTTGTTTATTATATAGACGATGATAAACATGATAATAATTTAAATAAAAAAGAATCTGAAATAAAAAATTATGATGGTGTTGATTGGGTAGATGTAAATATTTTTTCTGATGAAACGGGATCAACATTTATATCAGGATTAGGAATTGAATACACTGTAGTAAATATGGAAATAAATAATGAATCTTCAAGAGAAACAGTTGTGATTGAGGATAAAAATGGCAATGAATATACGATTTATAATATACCAGGATTTCAAGTAGATTCTGAAACAGGAATATTATACTATAATATTTATAAAAAATAAAAAATTTTTAAAGAATATCTCCAAAAGGAGAATATATACTCCATAAGTGCTGATAAAATATGTTTATAAACTCAATGAGAGATTTATAAATTATTTCGAGAAAAGGGGTATCCATATATGATTAACAACATTAACTTATCAATTAAAGAAAAAAGTGAAACAAAAGTGATTTTTACTTCTGAAAAAGAAGCAAAAGAATACTTTGATTTAAAGTATAGAGAGGAAATAAAAAAATTATTAAAAGAGGAGGAATCTGAACTTCAGAGAAAAATAGATAGATATACAGAGTTAATTGAAAACAAGAAAAAGGAAATAGAAAATCTTGATTACAATAAACATACGTATCTATTTAATAATAAAAATTATAAAAATGAAATTAAAGCAAATAAAAAAACAGAACTTAAAAGATACTACTCGATTTCTAAAAGTAAAGGAGGTTATGAAGTAAAAAAAGTAGTTTATAATGCTGAGGTTAATAATAGTGTAAATACTAAGGATTCTAATGAAGGTAAAATAAATGAAATATCAAAGTATATAATGCCTGAAAACTTAGGTGTTAGTCAGTTTGATAAATTTATTTCTTCTGAAAATAGAAGAATAGGTAGAGCGATTTCCAAAAAGCTAGAAGAATCAATTATATAAAAAGCTACTTATAAGTTTTGTGGTATATTCCTTTAATAAGGGAATATACTGCAAACTTTAGATATAGTTCTTAAAATTATTAAGAAGGGAGAGCAATAAAGTGAAAGCAAAAATTTCACCAGAATCTAGTTCTATTCTTATACTAGAATGGCTCAGAAAAAATACTGATGAGGAAAATCCTGTAAAAAATGTAAATCAAATGATAAATGGTAGTAAAAAAATAGACTTTGAAGGAGATAAAGCAACATTATCAAAAAGAATAAAAGTAATGGCTAAGTATCTTATGGAAAATGAATTTGATACATTTGGAAAGATAAGATTAAAAGATGGTAAATCAAAAGATTACATTTCAGAAGATGATATGATATATGAAATAGATAATGATGATTTAGATAGGATTTCTCCAAAGGAAATATATTATGAACATACTTTTGATAAGAATGAAATAGATATTATTGTAGAAGGAGTACTATTATCAAAAAAAATAGATTATAAACATGCTAAAAAGTTAAAGGAAAAAATAATAAAAAGTTTAGCAAGTGAGCACTATAAAGATAGATTTGATGAAATATATAAAATATATGAGAAATCAACAGAAAATTCAAAATTAATATATGAAAATATCAAAATAATACAACAAGCTGCAAAAGAAAGAAAAACTATAGATTTTTCATTTAATATGTATGATAAAAATAAAAATATACAATTTTTAAAGACTAAAAAATATTTAAGTCCATATTATGTTGTTTTAAATAATGGTAAGTACTATATGATTGGTTGCGATAATGTCGAAAAGAAAGAGGGATTTATATGGAGAGTAGATCTTATGACAGATATAAAAATAAATTCTGGTGATAAATCAAGAGGTAAATATATAAGAAAAGAAGATATTAAAAGGAATATATTTTATGAGGTAGATAGTGATGAATTTATAATAAAGCATATAGATATGTCATATGATACACCTAAAACTATAACAATGAAACTTTTTAAAAAAGCAAAATTAAAAGATGGTAAAGAAATATATAATTATACAATTTTGTATGATAAATTTGGGGAAAATTTTGAAGTGTTAGAAGAAACAGATGAGTATTCAAAAGTAAGAGTAACAGCATCTCCATTTGGCGTTGTGAATTGGTCTTTAGGGTACAGTTCTGACATTGAAATAATAAAACCAGATGATGTAAGAAAAATGGCAAAAGATAGAGTAAATATACTATTAGAAAAATATAAAAATGATATAGTGGAGGAATAGAAAATGGATAATAAAGAAAAAATAATAGAAATAATATTAAAAGAGAATGATGCAAATAATATTTTGAAAGAACTTACAGACAATAATTTACTAAATGAATTTGATTTTTCTAATGACTGTTGTAAAAAAAATTATATTGAGGAGAAAGATACTCTTTATAAATATATAAAATACAAAGTATCTAATATGGATGTAATTGATTCAAAATATGAAAGAAGTATAGTATTAAGAAATAATATTAAAGAAATAAAAGAAAGTGGTGTTTTAGATCCAGACTCAAAGTCAAAAATATTACAATCAATTTATAATAAGCTGTATAAAGACTGTTTAAAAAATGAAAAACTAGAAAGAATAGTAACTAATAAAAAACATAATATCTGTGGTGATACTATGAACTCGGTTTCTATAACACTTAATAAATCGATAGAGCGTCTTTTAAAAGCAAGTGAAAAAAATGAGTTGGAAAAAATAAAAAATGTTATATATGATGATGCAGATGATATTTTACTTAGAGATATAGAATATTTAAGAGAGGAGTTAAATAGTTTTAAGATTTCTTGGGGAGACTTTTCAACTAAATATACAACAGAATTATATCTTAATTATGAAAAAAATCTACGAAGAAGAGGTATTAGTAACTTTAGTTTAAAAAAATATTTAGAAGGAATTGGTGCATTAGAACTAATGGAAGTATATCATACATTAGGTAATTTTATAATTATACCAGAAGGATGTAATGCTCCTAGAGGTTCTTCATTAAAAGATTATTGGGATTTAACACTGCTTTGTATATACAATGATTACTTTAAAAAAGAAGATAAAAAATACTGTATAGAAAAAATATCTGGTAAAAAAAATATAGAAAATATAAAGCGGTATAAAGACTATCTAGATACTTTTAATACATGGGAAACATTTATTAAAGCGAATTTCCTTGAAAGTTTTGTGGAAATAGAAAAGGATGAAAATGGAAAATATTCTTATGGCAAACCAAAAGAACTATGGGAAGGACATTTTGAAGGTGAACTTCTTCCTACAAATATAGAGCAGTGTATAGAGTATTTTAATAATAGTGCAGAATGGATAAAAGAACGTACAACAGCTATGGTAAATGCTTTAAATAAGATAGAAAACAAAGAAATTGAAATTAAATAAGTTATATAATTTACAAAAATAACACTAAAAACAAATTATTTCAAGCCGAGAAATTAACCTAAAAATAAATTTCTTGGCTTGAAAATAATGAATAACAAAAAATTGGAGGTAATTATGAACAAGAAACTAGTTACAGCAATGGCAGCCACTATGGCTGTTGGAAGTATCACAACAGGTGTTGTAAGTGCAACAACTACAGAAGAAAAATTAGTAGGAGAAAACAGAATTGACACAGCAATAAAAATAAGCAAAAAGGGTTGGTCAAATGCAGATACAGTAATATTAGTAAATGATTCTGCTATACCAGATGCATTATCAGCAACTCCTTTTGCAGATGCAAAAGATGCACCAATACTTCTAACAAGTAAAAAAGGACTTAACCAGCAAACAGCAGAAGAAATAAAAAGATTGGGTGCAAAAAATGCTATATTAATAGGTGGAAATGCGGTATTACCAACTAGTATAGAAGATGAATTAAAAGTTTTAAATGTTAATTCAGAAAGAATAAGTGGTGAAACAAGAGAAGAAACCGCATTGGAAATAGCAAAAAGACTAGATGGAATAAAAGATGTATCAGAAATAGCCGTAGTCAATGGAACTACAGGTCTTGCAGATGCTGTATCTGTGGCTTCTGCTGCAGCTGAAAAAGATATGCCAATACTTCTTGCAAGTCCTAAAAAAGGATTAGAAACTTCTAATAAATTTATAAATGAAGAAAATATAAAAGCTTCTTATATAATAGGTGGTACTAAAGCTGTTCCAGAAATAATAGTATCAAAACTTCCTGGTAAACAAAGAATACAAGGAGATAACAGAAATGATACAAATGCAAAAGTAATAGAAAAATTCTACACTAACGAAAAGCTAAATAATATTTACTTAGCTAAAGATGGTATGGGAAATAATAACCAATTAATAGATGCCTTAGCTGTTGGTGTATTAGCAGCAAAAAATGATTCTCCAGTATTAATTGCATCTAATAAGCTTAGTGAAACACAGAAAAAAATAATAAAAAATAAAAAAATATCTGTAATAACTCAAGTTGGTGGAAATGGTAACGAAAAGGCATTTGCTGAATTAAAATCAATATTAAATCCTTCAACTGCAAATGAAATAGTAAAATACGATGGTTCATATGATTCAACACCATTAGATATAGAATTAGAATCTCCTAAGGATAATTTAAAGTTTGAAATATATGAAAAAGAAAGTGGTAAAAAAGTAAATATAATAAAAGATATAACAATAGAAAATGATTCATTAGATGAAAATAATTATTTATATAGTATAAAATTAAAACAGATATTAACAAAAGGTAAAGTTTATGAAGTAGTTGCTACAGATGGAAATAAAACTGAAAAAGTAGAAATATCAACAAATAAAAATTATGTATATATTCCTATAAGTAAGACAAATGAATTATATGATATCAATAAATATGAAGGAAAAACAGTAGTACTAGAAATGGGAACATACGATTTAGAAAAACAAGTAAAAGTAAATAAATCTCTTGAAATAATTGGTGGAGATAGTTCTGCTCCATCAGTTTTAAGACCAAAAGATGATGTTAATTGGGAGATTAAAGATAAAAAAGACTCATCTATAGTATTAATAGAAAATGCAAATAATGTAAATTTATCATGGTTAGAAATTAGTGAAGCTAGAAATGTAAAAGTTGGAAATATACAGTCTGATGGAGTAGGAGTAAATATACATAACTCTAATGTTAATATGGAAAAAGTAACTTCTATGTATAATGATTGCTCTGGAATATTAGTAAACGGATCAACTCTAAATGCAGATGGTATATTCTGTGAAGAAAATGGAGTTGGAGCTATAAATGTAGAAAAAGAAAATGGACTTAAAAATAATACGGTTGTAAAAATAAAAGGTGCTGAAATTTTAGATGGAATGGCAGTATACAGTAATTCTACAAATAAGGAATATTTAAGTAAAATAAATTTAGATATAAGAGATTATGATAATATAGCATATAGTCAAATGGATACAGTAGGTCAAAGAACAGTATGGGAATTGGCAAAATAATTAAAATGATAGTGTTTTAATAACATTTTAGATAAAAATAAAAATGGGATATCAACATTATGTTAAGTAATGTGATATCCTATTTTATTTAGAAATAATATTCTTGCATATTATCTAAACATAATACTCCAAGTCTTCCACCGAAGCCAAGACCACAGTCAACGCAGATACTATCTTTATTATGATAAATAAAATCTGGTTCAGCACCGTCAATAAATCTAGTTGGTAGATGACCAACAATAATTGTAGCATATTCATAATCTATATCAAAATCATGAGGTCCAAAGATTAAATCTGTAGGTTCAAAAAAATCTATGGGAGTGTCTACATCATCAGTAGATATTCCTCCATGAACAAGTAAGTAATCATTTCCATTTATGGAAATCTCCTCATAACATGGAAGAGAGTTTAAATAATTTATAATTTCATATTTTTCATCCATACTTAATTCTAAGAAAGAGTATAAAGTACTTTCCTGACCTATAGATTCAGTAGCTAAAAATTCATTTATTAAATCAATGGCATCAGATTTATTGTTTCCAATTTGAGTTAATTCAAAAAATTCATCACTAAGAGTGTGTTCATGATTTCCATTGATAAGAATTACATTATCTCTATCCATTGTATCTTTGATAATTGAAATTCCATCAGAACCACGGTCAAATACATCTCCAATTATATATAAAGTATCATCATTTTTAAAATTTACATAGTTTAAAAATTCAATATACTCATCGTAATATCCATGAAGATCACTACAAACATAAACCATACAAAGCCTCCAAAATAAATTATTCTTTAAAAATAAACATAAAAATATCATATAGTTTTTTATTATATATTTATTATATCAAATTTGTTGTGGAATAAATTCCCAATTATAAACATTTTTGGAAAATAAAAAAATGATATATTATATAATATATAAGAAGAATTTATAAAAAGTAAAATTAAAACAAATTAAGAAAAGGGGGATATTAGTGAGCAAAATACTAGTAGTTGGAAGTCTTAACCTAGATTATGTAATAGAAGTAGAAAATATGCCAAAA
>OGEP01001587.1_pt1 | contig 24023 bp, 24 predicted proteins | sample 1570721 | NCBI WGS metagenome assembly OGEP01 (sample SAMEA2582131, study PRJEB24529) | metagenome | biome: Human gut stool | place: China | collected 2011 | reverse complement strand
GTATGCTTGAAAAAGGTAGTCAAGCAGCGCGTGAAGTTGCTGGACAAACATTGGCAGAAGTAAAAGAAGCAATGGGAATTAATTATTTCTAAAATCAAACCAATCGAGTAGCAGATGTTACTCGATTTTTAGTTAAAGCGAACGAATTTTCAGAAAAATAACGTTTTAAAGATATTTTTACAGAAAAGACGAATATAGCCCCGAAAAGCCTTTTTATATTAACCATATGAGTTGACAAATGAAATTGGCGTGATATGATATTAACAATATAAAATTACTGGTTACGGAATAGCTGGTAAATCAATAAGAAAAGAGGATTTATTTCATGTCAAATTGGGACACTAAATTTTTGAAAAAAGGGTTTACCTTTGATGACGTCTTGCTCATTCCTGCTGAAAGTCATGTACTTCCAAACGAAGTCAACATGCAAACAAAACTTACTGACAATTTGACATTGAATATTCCAATTATCACAGCTGCCATGGATACTGTCACTGACAGCCGTATGGCTATCGCCATTGCGCGTGCCGGTGGACTTGGTGTCATTCATAAAAATATGTCTATCCAAGAACAAGCTGAAGAAGTTCGTAAAGTTAAACGTTCAGAAAATGGTGTTATCATTGACCCATTCTTCTTGACTCCAGAAAATACTGTTTCTGAAGCGGAAGCTTTGATGCAGAACTATCGTATCAGTGGTGTGCCAATCGTTGAAACTTTGGAAAATCGTAAATTGGTTGGTATCATCACAAACCGTGACATGCGTTTTATCTCAGACTACCAACAACCAATTTCTACTTACATGACTAGTGAAGAATTGGTTACAGCGCCAATTGGCACTGATTTGGAAACAGCAGAGCGTATTCTTCATGAACACCGCATTGAAAAATTGCCATTGGTTGACGAAGAAGGCCGTCTCTCAGGTTTGATTACAATCAAAGACATTGAAAAAGTCATTGAATTCCCTAAAGCTGCTAAAGATGAATTTGGTCGTCTTTTAGTCGCCGGTGCTGTTGGTGTTACATCAGATACATTTGAACGTGCAGAAGCTTTGTTTGAAGCTGGTGCAGATGCTATCGTTATTGATACTGCTCACGGTCACTCAGCTGGTGTACTCCGCAAAATTGCAGAAATCCGTGAACACTTCCCAGACCGTACATTGATTGCTGGTAACGTTGCGACAGCTGAAGGAACACGTGCTCTTTACGAAGCTGGTGTTGATGTGGTTAAAGTTGGTATCGGACCTGGCTCAATCTGTACAACACGTGTGGTTGCCGGTGTCGGTGTTCCTCAAGTAACTGCCATTTACGATGCAGCAGCTGTTGCGCGTGAATACGGTAAGACGATTATCGCTGACGGTGGTATCAAGTATTCAGGAGACATCGTAAAAGCTCTTGCTGCGGGTGGAAATGCCGTCATGCTCGGCTCAATGTTTGCTGGTACTGATGAAGCCCCAGGTAAAACTGAAATCTACCAAGGTCGTAAATTTAAAACCTATCGTGGTATGGGCTCAATTGCAGCTATGAAGCAAGGTTCAAAAGACCGTTACTTCCAAGGCTCAGTCAACGAAGCTAATAAATTAGTTCCAGAAGGAATTGAAGGTCGTGTGGCTTACAAGGGTGCCGTTGCCGATATCGTTTTCCAAATGCTTGGCGGTATTCGTTCAGGTATGGGATATGTTGGTGCAGCAACTATCAAAGAACTTCATGACAATGCTCAATTCATTGAAATGTCAGGTGCTGGTTTGAAAGAAAGCCACCCACACGATGTTCAAATCACAAATGAAGCTCCAAACTACTCAGTACAATAATAATTATCAATGAAAGAAGCTGCTGTATGGTTAGCTTCTTTTTTGCGCCTAAAAACATGGAACGGATAGGATAAAATACTTGATTAAAAGAATAAATAGTTAACCATCCTGTTGTTAAAATGGAACGTTTATAGTAAGATAGTCTTATGGAAAATTACGGAAAATTATTCAAAGAATTGCGTGAAGAACGCGGATTGACCCTCAGTCGTGTTGCCAAGGATAGCAAAATTTCAAAGTCAACGCTGTCTCGTTTTGAAAATGGAGAAACTCAGCTAGCCATTGATAAGTTTGTTTCGGCTGTGACAGCTATGTCATTAGAGATTGATATCTCTGAAAATCATCAGAAAGTCACAGATATAGTAGCTACCCCAACTCAGCCAGAAGCTAGTGAAGAAAAACTATCAGAGGCGGTAGTAGAACCAACATTAGCTGAGAATCAATTGGTAGAATTAGAAACTCTCTACAATAATAAACAGATGGTAGAAATCTTCAGTTTTCAAAATAATTTGTCATATGATACAATAGAAAACAGTCTTTTAAAAATTCTAGCTAAGACTTTTATTTCTGATTTGGGGCTTGATATGGAGTTGCCAGCATCAGATATTGAAAAAGTCCGCCATTATATTGGGACAGAAAAATCGCAAACACGTTTTTATTTTAAAGTGTTAGGTTATTTTGATGATTTGATGACAGATGACTTACTGGAAATGGTTTTAGCGAATTTTAAACAAGACCAGTCAATTGATGTGAAGCCAATGATTCATTTTATCAATCAGCGATTATCGACTGCTCTGAACCAAAACCATCTGAAAGAAGCAGCTACCTTATCCAGTTTAATCAATCGTCTGACAGAGTAAATAAGCTTTACAGCAGTTGACAACCTATTATTTATTTTATAAAGGAGTTAACTGTGGAAGGTATATTATTCGCTCTAGTTCCAATGTTTGCATGGGGAAGTATTGGTTTTGTTAGTAACAAAATTGGTGGTCGCCCTGATCAACAGACTTTTGGAATGACTTTGGGGGCTCTTATTTTTGCTCTGGGTGTTTGGTTTGTTGTTCATCCAGAAATGTCAGTATCGCTTTGGATTTTTGGGATTCTTGGGGGTATCCTTTGGTCTATCGGTCAAAATGGTCAATTTCATGCCATGCAATATATGGGGGTTTCAGTAGCAAATCCCTTGTCTAGTGGTGCTCAGTTGGTTGTCGGTAGTTTAATTGGTGCCCTTGCTTTTCATGAATGGACAAAACCAATCCAGTTTGTTTTAGGACTTATTGCTCTGGTTCTTTTGGTTATTGGTTTCTATTTTTCTAGCAAGCAGGATAATTCGGAAATGGCTGCTGACAGTGGTCTTCTGGATTTCTCAAAGGGATTTCGGGCACTAGCTTATTCAACCGTCGGCTACATCTCTTACACTGTGCTTTTCAATAATATCATGAAATTTGATGCCTTGGCAGTTATATTGCCAATGGCTGTTGGAATGTGCTTGGGAGCGATGATTTTCATGAAATTTAAAATGAGCTTCGAGCCTGTTGTTTTGAAAAATGCATTTGTAGGGATTATGTGGGGAGTTGGTAATATTTTCATGTTACTTGCAGCCGCAAAAGCAGGTCTTGCTATTGCCTTTAGCTTTTCTCAGCTAGGTGTCATCATTTCAATTATCGGAGGTATCCTATTCTTAGGTGAGACAAAAACGAAGAAAGAAATCCGTTGGGTTGCCATCGGTATTCTGTGTTTTGTCGTCGGAGCAATTTTATTAGGCATTGTGAAATCCTATTAACAGGTTGACAATAGTGTAAATATAAAAAGAGCTGAGATTTATAGTCTCGGCTCTTTTAGATATCAATATCGCCATCATTTTTTTCTTCACTCAGCTGTCCACTCTGAATAGTAAAAATTTTAAGGTTTGCTGGTAAGTTAGATAAGTGCTCTAGGCTTGTTGTTGTGATGAATGTTTGGACATTATCTCTAATGGCTTCAAGGAGTTTTAGTTGCCGATGATTGTCTAGCTCGCTCATGACATCATCAAGTAACAAAATTGGCGAGTCTCCCGTAATTGATTTGATAAGTTCAATTTCGGCTAATTTCAAAGATAAAATTAAGCTCCGCTGTTGCCCCTGGCTACCGAAGGTGGCATTGATGTCATTGATAAAGAATGAAAGGTCATCGCGATGTGGTCCCACACCAGTATTTTTCTTAAAGAGATCACGCTGATGATTTTTAGTGAGTTGCTTGAGAAAATCTTGACGAATCGTGTCAACTTGATTGAACTTGACAGAGGCTAGGTATTTAATGGTGAGATGCTCTAGCTCCGTGCTAATAGTGAAATGATGCTTGTCAGCTTCTTGACTTAATTTCTCGATAAAATTTAAGCGGTGCTCCATAACTCGGCTACCGTAATCAGCTAATTGCTCATCGAGAACAGATAAAAAGGCCATATCAACAGTCTGAGCGGTTTTTAAATACGTGTTTCGCTGCCTAAGGACATGATTGTAATTAGATAGGTCTGATAGGTAAACTGGTTTTATTTGCCCTAAATCAATATCAAGAAATTTACGGCGTAGGCTAGGAGACCCTTTGACAAGTTGCAAATCCTCAGGAGCAAATAAGACAACAGTCATAGCTCCAATATAGTCAGAGAGTTTAGCTTGTTTGAGATGGTTGACCTTGGTAACTCTTCCTTTGTCAGATAGATTAATATCAAGAGTGATGGTTCCATTTTGTCGGACGATTTCACCAGATACCTGCACTTCTTTTTCATTAAAATGGATTAGTTCTTTGTCAGAACGCGTGCGGTGACTGCGTGTTAGGGATAAAAAATAGATAGCTTCTAGAAAATTGGTCTTTCCCTGAGCGTTGCGACCAAGAAAGACATTTAAATTGGGTGAAAAACTAGCTTTGGCGGAGTCGTAATTGCGGTAGTGTTTTAAGTTAATTTCTTTAATCCACATATTACATTCCTGGGAAACGTGGCTTTTGAGCTTTTGGTTTGGCTGTGACCTTGTTTTGCTGAGACTTAGTCTGCTTTTTAACCTTTTGGTTCATTTCTTTAACGATAGCTGCAACTCTTTGCTTTTCGGCTAGAGCCTCTTGATGCTCTTTTTTCTCAGCTTCGCTGGGTTCAACCAAAGTGATAGTCACTTCTTGTGCTGGGATACTGACAATATCGCCAAGGCGCAGCTTTTTCCCACGACGCTTCTCATCCTCACCATTAAATAGCACAGTTGTTTCAGCAAGAAAGCCTTTGATAGCTCCCCCACTTTGAATAATACCAAGCTCTTTAAGAAGGGACTGAAGGGTAATATAATCATCAAAAAGTTTGTAATCCATGCGTCTGCTCCATTTTTTTTAATTCAAGTAATTATAGCATAAAAATGATATAATCTTAGCTGATAATATACTCTAAAAGGAAGTATTATGAAAATTGTTGATGGTGTTCAGTTACATCTAATAAAAAATACTATTTTAAAAACCAATCATTTAACGTTTAGATTTTCGGGAGTTTTTTCTGAAAAAACAGTGGCTCGTCGCGTTTTGGTAGCTCAAATGCTAGCAACTGCCAATGCAGATTACCCAACGATAAAAGCTTTTCGTGAAAAATTAGCTTCTCTCTATGGCGTAAGCTTGTCAACCAAGGTGTCAACTAAGGGGCTGGTACATATCGTTGATATTGATATTATCTTCATTAAAGATAAATATGCCTTTACAGCTGAGAATCTCTTGGAAGAGGTGATCACGTTTTTAGAAAGTATCTTATTTGCACCGCTGGTGTCAGTGGCCCAGTATCAATCTAAAATCTTTGATACTGAAAAATTAAATCTCATTCATTATTTGGAGACAGACAAAGAAGATAGCTTTTACAGTAGTGAATTGGCTCTACGCAAGCTATTTTATAGAAATCCCACCCTACAACTGTCTAAATATGGTGACGCTGAGCTTGTTACCGCAGAGAATTCTTTTACAGCTTATCAAGAGTTTCAAAAGATGTTGTCGGAAGATCAGTTGGATTTGTTTATTGCAGGTGAGTTTGATGATTACAGGATGTTGCAGGTAGTCAATAAAATGCCTTTTGAACCAAGGCAGGTCAATCTGACTTATTATTACCGACAAGATTATCAAAATGTCACCCGTGAGCTCTTGGACAAGCGTCCAGTTAATCAGTCTATTTTGCAACTTGGTTTTCATCATGAGCTTAGACCTCAAGATGATGATTATTTTGCACTGGTTGTGCTAAATGGCTTGCTCGGTTCATTTGCGCATTCTTTATTGTTTACAGAAATTCGAGAAAAAGAAGGACTGGCTTATACTATTGCCAGTCACTTTGATAGCTTTACAGGTTTGTTTACAATCTACGCTGGACTCGATAAAGAGCAACGCAACCGATTAGCGAGGTTAATCAATAAACAATTAGCAGATGTGCGATCAGGGAAATTTTCGATGGCCCTGGTCGGACAAACTAAAGAAATGTTAAAGACCAACCATCGCTTGTTGACGGATAATGTTAAATTTTTAATTGAACAGGCTTATAACGCCATGTATTTAGAAGGCATTCCTTCAACGGAAGAATGGTTGAACGGTGTTGATGTTGTAACGAAAAGTCAGTTGATGCGAGTAGCTGCTAGCCTGAAATTGCAAAGTCTTTACTTTTTAGAAGGAAATGAAGCATGATGTCTTATAATTACCCGACCATCGCAGAAACTCTTTATGTCAATCAATTACCAAATGGAATGATGGTCTATCTCATCCCTAAAAAACATTTTATGGAAACGACTGGGGTTTTGACAAGTCGTTTTGGCTCACTTGACAATAAGTTTACAGCAATGGGACAAGCCTACCAGTATCCAGAAGGGGTGGCTCATTTTTTAGAACATAAACTATTTGAACTATCAGAAGGTCTAGATGCTGCAACGGAATTTACAAAATTGGGTGCAGAGAGCAACGCCTACACCACCGTCGATAAAACAAGTTTTTATTTTTCAACGACTGGGAATCTTTCAGAAAGTCTAGCGCTTCTGCAAGAATTTGTCATGTCAACGCACTTGACAGAAGAGTCTGTTGAGCGTGAAAAAGAAATTATTGGTCAAGAAATCGAAATGTATCAGGATGATGCTGATTTTCGTCTATACCAAGGTATTCTAGAAAATCTTTTTCCCAAAACAGCTTTGGCGGAGGATATTGCAGGAAGTCGAAATTCTGTCAATCAGATTTCAGTTAAGGATTTAGAAGAAAATCATCAGTTTTTCTATCCCCCTTCTAATATGGAATTAGTTCTGGTAGGAGATTTTGAACCAGAGCAGATAATTGAAGAAATCAAGATCCAACAAAACAAGGCTGAGCAAAGAGAATTTTTGCCACTTGAGCGACAGGCGATTGTTTATCATTCGGTTATCAAAAATCGTTCGATGCATATGGATGTGTCACTTTCTAAGTTGGCAGTCGGTTATCGCGGTCCGAAACCTGATGGTGGTCGTTCATTATTAGAACAAAAGCTGAGCTTACAACTATTTTTTACCATGCTGTTAGGCTGGACATCTGAGATCAATCAGGCTTGGTATGACAGCAGGCAAATTGATGATTCTTTTGATTTAGAGATAGAGGTCAAGGAGGAGTATCAGTATTTGATTATTTCCCTTGATACGATTGAACCCATTGCTATGGGGACACGCTTGAAGCAATTTTTGACTCACTTTGAGCGTTCTAAGGATTTGACGGAAGCTCATTTTCAGTTGTTGAAGCGTGAATTGTATGGTGACTTCTTACGTAGTCTGGATTCTGTTGAGCATTTAGCTATGCAATTTGTGACCTATCACTTGGGTGAGGAAACTTATTTTGATGTGCCTAAACTCATAGAACAATTGACTTTAGAGCAAGTTGTAGCGGTTGGTCGCGAGTTTTTAGCGTCAGCTGATGTCACCGATTTTACGATCTTTCCAAAATAATCGAAATTACTCCCATTTTTTGCTATAATAGAGGAGATAATTATTATAAATTAAAAGGAATTAAGATGGTAGAAAAAACGATAGGTGATCTCTTAAGAGAGAATCGGGTAAAGTCGCATTTGACTTTAAGCGATATCGAAGAGCGTTCAGGTATTCCTTCTCATTATTTATTGGCCTTAGAACTTGATCAATTTACAATCCTTCCTTCAGAATCTGTAGAGAGTTGTTTATTGAAGTATGCTAATTTAGTTGGTCTCTCTCCAGAAACTATTTTAGCGAAGTATCGTGGTGAGAAAGAGACGCCCCTTCCTAAGGAAGAACCCAAACAAGCAGTTACCCCAGAGGTCACATTTCCAGATAAGGCTGAGGTCCCTCAAATTGCTGAAGAACCTGAAGCTCCCGTAGTTTCAGTCACTACTGAGGAGGAGAAGGTTTCAGAAGAAGATTCGTCTGAAAAAGGCTCTTACAAGCCAATCACAGGGACGAGGTCAAGCCGTTATCGCCAAACGGAGTCATCCAAAGGTAATTCTTGGCCAATTGTTGTTCTGAGTGCAGTAGCAGCAGCTATTCTAGCTTTTGTTGCCTACACGGTTTGGACTCAAACTAGCCAAGGTCAAAAAACGACAGCTAGCTCTTATTCTGTGACGAGTAATCAATCAAGCAGTTCTTCGTCAACGGCTTCCTCATCAACTAGCGAATCCAGCTCTTCTCAAGCACCAACGATTACAACAGAAGGTAGTGGTAATCAGCTGATGGCAACGATTTCTGGAGCGACGGCACCTGTAGAAGTTTCTATTAGTTATAGTGGTCAATCTGGAAGTTGGGTTTCGGTAACGAACACAGAAGCTGGCAGTACAGAGGCTACCTTGAATTCGGCAAATCCAACTTTGACAGCTAACTTAGCTTCGGGGACAACTTCATCAGTTATTACTCTAGGAATGACTGAGGGAATTAGTATCACAATTAACGGTCAAACACTTGATATGTCAGCTCTGACAGTTTCTGACTTGACTTACATTACCTTAACAATTCAATAAGGGGACATCATGTTCAAAAAAGAAAATATTCCTAATTTATTAACGGTAGCACGCATTATTTTGATTCCAGTCTTTTTAATCATGACTTCAATCTCAGCGTCACTCCCTTGGCACATTGCTGCAGCTGTTGTATTTGCAGTGGCTAGCATCACTGATTATTTGGATGGTTATCTTGCTCGTAAGTGGCACGTGGTTACAAATTTTGGTAAATTTGCGGATCCTTTAGCTGATAAGATGTTGGTTATGAGTGCCTTCATTATGCTTGTTGGTTTAGGGATGGCTCCCGCTTGGGTGGCAGCAGTCATTATTTGCCGTGAATTGGCTGTGACAGGTCTTCGTCTCTTGCTCGTTGAAACAGGTGGTACGGTTTTAGCGGCAGCTATGCCTGGTAAAATTAAAACTGCAACTCAAATGTTTTCTGTTATTTTGTTGCTCTGCCATGTAACTCTAATCGGACAAGTGATGCTCTACATCTCACTCTTCTTTACAATCTACTCAGGATACGATTACTTTAAAGGAGCAGGTTTCCTCTTTAAAGATACCTTTAAATAAAGATGACAAATATTATTGAAGTTAAGAATCTAGCTTTCAAATATGAAGAAAGTCAGGATTTTTATACCCTTGATAAGGTTTCGTTTCACGTGAAACGAGGTGAATGGCTGTCTATTATTGGGCATAACGGGTCTGGGAAATCTACCACTGTTCGTTTGATTGATGGGCTGTTGGAGGCTGAGTCTGGTCAAATTATTATTGACGGTCAGGTTTTGACAGAAGATAATGTCTGGGAAATGCGCCATAAAATCGGAATGGTTTTTCAAAACCCGGATAACCAGTTTGTTGGAGCGACAGTTGAAGACGATATTGCCTTTGGGCTAGAAAATAAAGGTATCCCCTTATCTGAGATGAAAGAACGTGTTGCGGATGCTTTAGAATTAGTTGGCATGTCGACTTTTAAAGACCGCGAGCCAGCTCGTTTGTCTGGCGGTCAGAAGCAACGTGTTGCCATTGCTGGCGCTGTTGCTATGAGACCAAATATTATTATTTTGGATGAGGCAACGAGTATGCTGGACCCAGAAGGTCGTCTAGAATTAATCAACACCATAAAAACAATTCGTGACCAGTACAATCTGACAGTTATTTCCATTACACATGATTTGGACGAAGTCGCACTCAGTGACCGTGTCCTCGTGATGAAATCAGGACAAGTTGAATCAAGCTCAACACCGAGTGAATTATTTGCTCGTGGTAATGAGCTAATGACATTAGGTTTAGATGTCCCTTTCTCTATGCGTTTAATGCAAGAGCTGAATCAAGCAGGTTTGAAAATGGGAGACGTCTATCTTACAGAAAAGGAATTAGAAAAAGAATTATGGAAATTCATCTCAAGCATGTAAGTTATACCTATCAAGCAGGCACCCCTTTTGAAGGGCGTGCCCTTTTTGACATTAACCTTGAGATTAAGGATGGCTCTTATACTGCTTTTATTGGGCATACAGGTTCAGGAAAATCGACAATCATGCAATTGTTGAACGGCTTGCATGTTCCGACACAAGGGCAGGTTGAAGTAGACGACATTGTTATCACCGCCAAATCAAAAAATAAAGATATTAAGCCCGTCCGTCAGAAGGTTGGGCTGGTTTTCCAATTTCCAGAGAGCCAGCTGTTTGATGAGACCGTCCTTAAAGATGTAGCCTTTGGTCCTCAAAATTTTGGAGTTTCTAAAGAAGAAGCAGAGCGATTGGCTAGAGAAAAATTAGCTCTTGTTGGTATTTCAGAGGATTTATTTGATAAAAATCCTTTTGAATTATCAGGTGGACAGATGCGTCGAGTGGCTATCGCAGGCATTCTGGCTATGGAGCCAAAGGTTCTTGTTCTTGATGAACCAACTGCTGGTTTAGACCCAAAAGGTCGCAAGGAGTTAATGACTCTTTTTAAAAACTTACACCAGCAAGGTATGACCATTGTTTTAGTAACACATCTCATGGACGATGTTGCTGACTATGCTGATTATGTCTATGTGCTAGAGGCAGGCAAGATAGTCTGTTCAGGTGAGCCTAAGACCGTTTTCCAAGGGGTTGATTTTTTGGAGAGTAAGCAGCTGGGAGTGCCTAAGATTACTAAGTTTGCTCAGAGATTGGTGGCGCGTGGTTTACAATTAGAGTCACTTCCTATTACTATAGAAGAATTTACTCAGGAGGTGAGTCATGGATAAACTTATTTTAGGACGCTATGTTCCTGGAAACTCACTGATACACCACCTAGACCCGCGCAGCAAGCTGTTAGCAATGATTATCTTTATCATGATTGTCTTTTGGGCTAACAACTTGGTGACCAACCTCATCATGCTAGCCTTCACGCTACTAGCAGTCCTCCTATCCAAAATCAAACTTTCCTTCTTCCTCAACGGCGTCAAACCCATGATTGGAATCATCCTCTTCACAACCTTCTTTCAGATGTTTTTCACTCATGGTGGTGATACTCTCTTTCTCCTTTGGATTTTTAAGGTCACGACCTACGGTCTCAATCAAGCTACGCTGATTTTCATGCGTTTCTTGCTGATTATTTTCTTTTCTACTTTATTGACTTTGACGACAACCCCGCTGAGCTTGTCGGATGCGGTTGAGGCTCTCCTAAAACCACTAGAGCCTCTCAAAGTTCCAGCTCACGAAATAGGTCTCATGCTATCACTCAGCTTGCGCTTTGTTCCAACTTTGATGGACGACACGACACGAATCATGAATGCCCAGCGTGCGCGTGGTGTTGATTTTGGAGAAGGCAATCTGATTCAGAAGGTCAAATCAATCATTCCAATTCTTATTCCTCTCTTTGCCTCTAGTTTTAAACGTGCAGATGCCCTAGCCGTTGCCATGGAAGCTCGTGGCTATCAGGGAGGAAATGGTCGAACCAAGTATCGTATTTTACAGTGGAAACTGCAAGATACCGTCACCATTTTTGTGATGTTCAGCTTAGCAGCTCTGCTATTTTTTCTTAAATCAAACTAAAACGCCCCTGGATGAAGGCGTTTTCTTTATCTCTCTTCAATCCTCCTGTAATATTTTTAATAAAACTCCAAAGTAGGAGTAATAATTAGAAGGTATGATAGTACTCGTATCATTTAAAGAAAGAGAGAACACAAATATGTTCAACAAAAATACAATTAAAAAAGAAACATCTGTCAAGTTAGGAGTAGCTGGTCTATTGATTGGTGCGGCAGTTAGCCTTGTCAGTGTTGCCAATGCTGATTCTTATACCGTACAATCAGGAGATACCCTATCAACGATTGCCTCAAGTCATAATACAACTGTGGATCAATTGGTGTTACGTAACAATATCGCTAATGCCAATCAAATTAGTGTCGGTCAAGTTTTGGAATTGGATGCGACGACTTCTACCACAACGACCTCTGCTTCAACAGATCAAACCACAACGGCTTCATCAGCGACAGCTTCAACATCATCAACATTGAGCGCAGCCGATGCCGCAGCTAAGGAAGAAATTGCACAACGTGAATCAAGCGGAAGCTACACTGCACAAAATGGTCAATACTATGGTCGCTACCAATTGAGCTTGTCTTACTTGAATGGTGACTTATCTGCTGAAAACCAAGAGCGTGTTGCGGATGCTTATGTAACATCACGTTATGGTTCATGGTCAGCAGCTCTCAGTTTTTGGAATGCTAACGGTTGGTACTAAACCCCTAGGTCAACTATAGAAACTCAAACTTCCTGTAATATTTTTAATATAGTTTCAATGGTCAAGTAATAAAAAAATTATAAGATATATACCGTAAGAATAGAGAGGTATTCGTATTAATGTATAGTCGAATGATTAAATTACAGAACCAGAAGCAAATTATGATTATAGGAGCTAGTGCTTTAGCAGCCCTTATTAGCTTGGGAATATTGATGCTAGCTTTTACAAATAGTAAGGCCGATACGGAAATTTTGACAGTTGCTGATACTGTAAAGGTTAAAGGAAGTGCCTCTAAAGTGCAAGCTTCAACCAACGAGACGAAAACGACTGAAATTAGCAAGCAAGCGGTGACAGAAACGAAGGCTACTGAAACACCTGCTTCGTCAGCAGCACCTGTAGTGGAAAACAGTGAAGTGACCAACACTGCTCCACAGGCAGAAGTTGTCCAAACAAGCTATACTGTTTCTGAACCAACCACTCAACAACATGTTGCTAGCTCACAAACGCAATCTTATGCTACAGCTACAAGTTCAGCATCAACAACAGCTGTAGGAACGCTCGCAAATGGAAATACAGCTGGTGTAGTTGGCTCAAGTGCAGCAGCACAAATGGCAGCTGCAACAGGCGTCCCTCAATCAACATGGGAACACATTATTGCGCGTGAGTCAAATGGAAATCCGAATGTTTCTAACGCATCAGGAGCATCAGGTCTTTTCCAGACAATGCCAGGTTGGGGATCTACGGCAACTGTTCAAGATCAAATCAATTCAGCTATCAACGCCTACAATGCTCAAGGTTTATCAGCCTGGGGCTACTAATAAAAAAGTCATTGGTTGTACTAACCGATGACTTTTTTGATGTCTTGAATGTGATGAATAAGGTAATCTGGTTGACAAGATTCCAAGTCCTCTATTTTGCCAAATCCCCAACTAGCAGCAATTGTTTTGATACCAGCCGACTGCCCGCCCATAATATCGAAAGTAGTATCTCCAACAATGAAGGTGTCATCCAGATTAGGTTGATGTTCATGAAGACAAGCTTTAATAACGTCAACTTTTTTGAAACGATTGTCAATGGAACCGTAAATAGATTTGAAATAGGATGCAACTCCAAGATTATTTAACATCAGCTTAGCCATGGGTTCATGCTTACTTGTAGTAACGTAAATATCGTGTCCATTTTTTGTCAATTCTTGTAAAGATGTTTTGACGTTATCGTAAAGTGCAGTTTCTAAAACGCCTTTTTGGGAATAGTAACTTCTAAAAAAGTGAATAGCAGTTTCAATCTCCCCAGGGCTACTGAAAAAATTCTCAAACGTTGTTTCGAGTGGAGGGCCTATAAAGGTTAGTAGTTCTTTCTTGGCAAGTTCAGGTAGTTGACACTTTTTAAAAGTGTAGCGGAAACTGTTGAGAATACCTTGGCTAGAATCAACCAAAGTTCCATCAAGGTCAAATAGGATAGATTTCATGAGTTTCTCCTGTAAATGGATTACAAAGATTTATTGCCAGACATTCCTTGTCTCTGAAAGTCATCTTTAAAATAAAAGGGAAGAGTGACTTTATTTTTGAAAACTCTACGTAAGAAAACTGTCTTTGGTAATAGTTGATGATATTGAGATAGCTGTTCCATGGGAACCAATGAGGATGATTTGATGACGATGGTCTTCTAAAAGTTTTTCAGGGGCTGTCACGTTTCTATCTTGAACTTCTTGTAAGGATTCACCATCACTTAGTTTGTAAGAAAAATCGTGCCATTGTGCCGAAGTGAAAGCGGTAAAATTTTCAATCCAAACCCTATTAATCTTTCGCTCTCTGAAGTCATCGATTTCCTGTACATCTAACTGATGGTCTATCGCAGTGGACTTAATGGTATCAATGGCTCTTTTGTAAGGACTTGAGAAGATAGCATCAATATGCCTATCCTTGAAAAATTGACGAATTAGTTGACTATCTTGTAAACTTTTAGTGGACAATTCTCTACTTAAATCATCGTGGTCATGGTAGTTAGGCTCGGCGTGCCTGATAAAATAGACTGTTGTCATTGGCCAAAAATCTCCTTGCTAATTTTTCGTCCTGTTGGTGTGGCAGCAAGTCCGCCTTCTGCAGTCTCACGGAAGGCAGTTGGAAGCGCAGAGCCAACTTGATACATAGCATCGATAACTTCGTCAACCGGAATTTGAGATTGGATACCAGCGAGAGCCATATCAGCAGCAACAAGTGCAAAGCTAGAGCCCAACGCATTACGTTTAACACAAGGAACTTCGACAAGTCCAGCGACTGGATCACAGATAAGACCAAGCATATTTTTAATGACAAATGCGACTGCTTGACTAGCTTGAAAAGCTGTTCCACCAGCAACTTTTACAAGAGCAGCGGCAGCCATTGCGCTAGCAGAGCCCACCTCAGCTTGACAGCCACCTTCTGCACCAGAAATCGAGGCGTTATTACCAATAACAAGGCCGAAGGCTCCAGCCGTAAAGAGAAAGTCAAGTTGCTCTTTTAGGGTAAGGTTAAGTTTATCAATAGCTGTCGACAAAACGGCAGGGAGACAGCCTGCGCTACCAGCAGTTGGAGTTGCGCAAACTAAACCCATTTTAGCATTGAGCTCGTTGACTGCCATTGCATTGCGGACTGCTGTTAGGATAGTCGTATCAGAAAGTGTCTTACCTTTTTTTAGGTAATTGTCAATCTTAACAGCATCTCCGCCAGTTAAACCACTAATAGATTTACTACCTGTCAACCCATTGACAACGGAAGATTTCATGACCTCTAGATTTTTTGACATGATGTAGATAATTTTTTCACGGCTACGGCCAGTCATTTCAATTTCTGTAGTAATCATCAGCTCAGCAACGTTTCCATCAAAGCCTTGCTCTGCTTGTTCGACTAAATCTTTAATTGTATAAAACATTGTTCTCCCTTCTCTTAATCAAAAAAGTTAACATTGTGCAAATTAGGGATATCTTGAATTTCCTTGACAGACTCGTGACAGTCTCTAGAATCAACTTCAATAATCATAATAGCCTTTTCACCAGCGCTCTCACGGGTTACATTCATCTGAGCGATATTGATATGATGCGCAGATAAAATGTCGGTCACCTTGGCAATCATACCCGGGACATCTTGATGCACAACGATAAGAGTCGGGGTATTCATTGTTAGTGAGACAGAAAAGCCATTAAGCTCCGTTACTTGAATATTACCCCCACCAATTGACACACCTGTAATACTCATACTCTTGTTCCCCTTTTTGACAGTTATTTTAGCCGTATTAGGATGGGGAGTATTGCTGTCTTTTAAAATATCCCAGTAAATTCGGATGCCTTTCTGATGAGCAATTTCAAGAGAATTTTTAATATCCGAGTCGTCAGTATCCATGCCAAGAATCCCAGCGACAAGTGCCTTATCCGTTCCGTGTCCCTTGTAGGTTTTAGCAAATGAATTGTAAAGGTGAAAGGTCACTTCCTCAGGTTCTTCACCAAAAATAGAGTAGACTACTTTGCCAATACGCACAGCTCCTGCAGTATGGCTCGATGATGGTCCAATCATGACTGGTCCGATGATATCGAATACTGATTGGAATTTTAGATTATTCATAAGATTTCCTCGCCTATTTTATAACTAACTTATTATAACAAATTCGCTTTTAATAAAATAGCTTTGCTATCATTTCAAAACCAAAGAGAAAACGTAATCAAGGTATCAAAATCGTGCACGGCTTCTCCATTCATGCTATAATAGTAAGGCGCTTTTTGTGGCGCCTCAAAATCGACCTTCAAATCGTTTTTTGAATTCAAATTTTGAAATACGACCTTCAAATCGTTATTTCTACGAAAAGATGGGAGAAAATTTATGTCTGATAACTCGAAAACACGTGTTGTCGTTGGAATGTCTGGAGGAGTTGACTCTTCTGTGACTGCTCTGCTATTGAAACAACAAGGCTATGATGTCATTGGGGTTTTCATGAAAAACTGGGATGACACTGATGAATTTGGTGTTTGTACCGCAACTGAGGACTACAAGGATGTAGCAGCTGTTGCTGACCAAATCGGTATTCCTTACTACTCTGTCAACTTTGAAAAAGAGTATTGGGACCGTGTCTTTGAATATTTCTTAGCAGAATACCGTGCAGGACGCACGCCGAATCCAGATGTTATGTGTAACAAGGAAATCAAATTCAAGGCTTTCTTGGATTATGCCATGACATTGGGTGCTGATTATGTAGCAACTGGTCACTACGCACAAGTATCACGAGATGAGGACGGAACAGTTCACATGCTTCGTGGCGCTGATAATAACAAAGACCAAACTTATTTCTTGAGCCAATTGTCTCAAGAGCAATTGCAAAAAACCATGTTCCCATTGGGGCACTTGAAAAAACCAGAAGTTCGTCGTATTGCTGAAGAAGCAGGTCTTGCGACGGCTAAGAAAAAAGATTCAACAGGAATCTGTTTTATCGGTGAAAAGAACTTTAAAGAATTTCTTAGCAATTACCTTCCATCGCAACCAGGTCGTATGATGACTGTTGATGGTCGTGATATGGGTGAGCACGCAGGTCTCATGTATTACACTATTGGCCAACGTGGTGGTCTCGGTATCGGTGGTCAACACGGTGGCGATAATCAACCTTGGTTTGTTGTCGGTAAAGATTTATCACAAAATATTCTTTACGTTGGTCAAGGATTCTACCATGAGTCATTGATGTCTGATAGTTTGAAGGCTTCAACGGTTCACTTCACTCGTGACATGCCAGAAGAATTTAGTTTTGAATGTACAGCGAAATTCCGTTACCGTCAACCAGATAGTAAAGTCACTGTGCATATAAAAGGGGATAAGGCAGAAGTGGTCTTTGCTGAACCACAACGTGCTATTACACCGGGACAAGCTGTTGTTTTCTATGACGGTCAAGAATGTCTTGGCGGAGCTATTATTGACAATGCCTACCGCAATGGAGAAATTTGTCAGTACATTTAAGTTGACAGCTTATTGACAATGAAGTGTTGACTTTTAAAAGATAAATGCTAAAATAAATCTAACAATAACTATGATGGTCAAAGCTCATGGATATTGCAGGTCTTTTGATGTGCAATTCTCCAAAGCTTTGGTCATTTTTTGTGTTATAAATTAATCGTAATTTAGAAAGAGAGATTAAAATGACTCAAGAATTTTCTGAGCACTATGATGTCATTGTTATCGGTGCAGGGCATGCTGGTGTTGAAGCCAGTCTGGCTGCCAGCCGTATGGGGTGTAAAACCTTACTTGCGACTATTAATCTAGAAATGTTGGCTTTCATGCCGTGTAACCCCTCTATCGGTGGCTCTGCTAAAGGGATTGTCGTCCGTGAAATTGACGCTCTTGGTGGGGAAATGGGTAAGAATATTGATAAGACCTATATCCAAATGAAGATGCTAAATACTGGTAAAGGACCAGCAGTCCGTGCTCTCCGTGCGCAAGCTGACAAGGCACTTTATTCTCGAACAATGAAGCAAACAGTTGAGCGTCAAGAAAATTTGACTCTCCGTCAGTCTATGATTGAAGAAATCTTGGTTGAAGATGGTAAGGTTGTCGGTGTTCGTACGGCTACGAATCAAAAATTCTCTGCTAAAGCAGTAGTTGTGACGACAGGGACAGCACTCCGTGGCGAAATCATCTTGGGTGAGCTTAAATATTCTTCGGGTCCAAATAATAGCTTAGCTTCAATTGGACTTGCCGATAATTTGAAAGAATTAGGTTTAGAAATTGGTCGTTTCAAAACGGGTACACCTCCTCGTGTCAAAGCCTCATCAATTAACTATGATGAAACTGAAATCCAACCTGGTGATGAAAAGCCAAATCATTTTTCATTCTTGTCAAAGGATGAAGATTACCTCAAAGATCAGATTCCATGTTGGTTAACTTATACCAACCAAAACAGTCACGATATTATCAATAAGAACCTTTATCGTGCACCGATGTTTTCAGGAATTGTCAAAGGGGTGGGGCCACGCTATTGCCCATCAATTGAAGATAAGATTGTTCGCTTTGCAGATAAGGAACGACACCAATTGTTTTTAGAGCCAGAAGGGCGTCAAACAGAAGAAGTTTACATTCAAGGACTTTCAACTAGTCTACCAGAGGATGTTCAAAAAGAATTGATTCATTCTATTAAAGGTCTTGAAAATGCTGAGATGATGCGTACAGGTTATGCCATTGAATACGATATCGTTTTACCACACCAACTGCGTGCAACTCTTGAAACTAAAAAAATCTCCGGTCTCTTCACTGCCGGACAAACAAATGGGACTTCGGGTTATGAAGAGGCGGCCGGTCAAGGTTTAGTTGCTGGGATCAATGCTGCACTTAAAGTTCAAGGGAAACCAGAACTGATTTTGAAACGTAGTGATGCCTATATTGGGGTTATGATTGATGACTTGGTAACAAAAGGAACTTTGGAGCCATATCGTCTCTTGACTAGTCGTGCAGAATATCGTTTAATTCTTCGTCATGACAATGCTGATATGCGTTTGACAGAAATTGGTCGACAAGTTGGTTTGGTTGATGATGAACGCTATCAAGTTTTCCAAATTCGAAAAAACCAATTTGATAATGAATTAAAACGTCTTGATTCTCTCAAATTAAAACCTGTTGCAGATACCAATAAGCGTATCCAAGAATTTGGTTTTAAGCCCTTAACAGATGCTTTAACGGCCAAAGAATTTATGCGCCGTCCAGAGATTACTTATGACATTGCAGCAAGTTTTGTTGGTCCAGCTGCAGAAGAATTAGATACTAAAGTCGTGGAGTTGTTGGAAACAGAAATTAAATACGAAGGTTACATCAATAAGGCTCTTGACCGGGTTGCAAAAATGAAACGAATGGAAGAAAAACATATTCCAGCGAATATCGACTGGGATGATATTGATTCGATTGCAACAGAAGCTAGACAGAAATTTAAGAAGATTAATCCAGAAACGATTGGGCAAGCTAGTCGTATTTCGGGGGTTAATCCCGCCGACATCAGTATTCTGATGGTTTATCTAGAAGGTCGTCAAAAAGGCCGCAAAAAGTCATAGAAACGTAACCTCACAAACCCAGCTACCCCTATAACTTAGGGGTGTTTTATGGTATAATTAACTTTTAAAGAGGTTAATTAATGAAAAGATTTCGTTTTGCAACAATCCACCTAGTATTGATAGGTTTGATTTTATTTGGAATATTAGCCATCAGCATCCGCTTGGTACATACTCAGCTCTTCCTCCTACTGATAGCTTTGGTGATTTTTGCATTAGTGATTGCTCTGCTTTATTATCAAAAATTTTCCTATGAGCTGTCTGAGCAGGAGCAGATTGAATTGCTCAATGATCAGACTGAAGGAACCCTGAAACGACTTTTGGAGCAGATGCCGGTTGGGGTAATCCAATTTGATCCAGATACCTTTGATATCGAGTGGTTTAATCCGTATGCAGAGCTGATTTTCACAGATGAAGCAGGCAATTTTTTAGCGGATAACGTTAGGGAAATTATTGCTTACAAGCGTGAAAGCTCGGCTAATCAAGTTTTCGAGTTGAGTGGAAATAAATACGCTGCCTATCTAGATTTATCTTCGGGTATGTTTTATTTCTTTGACATGTCTCAGGGTTATCGCCAGCTAGGTAGTGACTCTGCATTTCGTCCTGTTATTGGCATTATTTCTGTAGATAATTATGATGATATGATTGACAGTCTATCTGATAGCCAAGTGTCTCAGGTTAATAGTTTCGTTTCGAATTTTATTTCAGAGTTTGCCCACTCAAAAGGGATATACTATCGTCGTGTTAACATGGATCGCTTTTATTTTTTCACAGATTACTCTGTTCTCAAAGAGTTGATTGATGGTAAATTTTCCGTTATGGATGAGTTTAGAAAACAATCTCAAGAGGCACAGATTCCGTTGACCTTAAGTATGGGGATTTCATTTGGCAGTGGAAAACACAATCAAATTGGTCAGATTGCCTTACAAAATCTTAACACAGCTCTGGTTCGAGGGGGGGATCAGGTTGTCGTTAGAGAAAATGATGATAACAAAAAAGCCCTCTATTTTGGTGGCGGATCTGTGTCGACAGTAAAACGATCTCGAACGCGGACGCGAGCCATGATGACAGCTATTTCCGATCGTATGAAGGTGGTTGACAGCGTCTTTGTTGTCGGTCATCGTCGTATGGATATGGATGCTTTGGGTGCCTCAATCGGGATGCAGTTTTTTGCAAGTAATATTGTTAATGCCAGTTATGCCATTTATGATCCAAGTGACCTAAATGTAGATGTATCGCGTGCAGTTGCAAGTTTACTTGATGATGGCGAGACACGATTGATAACTGTCAATCGTGCTTTGGAATTGGTGACTCCGCGATCCCTCTTGGTTATGGTAGATCACTCTAAAATTTCTTTAACACTGTCTGAGGAACTTTACAGTAAATTTACAGATGTGATTGTCGTGGATCATCATAGGCGCGATGAGGGTTTCCCCAAAAATGCGGTTCTATCTTTCATTGAAAGCGGAGCCAGCAGTGCGAGTGAACTGGTGACTGAACTGATTCAATTTCAGCAGGCTAAAAAACGTCTTAGCTCAACACAAGCCAGTATTTTAATGGCTGGAATTATGTTGGATACTAAGAATTTTGCAGCTAATGTCACGAGTCGAACTTTTGATGTGGCAAGTTATTTGCGAGGATTGGGTAGCAATAGCACAGAAATTCAAACGATTTCAGCCATTGATTTTGAAGAATATCGAAGCATTAACGAGCTCATCCTGAGGGGAGAGCGGACCTTTGATCAAATGATTATTGCTACGGGTGAGGATGACAAACTTTACACGAATGTTATTACGAGTAAAGCTGCGGATACCCTGTTAGCGATGGCAGGGATTGAAGCAACTTTCGTTATAACCAGAACGGGAGCTGATAGAATTTCAATATCTGCACGTAGTCGCAGTAAAATCAATGTCCAACGTATTATGGAAACCATGGGTGGCGGAGGTCACTTTAATTTAGCAGCCTGTCAGTTGACAAATGTGTCAACTATTCAGGCTAAAGAACTGTTATTCAAAACAATTAAGGAAGACTTAGTTGAAAATCATTTAATAGAAAACGAGGAGTAAGAATTATGAAAGTTATTTTCTTAACAGATGTCAAAGGTAAAGGTAAAAAAGGAGAAATCAAAGAAGTGCCAACAGGCTATGCTCAAAATTTCTTGTTGAAAAAAAATCTCGCTAAAGAAGCGACAACTCAAGCTATCGGAGAGTTGAAAGGAAAACAAAAATCAGAAGAAAAGGCTCAAGCAGAGTTGCTTGCTGAAGCTAAACAACTCAAAGAAGAGTTGGCTAAAGAGGAAACACGTGTTCAGTTTATCGAAAAAGTTGGTCCAGACGGTCGTACTTTCGGATCAATTACAGCTAAAAAAATTGCTGAAGAATTGAACAAGCAATTTGGTTTAAAAATTGACAAACGTCATATTGAACTAGATCACACGATCCGTGCAATTGGTCTTATCGAAGTGCCAGTTAAACTTCATAAAGATGTGTCAGCAGTTATTAAAATTAACGTCAAAGAAGCTTAATTGAGGTCGATGTTTAGGAGGAAGTAAGTTGGCAGAAGCACCTGAATTACGCGTACAGCCCCAGGATTTGTTAGCAGAGCAGTCGGTGTTGGGGTCAATCTTTATTTCGCCTGATAAATTAGTCATGGTCCGAGAGTTTATCGGACCTGATGATTTTTATAAGTACGCTCATAAGATTATTTTTAGAGCCATGATCACTTTGAGTGATCGTAATGATGCTATCGATGCAACGACAGTTCGAACGATTCTAGATGATCAAGGAGATCTTCAAAATATTGGAGGGCTGGCCTACATTGTTGAGTTGGTTAACAGTGTTCCTACGAGTGCCAATGCAGAATTCTATGCTAAAATTGTAGCTGAGAAATCGATGCTTCGAGATATTATCGCCAAGTTGACAGATACTGTCAACCTAGCATATGAAGGCTCTGTTGAATCAGATGAAATCATTGCAACAGCTGAGAAGGCTTTGATTGATATCAACGAGCATAGCAACCGCAGCGGTTTCCGTAAAATCTCTGATATTTTAAAAATCAATTACGAGAATTTAGAAACCCGCTCACAGCAAACTTCAGATGTGACAGGGCTACCGACAGGATTTCGTGACCTAGATAAGATTACAACAGGTTTACACCCTGATCAACTAGTTATTCTAGCGGCACGTCCAGCTGTTGGTAAAACAGCTTTTGTTTTGAATATCGCTCAGAATGTCGGAACGAAGCAAAATAAGCCAGTTGCCATTTTCTCTCTAGAAATGGGGGCTGAAAGTCTTGTTGATCGTATGATTGCTGCCGAAGGGATGGTTGATTCGCACAGCCTTAGAACCGGACAGCTGACTGACCAAGATTGGCAAAATGTCACCATTGCTAATGGTGCTCTAGCAGAAGCTCCTATTTATATTGATGATACACCTGGTATCAAGATTACAGAGATTCGAGCTCGTGCGCGTAAATTGGCACAAGAGCTTGAAAGTGGATTGGGACTGATTGTCATTGACTACTTGCAGTTGATTACAGGGAGTCGTCCTGAAAACCGTCAACAAGAGGTGTCTGAGATTTCGCGCCAGCTAAAAATTTTGGCCAAAGAATTAAAAGTACCTGTCATAGCGCTCAGTCAGTTGTCTCGTGGCGTGGAACAGCGTCAGGATAAACGTCCAGTCTTGTCTGATATCCGTGAATCAGGGTCAATTGAGCAAGATGCTGACATCGTGGCCTTTCTATACCGTGATGATTATTATCGTAGAGAGGGCGATGAGCAAGAAGAGGGCATCGAAGATAATACCATCGAGGTCATTCTCGAAAAGAACCGTGCTGGAGCACGTGGAACGGTTAAACTAATGTTCCAAAAAGAATATAATAAATTTTCAAGTATCGCGCACCGCGAAGAATAGAAGGAGAAACCTATGAGTGACGCATTTGCAGATGTTGCTAAAATGAAAAAAATTAAAGAAGATATTAAGGCCCATGAAGGACAATTGGTAGAATTAACTTTGGAAAATGGACGTAAGCGTGAAAAAAATAAAATTGGTCGCTTAACAGAAGTTTACTCATCTTTGTTTATCGTAGAATACAATGAACAATCAGATATCCCAGGAGCCATCAATAATACTTACGTTGAGTCATATACTTATTCAGATATTTTGACAGAGAAAACGCTTATTCGTTATTTTGACTAGGATAAATGGCTTTACAGAGCCATTTTTTTTTGTTATAATACTCTTTGTGTGAAATAGCAGCAGAAAAATATGAAGCTCGTCAACAGAGAGTTATTATTAAGTAACCTTTGCTGTTTTAGGCGAAGATTCTCTGCACGAATCAGGATTTTTCAAGTGACTATTTCCTCAGATTTATTATTTTAGAGGAGGACATTTTAATGTCACGTTATACAGGTCCATCATGGAAACAATCACGTCGCCTTGGTTTGTCACTTACAGGCACAGGTAAAGAATTGGCACGTCGTAACTACGTACCAGGTCAAC
>OGEP01001566.1_pt1 | contig 24257 bp, 37 predicted proteins | sample 1570721 | NCBI WGS metagenome assembly OGEP01 (sample SAMEA2582131, study PRJEB24529) | metagenome | biome: Human gut stool | place: China | collected 2011 | reverse complement strand
CAATCCTGAAAGAGATAAAGGACACGTGGCATGAGGGGAGCGATTACACAGAGAGTAGACTGATAGATCAGTTATGCCTTGCAGAAATTTTGGTTGTTGATGATTTTGGAACAGAGAAAATATCGGACTGGGTGAATGAAAAATTTTATCAAATTTTGAATGAGCGTTATGTCCGTAAAAAAGTGACGATTTTTACTAGCAACGAGAAACTCTGTGAGAGCAAATATGACGAGCGGATCATAAGCAGGCTGAAAGAGAATTGTTACGAAGTGGAATTCCCAGAGGAATCTGTCAGAGAGTTGCTGGCAGAGCAGAAGAAAGCGGAAATGCTTGGGAGATTAGGATGATACACACAGAATTGATTAAAAACAGATTCGACTCCCTCGAAGACTATGAGAAATTCGCAGCAGAATGGACAGAGGTATGCTGTATGGTGAATCAGAATAGTCGGAATATGGGGGAACAGGGAGCGATTTAAGAAGATCAGGAACTGGAATGGATGCAGATATTTAAAAAGAATTATTTGGAGGCACCAACTCTGTAAAGGGTTGATATATATCACAAAATTGTAAATACCTCCTGGCTGAATGGCTGGGAGGAAAGGAGGTACCATGGCACTATACAGAAAATTTGTCCGAAAAGGAGCGATAACAAACAAACTGATCTACAGAGGACATGAGTTTGTGGAAAGATGGGAAAAAGATGTTGTATTGATGTGCAAAGGAGATACAATCTCAAAACAAGTAAATAATACGTTCGATAACCTGAGTGTAAAAGAATTGGAAACCGTAGAAAACTTAGGTTTTTATACAGATTTTGATTTGGAAGAAAAAATAAGTGAGCTGTCGGATTATGAGGCGTTATATGACGCCGAAGGTGGCAGCAGTAAGGAGAAAAGATGAAACTACAACACGCAGTAATAAAAATGGTGATTATAGAATACATACAAAAACATGGCTATCCACCAACAGTACGCGAGATAGCCAAGATGACAGGATATAAGTCAGCATCAAGTGTACAAGGACATTTGGTAAGGATGTTCGAGCTTGGTATTTTGGAGACGGACGAAAAACCGGGCGCATCAAGAGCGATAAGGGTTCCGGGGTATAAATTCGAAATGAGGTGATAGAGTGATAGCATTAATTCAATTTCTATTATTAATATTTTGGGTATTAGACATAACAAATATGCCGTTCATGGAGATGTTTGACACAACATATCCGATGAATGAGGTGTTTTGGCTGTTGATTTGGATTTTCGTATTGGGGTTTGAAGTTAAAACAAAAAAAAGAATGATGGAGGATTGAGCGTGAGAAGATTAACTATAAGCAAAATAACGGAAGAAACAGGAACATATGAACTTGCACATAATTGTACCTTTATACGAGATGGAGAAACATGGTATAGAGATTTTGACAATGAAATCAGATTAAGAGATATGATGCGAGAAACCATAAAGAACCATTCACAGTACGATGAACAGTACGATGACGACGAGATTCTCGATGAAATTCTCTTCGAAAATCTGATGCATCCGGCAGGGAATGATATTGACGGATTGATAGCTGTGTTCAATATGCTTGCATGGAGTCATTCGAACCTAAGAGAAAGATTAAAAGCGTATGAAGACACCGGATTAACTCCGGAGCAAGTGCAGGAGCTAGCAGAGAGGGATACGGCGAAGAAACCGATTATCATCGGGGTGAATGGAGCAATTGGATGCAGAGTGGGGGAATGTCCAAAATGTGGAGGAATACTTAGAAGTTATATGAGGTTTTGCGACGAGTGCGGACAGAGGTTAGATTGGAGGGAGTAGATATGAAAGAATACGAGGTGATTGGGCATGCGACAGTTGTTTGTAGCATGCACGTTAAAGCGAACGATAAAACGGAAGCAATTAAAAAAGCAAACGAGGAATTCGGAGCTTTGACAAATTACGTAGGAATGGGAGGAACTGCACATATGTTAGGCGTATGCGATAGTAGCGATGATAGATGCGTATTTCCGGATTCTGATCCGGAATTTGACGAGTGTCAGGAGGTGGAGTGATATGGGGTATTTAATAAAAAGTCAAGTGATGGATGCATTGAAAGAAGACATGGAAACAACATTGGCGTGCTACAAAGATGAACAAACCAAAGAGGTTATCCGATTTTGTTACGGATGCATGGCAAGGGAAATAGATGAACTGCCGCAGTATAGAGCTGATAATTTGTTGGAGATGGAGTGATGAAAATAGTATATATAGTCATTTGCCCTTGCAACAACAATGACGAATGTTATCACATAGATTCGGTATGGACATCAGAACAGAAAGCCCAAAAAAGGTGCGAGCATCTAAACAAAAACGCAAAAGAAAATTTGGAAGAGTATGGCTTTGGATTTTTCTGTGTCGAATGTAAATGGATATCAAAATAAATGGAGGTAATAGCGATGAACGTATTAGAGAAGATTTTGGAAGAGATAGAAAATCATGCAATAGAGTTTGAATCATTTGGAATGTGCGATGATTATGTAAGTGTTGGTTGGGTAAAAGAAATCATCCGCAAGCACATGGATGATGCGACAGATACGAATGACGGGTGGATTCTAGTAGAGGACGGATTGCCGGAAGTTCCAAAGGAATTGGAAGATGCGCATTGTCCTGAATTCAATGTGACAATTAAAGGAGCAGAAAAAGCTACGACATTAAAATATAGCTGGGATGGGGCTTGGTTTGATGATAACGGAAATGTTTATAATGTCATTGCATGGCAACCTCTTCCAGAACCGTACAAACCGGTAGAAAATCAAAGAAACAGAATGGAGGAAAGATGATTATGAAGAATTGGAAATTGGCATTAATCGTATTAGCAGGAGTTATTTCTTTAGGTGTATTAGGAATATTTGGAGTACAAAGCTCGCAAAATAAGGCGTTTACGTTAGAAGAGCAGGTAAGCGTTGCAGAGTCGGATATTGAAGTACAGGAAAAGAGAAGAGTAGATTTAGTTTATAACCTTGCGGACTGCGTAAAACAGTACGATAAGCATGAAGCAGAAACATTAAAAGAAATCGTAGACGGTAGAGGTTCTACGGGAGATATCGAAAATGTAACGACAGCAATCACGGCAGTATCCGAAGCTTATCCGGAATTAAAATCTGATGTGAATTATAAAGAACTTATGAATGAATTGGCTATTACAGAAAACCTGATCGCAGAGTTTAGAAGCAATTACAATAAGCAGATAAAGGAATACAACAGATATGTGAGAAAATTTCCGACTAGAGTATTTTTAGATATTTTAGGATATGAAAAACAAGAATATAAGTACCTGGATTACAATGCACCGGAAGGCGCACCACAAGATTTGTTTAAAGAGGAATAGAAAAAATGTATTGGGATGATTTTGAAATAACAAAACGGGAAGTGCTGGCGAGCATCGCGATTATAGCAATGCTGCTCATCGTAGGACTTGGGATATCCGATAAAATATCAGATAAGATAGCAGACAAAAACGAAAAGTACAACAAAGCGATAAAAATTGAAAGTAAAGAACTATTCGACTATGGTATGCGAACTGACGTTGGTAATGCTTTTGTATACGGAGAGCTTAAGGCTGTAGATCCTGTTACTTATCCAGAAATAAATGGCGAGTATATGTATGTCGAAAAAGTAAAAGAACGATATACGATGCATACCAGGACTGTTACATATACTACAGGTTCTGGAAAAAATAGAATGACGCATACCAGAACTGAACATTACTGGACATGGGATGAAATAGATTCTGAAAGCAAGCATTCTAAAGAATTGATGTTCTGCGGAATTAAGTTTCCATACAAGAAAATAGACATCCCGGAAACAAAGCACATTGATACGATTTCCACCGGATATCATTTAAGAGATGTTTATTATGGGACAAAAGCCAAACATAAGGGTACTATATTCACGAAGCTTAAGGACGGAACGATTAGTGACAAGAGTAGTTTTTATAAAGAGCAAAAAGCAGAGGAAGCAAAAGAACGTTTGACGAAAGGTGAAAAAAGCTGGTTGATTGTATTTTGGGTGGCGTGGATAGTGGTAATCGTTGCTTGTGTAATTGGATTCTGCTATTTCAGAAATGATTGGCTGGAAGAATAATAAACGCCGAGGCTAAAGAGGACAGCGGAGCACGGTCTTAAGTGCCGTTGCCCCGACCTCAAACTTATTTTCTCCTCTACTATATATACACATAAGTCAAGGAAATCTAACGCAGTTTTGAAGAAAAAAATATAAAAAATAAAGAAGGTGATAATTTGTACTTTTTACAAACATTAGATTTTGTAGCGAGTGCTCTTACTGTCATAAGTGGATTTGTGGCAGCAGGCTACATAATTGCAAAAGGAGCGAGGATAATTTACAAGGAGATCAGATATGAAGAGAAAACACACCAGTGACGAACGAAAGATTGAACGGAGCAGCCATTATGCCGAGATGGAGACGAGTAAGCCTCCTGATGATGCAAGTGCTGCATTTCATCGTCAGGCATATCAAAGCATCGAGGTAATGGACTACATCAGGAAAATACATAAGGGAGGTGGTGCCGGTGGACAAGCAAAAACTGAAAAAGTACATACCGAACAAAGCGAGACTTGAGCGTATAGAAGAGAGGATATCAGAACTCTGTGAGACTGAGCCGGCAGGAGAAGTGATGGGAAAGGTTCGTGGGTCAAGTAAAGATTTTCCCTATACGGAAGTTAGGACATCTGTGATGATACCTGATCCGGATGAACAGGAGCGAATAAACAAGCAGATCAGGAAAAAAGAAGCAGAACGCCTGCATGTGTTGGCAGAGATTCAAGAGGTGGAAGAGTTTCTTGACGGGATAGAGGATGCGGAAATAAAAGAGATTTTTGAATTGCTGTATGTAGAAGGGAAAAAGCAGAGAGAGGTTGCAAAACAGTTCAATATAGACCGAAGTTATGTATCAAAAAAAATCAATGGATATTTGAAACTTTCACACTTTTCACAAAAATAGTATGCTATAATTATTTTAGAGAAGTTGGAATTAACTTTTCGACTTTCCCCTCGTAACTTTGGTAGAATCAAAAAGACGTCATGGCAATAGCTGTGGCGTTTTTTCGTGGGAATAAATATGGATACATAGTTCAGCGGTTAGAGCGGCTGTCTCATAAACAGCAAGTTGTCGGTTCGATTCCGACAGTATCCATTTGATTAATATGTATTTTGAGAACTAAGAGGGTGGAACAAAAATGAAAGTATCGTGCAAAAATGTATTATGCAAACACTATTACAATTTAAAAAAAGGAGAGCATTGTGAAGCAGAAACGACGTGCAAAGAGTACACAACGAACATGAAAAAAGCGCGTAAGAAGATTCCGAAATGTAAGGATTGCGAATACTGCAGGCGAATATATACAGACGGAGGAAAAAGCTATCATTGGGAGTGCGCGTACAATGGGAGAAGAAAATTATTACTGATGATAGAAGAAAGAGTATGTGATTGTAGACTGTAAGGCGTAGAAAGAGACGTCTCGTTTTATTGGCTGGAGGGTGCGCATGGAAGCACACTGGTCTTAATAGCCAGAGGTTGCAGGTTCAAGTCCTGCTCCAGCAATTAGGAGGAATATGTGGAGAGTAAAAGATATACAACAATTAATCGAAGAAGGAAAGCTATATAGGTTTTATAAGAGTAAAGAGTGGATAGAGTTAAGGAAGAAAATCCTAAAAGAGAATCACTATGAATGCGCATGGTGCAAAGAAAAAGGGAAGATATCAAAAGCAGAGCAAGTGCATCATGTGCAATATGTTAAGAAACATCCGGAACTTGCGCTAAGTGAATACTATACATACAAAGGAAAACAATACAGAAATTTAATTCCACTTTGCCATTACTGCCACGACAAAGCACATGGGCGCATGGGACACAAACCAAAGGCGAAACAAATAAATGAGGAGAGATGGTAATGAAGGTGGGGGACAAAGTAAAATTTACAGGACATGGATATAGAAGAGCAATAGCATACAGATATAAAGATATATTTAAAGACAAGACATATGAAGTAAAAGAAATAAGAAAATCTTGTTGCAATTCATTCTTGGTATTAAAAGGTGTGGATGGAATGTATTCAGAGAGATTCTTCACAAAGATATAACACCCCCGGTACCCCTATACCCCTTTTCTGAGGGGGAACCATACAACGGGGAAGGGGCAAGACAAAACCGCGCTCTCTCGCGCATGATAAAAAATAAAAAAGTTGGTGATAAAATGGCGAAACAAAGAGCTCCAAGTGAAGCGAAAATAAAGGAATCTTTGATAAAACAGTTAGAAGTTAAAGGGGCAAATGTGCCGCATTTTTATGATATTATTTGTGACTATTTAGTGTTAAATAAGATAAAAAAAGCGCTACAAAACGACATAAAAAAGAGAGGAGTATCCTACGAAACGATGTCAGCGTCGGGATACAAAATTACAAAACAGAACCAATCCGTGAAAGATTTAGTGGCGGTAGAAAAACAAATGTTGTCAATGATGAAGGAAATGGGATTGACAACAGATGCGCCTACAGGAGCGGAAACAATAAATGAAGATTTGTAAAGCAATTGATGAGTATATTGAATTCGTACGAAGTGAAGAAGCGGTTGTTTGTAAGGAGCAGTTACTTCTTTGTGATTTTGTGGAAAAGGTATTCGCAGAGGAAGATGTTTATGTAGATGAAAGGCAACTGGAGAGATATTTTGGATTGCAAAAATATTTTCCTTACAAGTTACTGCCGTGGGAGAAGTTTTGTTTTGCATTACACAATTGTGTGTACAAAGAAAGTGGTCAACTAAGGTTTCCGAAACTTGTAATAATTGTTGGGCGAGGAGCTGGAAAAAACGGTTATCTTGCATTTGAAGATTTTGCACTTGTAACGCCGATCAACGGAATAAAAGAGTATAACATAGACATGTTTGCGACATCGGAAGATCAGGCAAAAGCAACGTTTAAGGACATATACAATGTCCTTGAAGATAATAAAGATTACTTTAAAAATTATTTTAAATGGAATCTTGAATGCATCACAAATTTGAAAACAAGATCTGAAATAAAATATCATACAAGAGCGCCAGGAACAAAAGATGGAGGACGACCGGGGAAGATTGATTTTGATGAATATCACGCATATCAAGATTATAAATTGATTCAAGTGGCCGTAACTGGACTTGGAAAGAAAAAATATCCAAGACAGACAATTATTACAACACAGGGAGATGTAAGAGACGGACCACTTGACAGATTGATAGAAGACTTGATTGATATTCTAAATGGAGATTTACCTGATAATGGTACGCTTCCGTTTATTTGTTGGTTGGATGATCCGGAAGAAGTTTCAGTACCGGAAATGTGGCAAAAGGCGAATCCGTCTCTTAGATTTTTTGAGGACTTAATGCATGAAATGCTGATGGAATACGGAGATTACAAAAGAGATCCGGTCAATAATATGGCATTTATGACTAAAAGAATGAACAGACCTCCTGGACAGACTGAGTATAGTGTAACAGATTGGGATAATTTAGTAGCTGCAACACAAACGATAAACGAGGAAGAGTTAAAAGGAATGTCTTGCGTTGCTGGAATTGACTATGCGAAGACGAATGACTTTGTTGTAGCTGGGCTATTGTTCAAAATTGGAGAACAGAGATACTGGATTCATCATACGTGGGTTTGCAAATATTCGAGAGATTTATCTCGTATAAAATACCCATTAGCAGATGCAGAAAAAGAAGGGGCTCTCACTTTTGTTGATGAAGTAGAGATTTCGCCGGAATACGTGACAGAATGGCTGGCAGAAAAGATGAAACTATACATAATAGAATCCGTTGCAACTGATTATTTTAGACATACATTATTAAGAGACGCACTTAAAAATATAGGATTCACACCAGAAAAGAAGAATGTAAAACTGGTACGCCCGTCGGATATTATGAAAGTGGCAGTGGTGATTGGATATGTATTCTCGAAACATTTGATCAAATGGGGAGAAAGCACGATTATGAGGTGGTATACGTGGAATGCAAAAGCAGAGATTGATTCGAAAGGAAATATAACCTATGAAAAAATAGAACCTCGCTCAAGAAAAACAGACGGATTTATGGCGTATGTAGCGGCGGCGACAGAAGAGGATAAGATTAAGCAACGTACAAAAGTAAAGAGAAGGTTACAAACAATATGTTAGGGGAGGAGAAATGAAATTTTTTGATTTTTTGGATAAGAGAATAAAAAAAGAGCGATTCGGAGGAACTGTGGTGATAGATATTCCGCCGGAGATGTATTACAAGGAGCTGGCTATATACACGGCCAGCTCCTTGATTGAAAACGCAATCAGCAAATGCGAGTTCAAAACATATCTAAAAGGGAAGGCAGTAAAAAGAGAGGACTACTACCTGCTAAATGTAAGTCCTAATGACAATGAAAACTCATCCGTTTTTTGGCATAAAGTAGTAAGGAAAATGATCAGGAGCCAAGAAGGCGCGATGGTTGTTGAAATCAAAGGAAAATTACATGTGGCGGAAAATTATTCGATAAGAGAAATAAGACCGATAAAAGGAAATTTGTACGAAGGAGTTGTCCTGGAGGGCGGTTTGCAGTTAAAAAAGATATTCCATGCGAGAGAAGTGTTTTTGTTCAAACTGGAAGATGAAAATGTGAGAATTTTAATAGACGGCATGTATCAGGAACATGGAAGGCTTTTAAAGGCAGCAGCAAGGACGTTTCGGGATACAAATGGAAGAAAATTTAAGTTCAAGGTAAATGCAATAAAACAAGGGGATGCTGAGTTCAATAAAGAATTTACAGAGATAATTTCGAAAGAAATCAAATCGTACATGGAAAATGAATATGCGACTTATGTGGAATACGAAGGAGAAAAACTAGAGGAACAAGTAGAAAAGCAGAGAACGACATCAGACGATGTGATAAAACTAAGAAAAGATGTATTCGACATGGTGGGACAAGCAATGAAAATACCGCAAGCGCTGATGACAGGGAATGTAACGAGTGTGAAAGATGTGTTGGACGTATTTTTGACGTTAGCGGTTGATCCAATCGCTGATGCGATAACGGAGACGCTGAATAAGCGAGCGACGATGGGGGAATTTCTGAAAGGAAATTATTACAGAGTAGACACAGGAAAGATAAAGCACAGAGACATATTCGACTTGGCGCCGAACATTGAAAAATTGATAGGCTCTTCGATATTCAATACTGATGAATTAAGGGAAGAGTTAAACAGAAGTGAATTAGATACGGATTGGAGCAAAAGATATTGGATGACAAAGAATATTGCAAGAGTAGAAGATGTAGCAAACGGAGTTGTGGAAGGAGGTGAGAAACGTGACGAAAGTACCGAAAATTCAATTCCTGTTCAAACAGGAGGGGAATAAGCATCAAATCTACATATATGATGACGTGACAGATGTCGGGAAATTCAACTGGGAAACGTGGACGAGAGAAGAAAGCCAAACATCTGCGAAATACTTCCAGGAACAATTGGCGAACATTCCTGAAACGGACGAAATTGAATTGTTTATCAATTCAAATGGCGGATCTGTAAAAGAAGGAACGGCGATCTATAATCAGTTAAAACGACACAAGGCACACAAAACTGGATATGTAGACGGAGTGAGCCATAGCATAGCGTTTGTAATTTTGCAAGCGTGCGATCACAGAGTGATGGGAGAAGGGACGAGTGCTCTACTGCATGAAATGTGGGTGTGTACAGCTGGAAACGCAAGACAGTTGAGAGAAGAAGCTGACCAATTAGATATTTTAATGCAGGGAAGCAGAAAATTATTTATGCAGCGTGCGAAAAATATCACTGAAGAAGAACTTCAGAATCTGATGGAAAAAGAAACGATGCTAACTCCGGATATGGCTTTAGAATATGGATTTATCGATGAGATATCCGGAAGAGCAGAGGTGCAAGAAGAACCACAACAGGCAGCTAAGGATATTAAGGAATTAAAAGAAAAAATGCAAGCGGCAAATTTTAAAGAAACATTAGAAGAGTTTGAAGAGCTTGTGGAAGAAAAAGAAGAACCACAACAGAAAGTATCCGCATTGGATGCTTTTTTAAATGCTTTTTCATAAAAAGAAGGAGGAAACAAAATGTTAGGAAATGTAGCAACAACAATGCAAAAGGAAGCAGTGACAGCACTGCAGAAAGCAATGGTAGGAGGAAATGAAGCGGAAATTCAGCAGGCGTGGACGCAATTTCATGATTCGGTGGTAGAAGCAGTAACGCAAGATTTCGAAATGGCGAATGGAGATGAGAAAATCCTTGCGCAGAGAGGATTCAGACAACTGACGTCGAGAGAAAAAGAATACTATGAAAAATTAATTGAAGCGGGGAAACAAGACCCGAAACAGGCAATGACAAATTTAATTGACATTGAAGCGATGCCGGAAACGATTATTGAGGATGTTTACAGAGAACTGACGGAAGAACACCCGCTTTTAGCGAGAATTAATTTCCAAAATGTGCGCTATCTTACAAAATGGATTTTGAATGATCACACAGCGCAGGCAGCAGTTTGGGGAGATATCAATGAAGCTATTACAAAAGAAATAAGCTCATCGTTCAAAGTGGTTGAAATCAGCCAGTGCAAATTATCGGCGTTTGCGATGATTGAAAAAGATATGCTGGATCTCGGACCGGTATTCTTGGACAATTATATCAGAACATTCTTGAAAGAGGCGTTGTATTGCGCGTTGGAAAAAGCGATTTTGACGGGTTCTGGACATAAGGAACCGATTGGGTTAAATAGGGATATTCACAAAGGCGTATCTGTAAACTCGGAAACTGGCTACCCGGAAAAATCAGCCGTAAAAGTAAAAAGCTTTTTGCCGGAAGAATACGGAGGGCTAGTGGCAAAACTGGCAGTATCTGAAACTGGAAGAATGAGGAAGTTTGACAAGGTAACTTTGGCATGTAATCAGGTGGATTATTTGACGAAAGTAATGCCGGCAACAACGGTGATGACAGCAAATGGAACTTACGCCACGAATTTATTCCCGTTCCCAACGGAGATCATACGATCAAATGAACTGACTACAGGAAAAGCAATATTGTTCTTGCCGGAAGAGTACTTCATGGGAGTCGGAACGACGAAAGATGGAGCGATTGAATATTCGGACGAATTCAAGTTCTTAGAAGACAAACGGACATTCAAAATCAAAATGCATGCAATGGGAAAAGCGTTCGACAATACAGTTGCAATTGTGCTTGATATTAGCGAACTTGATCCGGCTTATATTACAGTTCTTCAGAAACAAGAAGCGGTTGCATGATGAAAGGGGAAACATTAGAGGAATTATGTGATCGAGTAAAAAGGAAATGCGGAATCACGTGGAATGATGAAGACACTGAGCAAAAAATAAGAGATATTGTAGAAAATGCAGCTGTAAGTCTAAAAAATAAACTTGGAATTAGGGACCAGGAGGAGATATTTCTCTCTCCTGGAATGACAAGAACCTTATTTGAAAACTATTGCATGTATGACTGGAACAATATGTTGGAAGATTTTTCAAATAATTACAGAGATGAAATTATAGGAGAGCGACATAGATACGAGGTGGAAAATGCAAAAAAAGCAAGTGAAGAGTTATAATGATGGGATAGCGAAATTCTACGAGAAAAAAGACCAAAATAAAAACATAAGAAGCCTAGAAGATTTGAAGTATCTAGGCTTCTTGTACTTTGAGGAGAAAAGCAAACGGCAAGAGGATATAGAGTTTGCAGAGCAACTGGGAAATCAGCTAACCTTAAAGATTGCAACGCAGGACAATGGAAATATGGATAGTGACAGAAATGTTGTGATTGATGGAATTATTTATTCAATCATACATATCGACAGAAATAAGAAAAAGAGGGAACTGTACTTCTATTTGGAGGAGGTAAGAAAAATTGCGAGATAAAATTGAAGAAAAGCTAAAAGAATTAGGAGAAGCAGTTTTTTATGGTTCTGGAAAATTTAAAGGAAGAGATATATGGGATTGCATCGTATATGGAAAAAGAAGAATCAAAAGAACCGGAACTTCAGGAAGAGACTATTCGTATATTTGGTTCGTTGCAATCGTGAAAGAAGAATCAATACCTGATGGGTTGGAACTCGAGGTGATAGAAAAAATGCGAGAGGCTGGGGTGAAAATAGATTCTGATGCGGAATATGCATACACGGATAAATCAGGGGAATGCATGGTAGAAATATGTACGATGGAATTCTCGAAATGCGTGAAAGGGTGTGCATAAATGAGTTATTTTGAATTGGATGCAAGTCAGAGCGATGTAATACTGAAAACAATAGAAGAGTTTTCGGACGGAAGTGAAGCGGAAAGTATTATAAATGAATATTTGGGAGGAGAAGGAGGAGATTTGCTCAAAGAAGGGATACAAAATCTCCTTCCGGTATCAGGGAGAACCTGGAAAGGAAAGAAAAGAGCAGCAAAGTCAGCGGATCCGTTCAAAAAGACGAAAGGAAACTTATCTGTGAAGATAAGCACAAAGGGTGTGTACCATTATTTGTATTTTCCGGATGATGGATCAAATACAGAAAGACACTATGGAAATCAGCAATTTATGTTTGGCGGAGCGAGTGCGCAAGCAGATAATATTGCGAATGAAATCATAAATAGATTATTAAAAAGAATGGAGGCATAGCGATGTCAGGAATTACAGAAAAAGTATTTTCGGAAGCGGAAGTCAGAAAGTTAGGAATTAAAATAGCAGGAGCTGAAAAAGCGGATGTGAATGAATGTGTTGGAAGCGTAGAAGAGGAGCTCGAAGTAAAGACAGTTACAAAAAAATGCAGAGGAGTTGTCTCAAAATCGAGAACAAAAGGAACTGGAAAAGGAACGCTAAAGGTCACAGCGCATGTAGAGCAAGATTTATTTGCTAATATGTACGGCATGGAACAAAAAGAATTAAAAGACGGAGTGATTGCATACGGAATGAACTCATTGCACCCAGTAATGTGCATTACAATGGAAGTGCTGGATGAGGATGACAATGTAAAGTACAAAGCGTATCCAAACTGCGCTATCCAAAGCGCGTTGTCAAGAAAGGTAGAAAATGGAGCAGAAGAAATTTCGGAAGTCGAAATGGAAATAACAATTATGCCGGATGAGTATGGAAATGGTCTTTATGAGGCAGTGGAAGCAGATTTACAAGATCAAACATTAAAAACGCAATGGTTAGAGGCGTTTGATGCAGCAAAAGTAAGGGTAGAGGAGGCGTAAAAATGAAAGTCAGGATTTTAAAAAGATTCAAAGACAAACATACAGGAGAAATCTATGAATCGGGAGAAGAGATTGATTTTTCGGAAGAGAGGATTCAAGAGATTTTGGAAAGTCAAAAATTGATAGAATTAATCGATGCAGTTGAAAACACAGAAGAACCGGAAACAGAAGAACCGGAAGCCAAAAGTACGGCAAAACGAAAAGGTAAAAAGACGGAGGAAGAATTATAATGAAGAATTCGAAAATTTGTTATCAGGAATATGAAATGGCAGATGGAGAGGTTGTGGCAATGTCCACAGCCCCAATTTTAATGCTGAAATTAAGAGGAAAGAAAGAGCACAAAACAGCATATGAGAGTTTGAGCAAAATGCTTGTGAAAGGAACGGATGAAGAAGATGTAATAAAAATATATGAATTCTTATATGGTGCGTATGTATGCGCGAATCAGGATGAAGAAGTTATGACGTTTACAGAATTTATTGAAAATACAAATCCATTGTATGAATACAATATTGAAAAACTTGGAGAATTGATCGCGCCGGGAAAAAAGAAAAATTCCGGTCAGCCTTCCGGTCAGCAGTAAGAAAAAAGGGCTGTAGAGGACATAGAATCCCAAAATTCGAATTGGAAGAAATAGAAGATTACTATACATATTTTGTTCAAATTATAGGAATCAGTGAAGAACTATTTTGGTATTCGGAATGGTCATTTCTTTTGACGGTTGTAGAGAATAAAATTGCGGTAGATAATTGGATCGCATATGAAAGGGAAAAAGAAATGGAAAGGAAGTGATCTATTAGCAAGTAAAAAACGTGAGGCGCAAGTGACGTTTCGGGCAAATACAAGTCAATTTACCGCTGGTATTAAACAGATGGACAATAAATTAAAAGTACTACGCTCGGAATTAAAACTAAATGCGACACAGATGAAAAATACAGGCGACGCATTGGAGGGGCTGAAAAACAAGCAAAATATCTTAAAAAATGAATTGGTAGCAAGCCGAGAAAAAGTAACTCTGTTAAACAATAAATTGAGTGAAGCGAAGAAAATATTTGGCGAGAATGCGGTTGAGACGCAAATATATAAACGGCAACTGACAGAAGCAAAGACGCAGCAGGCAGCAATTCAAAATGAGATAGAAAAAACGAATGCGGAGATCAAAAAGCAAACAAAAGAGAATGGATTATTAACCCAAAGTATTGAGAAAGCCACAAAAGAAATTGAGAGACTAGATCAAGAACTGGAGTTGAATTCCGTAAAATTACAAGGAACGTCTAATAAAACGGAATTATTGAGAGACAGACAAAAGCTGCTCGGAAATCAATCGAGCGTTTCGGCACATAAAGTAAAAACGCTGGAGGAGGCACTGGAACAATGCGGACAAGAAGCAGGGAAAAATTCGGATGAATACGCAGAACTGTCGGCTAGATTGACGGAAGCGAAGACGCAGCAGGCGGCGATCCAAAATGAAATAAAAGAGACGACAAGAGAGTTAAAAGAGCAAAAAAACAGCCTGCAAATAGCGGGGGATGGACTTGGGTCCTTTGGAGAAAAGGCAGAAAAAGCAGGACAGAAATTACAAGGAATTAGCACTGTAGCAGCAGGAGCGCTGACGGCAGCAGGCGCTTCAGCAGTTACATTCGAATCGGCGTTTGCAGGGGTCATGAAAACAACTGATGAAGTTTATGATGCGAATGGGAAATGCGTTTACAGTTACAAACAACTGGAAGAAGGCATTCGGAGTATGGCGAAGGAAATTCCGGCAAGCACAACGGAAATTTCAGCGGTAGCAGAAGCGGCAGGACAGTTAGGAATAAAGACAGAAGATGTCTCGGGATTCACAAGAGTTATGATTGACATGGGTCAATCGACGAATCTCTCGTCAGAGGAAGCGGCATCCGCAATTGCAAAGTTTAGCAACATAACAGGATTAGCCGCAGACGAATCTATGTCTGCAAAAGAAAAATACAGCAGACTGGGAAGTGTGATTGTAGATCTTGGAAACAATTATGCAACAACAGAAGCTGATATTGTAGCAATGGCGCAGAATTTAGCATCCGCTGGAACGCAAGTTGGAATGTCAGAATCTGATATTTTAGCACTTGCTGCATCATTATCCTCTGTTGGAATGGAATCAGAAGCGGGCGGAACAGCGTTTTCCAAGGCGCTGATTAAGATGCAATTAGCGGTAGAAACCAATAGCGAATCATTAAAAGATTGGGCGAGCGTTGCGGGAATGAGTGCAGATGAGTTTGCGAAAAAATTTAAAGAAGATGCAACGGGAGCACTACAGGCGTTTATTGAAGGATTGTCGAATTGCGGAGGAGAAAGTGAATCTGCAATTAAAGTATTGACCGATATGGGAATCACAGAAACGCGCATGAGGGATTCGTTGCTTAGAGCAGCTAATGCAAGCGACGTATTCACATCGGCAATTCAGACTGGGAAAACGGCGTGGCAGGAGAATAATGCGCTTTCGGAAGAAGCGAATAAACGATACGAGACAACCGCGAGCCAACTAAGCATTATGAAGAATCATATACAGGATGCAGGCATTACGCTGGGTTCTGTTTTTTTGCCTGTTTTATCAGATGTAGCTAAAAAAGTATCAGATTTTGCGGATAAGATAGCAAGTTTGGATAAAAAAACACAAACAACAATTGTACAAATTGCGGCCTTTATTGCAGTGCTGGCACCCGTATTAATGATAATCGGAAAGGTCTCGTCGGGGATATCTGCGATTATAGGAATTGGCTCTAAGCTAACTGGATTATTTTCTGGAATAGGTGCAGCAGCACAAACTGGAGGAGCGACAGCGGCGGCAGGAATGGCGGCTCCGATTTTGCCAATTTTAGCAGTTGTGGCAGCAGTAGCAGCGATTATAGGAATAATAGTGTTGCTATGGACAAAATGCGAAGATTTTCGAAACTTCTTCAAAGGGATGTGGGAGGGGTTCAAAGATGTAATTGACGGCTTCTTGGAAAAAATTGATTTCGGAGACAAAATAGACGGAATCAAAGAAAAATTTTCAGGATTAGGAGAAAAATTAAAAGGTTTAAGTGATTTTTTTAAAGTCATAGGAACTGCAATTGCACAGTCTCTTATTCCGGTAATGGCGATATTGGCGGGAGCGTTTAACGCTATTTTAAACTCGATCGAGCCAGTAATTACGATTATTGGAGGGCTGATAGACATCATATCGGGAGTTGGCTCGATTATTGTTGGAGTATTTACGGGAGACTTAGAGAAAGCAAAAGGCGGACTAGATACTTTCGTTGGAGGTATATCAGAAGTATTCAGCGGTTTGTGGGAAACCGTAAAAGGATTACTGGGAGGATTTGTAGAAGGGATTGCAGAATTTTTCTCATCATTGATAGAAGTTTCAGGGATTGGAGATTTTATCGAAGGGGTAAAAACGAAGTTTTCTGAGATTATCGAAACGGTATCGAATGTATTTACAACAATTGGGAATGTGATACAGGTTGCATTTATGGTAATTGGAGAAATCATTTCGGCAGCATGGCAAATTATTACACTTCCATTTAGATTTATTTGGGAAAATTGCAAAGAGATTGTAATCGGAGCGTGGGAATCTATTTATACAAAAGTTTCGGATAAATTGAATGCAATTTCGGAATTTATCGGGAGTGTGTTTTCGACGATCTCGGAAGTGGCATCGAATATATGGAATGGAGTAAATGACATTGTGTCCGGGGCATGGGATTCGATTCAAACAAAAACATCGAATGTGGTAGAAAAAATAAAAGGTGTTGTAAATGTTGGATTTGACTTACTAAAGAAATATATTATAGATCCTATACAAAGCGCAAAGAACACAGTAGCCAGTACATTTGACGGAATAAAAAACAGCATTACAGATAAAATCGATGCGGCCAAAGATGCTGTGAAATCTGCAATTGATAAGATAAAAGGATTTTTCGATTTTGATTGGAAACTGCCAAACTTAAAATTGCCACATCCTAAAATTACGGGAGAATTTAGCTTGAATCCACCAAGCGTTCCTCATTTTTCTATCGACTGGTATAAAAAAGGAGCTATTTTCAGCAAGCCGACTATTTTTAGCACAGCAAGTGGATTTAAAGGTGTAGGAGAAGCAGGTGCAGAAGCAGTAATGCCGATTGAAAAATTACTAAACTATGTAGAAGCAGGAGTGAGTAATTCCATGCAGAGAATGATGCAAGAACAACGAGCGCAAGAAATTGATTACGATAAGTTAGCGTATGCATGCAGCAAGATAAAAATAGTAAACAAAGTTGGAGAGAGAGAATTCCGACGAATGATAATGGAGGTAATGTAAATGGATATCTATTATAAAAATTTTTACGACGAAAAAGTAATTTTAAATAGATGGCCATGCATGATACAAAACTTAGAAGAATTCGAATCATACGAATGGCAAAGCGAAATAAAAGAAACAAGTAATCATAAGGAAAAAATATTAGAACTTTACATGAAATTACAAAAGAAAAAAATAGAGTTATCTATTTTTGCGGATAGCAAGGAAGAAATGCAGCAGACTCTAAATGAGATGCATCGAATCTTTGAAGGAGATATTGCTAGAAAAACTCCAGGAAGGGTATTTGTCGGAGATGAATACATTTGGTGTTTTTGCTATTCGGGAAGAGCAGAGGAATATGAGGAGGACTTTTATACTACAGATTACGAAATAGGGATAATAACAGCAAAACCATTTTGGATCAAAGAAAAATTTCTATCATACCCAATATATTCCGGTGGTGAAGGCGATGTTTTTTTAAACTTTCCATTTAATTTTCCGTTCAATTTTACCAGCCAGCAAAAGGGAATTTCCACACTTGAAAATGATCATTATACAGATGTGAATTTCAAATTGGTCATATATGGTCCGGCGGTAGATCCGGTTATAAATATAGGTGGATATCCGTATCAAGTATATACGACGATTGAAACGAATGAGTATCTTGTGGTAGATAGCCAGGAAAACACTGTCACAAGAACGCTTGCAGATGGAACGATTGCAAATGAATACGACAACCGCAGCTTTAAAAATAGTGTATTCCGTCCGATACCGCCCGGTAATCACAACGTGCTATGGAGTGGAGATTTTGGTTGGGATATCACGCTTTACAAAGAGAGGAGCAAACCGGAATGGTGACATTAGCAAATAAAAACAGAGAGGAAATTCGCTTGGCTAGAGAACTAGAAGGAGACTTTGCGGTTGGAAGTGAAAACAGCTTCGGGTTTTCGTATTCGGGATCGGATTGGACGGGTGATATTGATTATGGATGTTATTTGTATATTACAGGGACGGAATTTGGCGGGATTGTATCGTTGATAAAGAGTAGCACAAAAGAAAACAGCATCTATGTACAAGGAGATACATGGCGTGGAATGCTGGCAAAGAAAATCATCGAGCCAAAAGCCGGAGAAGATTACCGGATCGTAAAAGGAAGAGTCGAAGATGTTATGAGGGAACTGGTCGTAGAGTGTGGACTGGATTCCCTCTTTTCTGTTCCGTCTTCTGAGGACGATACAGAAATTCAATTTCAATTTGACCGATATTGCACCTTACTCGCTGGATTGGAAAAAATGTTAAGCAGCATAGACTATCGCTTGGATATCCGTTACATAAAGACTAGGTGGGACGCTTATGTAAGACTGCAACCGGTACAAGTAACAGATTTTTCTGACAAGGCAGAGTTTAGCCAGGATGGGAAGTTACGATTCACCGCAACGGAGAATAAAGGCGGAATCAATCATCTCATCTGCTTGGGTAAAGGAGAATTGAAAGACAGGCTTGTAAAACATCTGTATGTACAAAAAGATGGAAGCATTGGAAATACACAGTACTTTACGGGATTAGATGAGCGCACAGACATCTACGATTACAGTAGCGCAGAAGAACCGGAGCTGACTGAAAAGGGAATGGAACGTATTAAAGAAATCATGAATTCCAAAGAGTTTAAAGTGGATATCGATGACGATATTGAAACGGAGATGCAGATTGGAGATATTGTAGGTGGACGAGACTACATTACAGGAATTTCGGTGAAAAAGCCGATAGTTGGTAAAATACTTAAAATCGAAGACGGAACAGAAAGCACAGAATACAAAATAGAAGGAGATGATTAAAATGGCGACAGAATTAATCACTGGGTTAGGCGATGAACCGCATGTAGATGCGGGCGATGTAGGAGGATTCCAAGCTGGAATTGTAGGAGTGGAAGATTATGTGCTGCCGGCAGGCGAGCAAATGAAAGCTACAGTCATAAGTAATAACAAGATACGAATTGCAGAAGGCGAGGCGGTAATGCAGGGGCGACACTGGAGGATAAAACCAAACACCTACGAGGATGTGACGATTGAGAATGGCGCGCAGAACATGAACAGAAAAGATGCAATAATTGCAAGATATACAAAAAATGCAGATACCGGAATTGAAAAAGTAGAATTGGCAGTCTTAAAAGGTACACCAACATCAGGAACCGCTATTGCGCCGGCGCAAGAAAAAGGAAATATCCTAGAAGGAACGATGAAGCATGAAATGCTACTGTATATCGTAAGCCTGAAAGGGCTGAATATCGAGAGCGTAACAGAGGAATTTAATGTACTTATGAACATGTCTAAGATAAATAAAAGATTGTCCGATACATCGTACGAAATCATAAAGTCCTCTACTGGATATGTAAAAAAATACGCAAATGGAACGTTTGAAGCCTGGGCGAAATCATCAGTCAAAAACTCTGATTTTACATTTAAGCAAATCGGAAATACCATTCTGTACTATGCGCAGTACAGAAATTTTGGATTTGGAATAAAGGCAACGGAGGTTTTTAATATCCAAACAAGCGCAATGAATAACGGAGTTATTTGGGCTGCAAGACCATCTTTGAACACGAATAAAGAAGCTGTAGATGGCTGCGTAATACAAATTGGTACACAGCAAGAGTATGTGACTTATTTAGACGCTTACGTTGTCGGTCGCTGGAAATAATCTACAATCTAATAAGAGTAAAAGTGTCCTTACCTTCGGATGTAATATCTCCTGTTGCAGACAGCAATCCGTCTACAATATCGCCGGCATTTAGGTTTAAAATTCCACATAAATCTACGCCAGCATATCCTTGGCAACGTGCAGCGTTTATTAATCTTTCCGCATTGTTTACAGTTATCTTTGCCCAAAGAGTGCCACCACCACTGGTAGAAAAAGCATAGGAGTGCAATATTGCTAGGTATGTGCTTGGCTTTTTAACAGTAATTTTACTTTCCCGTGTGGTATACAGTTCAGAATCTTGATTAAGCAATTCTTTACCGCCAATGGAGTAGTAATCCGTCTGATTGATTTTCCACTGTTTGCCGTAGTTTCCGGTTTGGACACTTTTACCTTTTAGAGATAAATCTAACAAACTTTTGTTTTTTAAACAGATATCGCCTGAATCAGGCAGAAAGGAGAGAAAAATATGATTTTAAAATTTAATGACGCAACAGAACTACAAGCTCAATCAGCAGAACTTGTAGGAAACCTATTGCAAATCAAAACAATTAGTGCAACACAGGATGAACTTCGGACAAAATTTCAAGACGAGTTTGCTTGCAAGAAAATCACAATCATCGAGCGAGAACAGATCATTACAGAGCATGAGAACTACACAAAATTATTAAGAATCGAAGAGTACACAGGTGGAATCTACGGAGTTGCAATGGAGAAAGTCGGAGAAACAACAGCAGAACGTCTAGCAGAAGTGGAAACGGAAAACGCAGCGTTAAAAGAAGCCTTAGTAAATGCAAATACGCAGATTACAGACCTGCAGGGCGCCATCTGTGAACTATACGAAATGGGGGTGCAGAAATGATCTACATTGCAAGAGTATACGCAGATTTAATACAAAAAGAAAAGAAGAGCATCGAAGATGTACCTGAGAAAATCCGAGAACAGGTAAGGGAAATCCTAACAGATCAGGAGGGATAAGGATGGTAATAGCAAATTTTAAAAACGACAGCCATCCGATTGTGTACGGGGCGTCACAATGGAATTATGGAGAAGTGTTGCGAATACAAGGGCTGAATCTTCCGAAAGCGGTAGAAATCCACTTCTCGTTAGAAAAAACTGCAGGACAGGCGATACCACGAATCGGCACAACGAAAGATGGAGTGACGGATGTGGTAATACCAGATAGCCTACTTGAAAATGAAGGGGAATTACAGGATTACTTTGTATACGTATGGATTTATCTTACGGATGCGACTAGCGGGCGCACAGAACACAGTCTTTCGATAAAAGTAAAAGCTAGATCTAAACCGGAGATTCCGGGTGGAGACGACAATGCAGATCCGTTTCGGGAGGCGATTGAAGAAGTCAATAGCGCTGCCGAACGGGCAGAATCCGCGGAGAAACAAGCCGGAGAATATGCAGAGCAAACCAAATCTGATGCACAGCAGACTACGCAAGACAGGCAGGAAGTAGAGAAACTGGTCGAATCTGTATCCGGCATCGGAGAACAGGTACAGGCTGTAAAAGAATATAAAGACCAGGCACAGACAGCCGCAACAAATGCTCTGTTATCCGAACAAAAATCAGAACAGGCGAAAGAAGCTGCCCTACAAGCACAAGCCCGGGCAGAATCAGCAGAGGGAAAGGCAGAGCAACACGCTCTTGAAGTCGCAGGAGATAAAGCGGAAGTCGAGAGACTGGCTACACAGGTGCGACAGGATAAATCCTCTGCGGAGCAGACCGTGCAAGAATTTGGAAGTACGGTACAGCAAGCGGAGCAGTCTATAAATACAGCTAAAACAAAAGCAGTAGAAGCTGTAAATGCTAGCAAGTCCGATGCGGTTAAAGCGGTGCAAACGGAGGGCGAAAAGCAAACTGAAGCGGTACAGGCAAAAGGGCAAGAGGTTATTAATTCCATTCCGGAAGACTTCCCAACGCAGATGCAGTCTAAACTCGACAAGCAACAGGGTGTGGAACATGCGGGAAAATCTTTGATAATTGGAGAAGACGGAACTGTTATCGTAGGGGAGCCTGCTATACAAATTGAGGTGGATAAAACGCTCACCCAAGAGGGACAAGCAGCGGATGCGAAAGCTACTGGAGATAAAATCTTACAGTATGCAATTAAGAACACCACATCCGGTGAGTGTATTTTAAGAATCACCGATAGTGCCGAAGAAAAGTTACAGGATATTAAACTGTTTGGTAAATCTGAGCAGCTTAGTACAACTGGGAAGAATTTGTTTGACTTTAGTAATTTAGAAAGCGGACGGATTAATACTAATACAGGTGCCTTAGAAGAGTATAACCATACTCGTAGATTAGCTGATTATATAGATATCACAGATATTACATCTTTCTCAGTTTATTTACCAGGATATAATAGAGCGAACGGTACAGTGTATGTAGTCATCCATTATTACGACAAAGATAAAAAATATCTTAGTTATCGTGCTTGTGGAGATGGACTTGAGAAATATGAAAATATAACCCCAGTTGAGAACGCTGTGTATATTAAAGTAACATTTGAGCAAGTATCGATAGACAATCCGCAAAATATTTTTAAAGTACAGTTGGAAAAAGGTACTAAATCTACAGATTACGAACCCTACACTGGCACCAAACCCTCACCAAGCACAGCGTATCCACAGGAGATTACATCAGCAGGAAAACTGAATGCTGATACAGGCAAGTACGAAGTTAATGTACAAGTATCAAGCGGAAATATATTTGACGTAGATGCTGTAAGAAATGAAAATGGGTATTTGAATAGTGATAGTCAAACAGCACTTGACACAAACCGTTTTGACATAGTGGAGGGACGACAATACTTATTAATAAGTAAAGGGAGTACATTGACGGATGGTACGGGTTATTCGACTCCGTATTTTGGAGAAGATGATTTAAGATATGGTCTAAATCATTTGAATATACTTGGAACAAATCCAGGCTATCAAATGTTCACAAAAAACGAAAGACGTAAAGTAATTCTAAAAGCAAAAAAGTCTACTACAATTACAAAATTTATTGTGCATGGATATAATCGAGTGAACGATGCGTATGAAGTGGAAGAAATGGGATTATTCGAAACTTCTAATAACAATACGAATATCGACTACGTGCCATATAAAGGATTACAAAAAGTACAATTTCAATTAGACCGACCGTTTACAAAATGGGACAGAATCGAAAAGCGAGATGGTGTGTATGGGATTACATACAGTTCCAAACATGTGATTTTTAACGGCGATGTTGAAGAAACATGGGTAAAGTCTAGCATTGATAATGCTTTTTATTTACAAAATTTTGAAGGACTTAAAAAATCATATGAGATTTTTTGCGACAAATTAATCACTTATAAAGGAAGCGTGAATGAAATAACACAAAACAGTATTTTAGGCAATACAACTAGTTTGTATATAAGAATAGACGGAATTACAGATGTAGAAACATTAAGGACATGGCTATCTGAAAATAATCTTGATGTTTATTATTTCTCAAAAGAATCTGAATTTGTCCCGCTTGATGAAGAAACACAGACAGCTTTAAATAATCTACACACCTACTATCCGACAACAGTTATGAGTAATAGCGAGGATTGTGAGATGGAAGTAGAGTATGTGGCGGATATAAAAAACTATATTGATAACAAGATATCTGAGAATGTAGCAAGTGTTATAAGTCAGTATCAGACAAACGTGGTAAACTTGCTATCTTTGATGCCATTATCCGTACAGGCTGGAATGGTAGAAAATGACACAAACAATATTTTAGAAAACGTGGAGGAAATGAAGCATGAATAACACAGTAATCGTAAAACTTATGACAAACTTGATTGAGAAGAAATTTTACAAAACAAAAGATGAAGCGGTAGCAAAGTTAGATGTCTATTTCGCAATGAATCGCATCAGCGAAGAGGAGTACGCCACACTTACATTGCTGGCAGAAGAAACCTACGCAGAACAGAAAGACGAGGTAGCATAATGGGATATGTATTTGCATTTGTA
>OGEP01001557.1_pt1 | contig 24364 bp, 20 predicted proteins | sample 1570721 | NCBI WGS metagenome assembly OGEP01 (sample SAMEA2582131, study PRJEB24529) | metagenome | biome: Human gut stool | place: China | collected 2011 | reverse complement strand
AAAGGGGCGGGCCTGTCTGTTTTTCAGGGATTACCACTTTGAGAGAATTTTGCCGTATATCTGCTTTTTCTCCTCCGCATACCGCTAAACCATCAGGATTACAGTGTCTCCCACCAGGAAGTCGGAGTCCTCATGCTGATAGGAGTAGTTGCACATGCACACGGTCCCGTCTGGGAGATTGCAGAACACGCCGCACCGGCCAGACGCTTGCTCCGCTCTAGACACGCATCTATTCTACTCTTTCCCACCTCTGAAGAAAGGCTCTATGCAGAACCAGTGAAGCAGACAAAAGCAGAAAATTTCACATGCACTTTGCTTTTGTGATATACTGAAAACGCATATTTTGATTCTCGCATGGATTTCACTGTGAAAACCAAGGATATTTCAGCTTATCGCTATATAGAAATTAGATATTTTTTATAAATAATAGATTGACAGACGGGGCGCATTGTGCTATATTCCAATTGTGCACGAGCACAGCGTCTTAAATCAGGAAAGAAAGGCGCAGATACTTATGATAACCATCAAAGAGATCGCGCAGCTGGCGGGGACGTCCAGAGGGACGGTGGACCGGGTGCTCAACGGGCGCGGAAACGTGAACACCGAGCTGACCCAGAAGATCCTCGCCATCGCGCAGGAACACAACTATCAGTCCAACCCCTACGCCAAGGCCCTGGTCAGCGGGAAAAAGCGGTACCGCATCGGCGTGGTGATCAGCTCCAAGGGGAACCGGTTTTTCGACGAGGTTCTGCTGGGGATCCACGACGCGGCGGCCCAGTCCCGGGGCTACGGGCTGGAGATCGTCCTCAAGGAGCTGAAGGGCTGGGACGAACAGGTACAGCTGACGGCGCTGGATGAACTCCTGCAGGAGCCGTTGGACGCCTTGGCCATCACCCCGGTGGACACCCCGCTGGTGTATGAGCGGCTGAAGGCCCTGAAGCCCCTGCCCATCGTCACCCTAAACACCGATATTCACGGCTTGGACAGTAAGCTGGCCTTCATCGGCTGTGACTACATCAACAGCGGCCGTCTCTGCGGCGACGTGGCTATGCTGGCTCTGCCCCAGGGGGGCAGCGTGGGGATCGTCACCGGCTCCTTCCATATCTTGGGCCATAACCAGCGCATTATGGGGTTCCGGGAGGCCGTAGCGACCAACCCCAATATTCGAGTGTTGGAGGTAGCGGAGAACAAGGACGATAACGACTTGTCCTACCAGGTGACCAAAACTCTGCTGACCACGCATCATCCGGATCTGCTCTATTTCTGTGCCGCCGGTACCGAGGGCGGTATGCGGGCGGTTACCGAGGCCGACTATGGCTGCAAGGTAGTAGTGGTGGACGACGTGGAGCCCATGCGTGAATATTTGGCTCAAGGAGCCCTGCTGGCGATTGTCACTCAGCAGCCCTACCGGCAGGGCTTCATGATGGTGGATCTTCTTTATGACTTTTTAGTGACAGCCAAGCGGCCGGAGCACGTACATAATTACATGGAAAATCAGGTACGGTTGCAGCACTCCAAATAGCAACAGAACGAGTTTCCGAAGGCCCGCTGAATGGGGGCTTGGTTTTTTGCACCCTTTGTTGTTAAATAATACAAAAAAAGGAGGATATTAGAAATGAAAAGTAGACTGGTAACCCTGTGTACCTGCCAGTGGGCGGACATGGACTTTGAGGAGCTGTGTGCGCTGGCGAAGAAGATGGGCTATGACGGACTGGAGATCGCCACCTGGGGCAAGAGCTTCGATCTGGACCGTGCCTATGAGGACGACGGCTATATGAAGTTCATCCAGGACACCCTGGCCAAGAATGGTCTCGTGTGCAAGGCACTGGCCACCCACATCATTGGCCAGTGCGTGGGCGATGCCCCCGACCCCCGGCTCAACAACTTCGCGCCCCCTACCCTGGCGGATCAGCCCGCGGCCATCAAGGAGTGGGCCATCGCCAGCATGAAGAAAGCCGCCAAGGTGGCCGACAAGATGGGCGTCAAGGTGATCACCGGTTTCACCGGCTCCCCCATCTGGAAGTGGCTGTACTCCTTCCCCCAGACCACCGAGGAGATGATCGAGAACGGCTATGAGGAGATCTTCCAACTGTGGAAGCCCATCATGGAGGAGTTCCGCAAGTACGGCCTCAAGTTCGCTCTGGAGGTTCACCCCGGCGAGATCGCCTTTGACTACTACTCCACGGTCCGCCTGCTGGAGAAGTTCAAGGATTACCCTGAGTTCGGACTGAACTTCGACCCGAGCCATCTTCTGTGGCAGGGCGTGACCCCCCACCTGTTCCTCAAGGACTTTATGGAGGCCGGCCGGGTGTACCATGTGCACATGAAGGACGCGGCGGTGACTCTGGACGGGCGCACCGGCCTGCTGGGTTCCCACATCGACTTCGGAGATCTGCGCCGGGGCTGGAACTTCCGCTCCCTGGGCCACGGGCAGGTGAACTTTGAGGAGATCATCCGGGTACTCAACGCTTACGGCTATGACGGTCCTCTCTCTGTGGAGTGGGAGGACTCCGGTATGGACCGGGTGGACGGAGCCACCGAGGCGGCCGCCTTCGTCCGCAAGGTGGACTTCAAGAAATCCGACATCAAGTTTGACGACGCCATCTCCAATGGCTGAGGAAAGGACGGCAGAACTATGGCGAAGGATCTGAAATACGGCATGGTAGGTGGCAGTATCTACGCCTTCATCGGCGAGGTACACCGCAAGGCGATCAATTTCGACACCCGGGCAGAGCTGGTGTGCGGCTGCTTCTCCAATGTCCCCGCGGAGAACGAGGACACCGCCAAGGCCTACGGCATCGCCCCCTCCCGCACCTATGCCGACTACAAGGAGATGGCTCGTGCAGAGGCCGCCCGGGAGGACGGCATCGACTTTGTCTCCATCTGCACTCCCAACTTTCTCCACTATGAGATCGCAAAAGAGTTCCTGCTGGCGGGCATCAACGTGGTCTGCGAAAAGCCCCTGTGCTTCTCGGTAGAGGAGGCCCAGGAGCTGGAGGCCCTGGCGGCGGCCAAGGATCTGATCTTTGCCGTGACCTACGGATACACCGGCAACACTATGGTCAAGGTGGCCCGGGAGATGATCGCGGAGGGAAAGATCGGAAAAGTGGTGACCGTCAACGCCGAGTACGCGCAGGACTGGCTGCTGGACGAGTTGGACGAGTCCCACGCTGGCCAGGACAAGAACCTGTCCGTGTGGCGCACCGATCCCAAGATCTCTGGCATCTCCAACTGTGTGGGCGATATCGGTACCCACATGGAAAACATGGTGCACTATCTCACAGGGCTGAAGATCAGACGCATCTCCGCGACGGTCAACAAGTACGGCCACGCGCTGGATCTCAACGCCAACATGCTAGTAGAGTATGAGAACGGCGTCAACGGCGCCTACTGGTGCTCCCAGGTGGCGGCGGGCCATATGAACGGCCTGAAGGTCCGCATCTATGGCACCGAGGGTTCTCTGGAGTGGGAGCAGCACTTCCCCGACTATATACGCTATACCCCCAGAGGCGGCGCACCCCAGACTCTCTCCCGTGGCTGCGGCTACATCCAGGAAAAGGCGGGGGCATGCAGCCGCATTCCCTGTGGCCATCCTGAGGGGCTGTACGTGGCCTTTGCCAACATCTACCGCAATGTGATCAGCACCATTCTCAAGAAGAAGGCCGGCCAAATTCCCACACCCGAGGAGTTGGACTTCCCCACCGTAACCGATGGACTCAACGGCGTGAAGTTTGTCCATGCCGTCATCGCCTCGGCGGAGCAGGACTCCAAGTGGGTGGAGCTGTCCTGACAGCGGATTCACGGCGGGACGGGCCCGCTCTGAATAAAAATTTTAGGAGGAATCATCATGAGTAAGAAGAAACTGCTTGCACTGCTCACGGCGTCCGCGCTCACAGTTGGCCTGCTGTCCGGCTGCGGCGGCGGAGGAGGAACCACCGAGTCCCCCTCTGGCGGTGGTGAGACGACCCCAGTCAACACCGAGACCGAACCTGGCGCGGCCTCTGGCGGCGACATCTATGTCCTGGTTCCCAACGCCGACCACGGCTGGACCGGCGCCGTGCTGAACTATGCCCAGGAGAAGGCTGAGGAGGTCAACGCCGAGGGCTCCTACAACGTGGTGGTGCAGGCTGCCACCGACGCCAAAAACCAGCAGGAGCAGATTGACGATCTGCTGGCTGCTGCCACACCTCCCGCCGGCATTGTGATCCTGCCCTATGACAACACAATGGAATCCTCTATGGCCTCCATCGCCGCCACTGATATCCCGTTTATCATGGTGGACCGCATCATTGATAACCCTGTGGTGCAGGAAAAGGTAACCGCGAATGTCAAGGGCGACAACGAGGGCATCGGCAAGGCTACCGCGGAGCGCTTTATTGCCGACGGCCTGCAGCCCGGTGATAAGCTGTATGTCATGATCGGCGATACCTCCTCTGTGCCCGAGATGCGCAACAAGGGCTTCACCGAGACGCTGGCTGCCAACGGCTGGAGCGAGGAGCAGTTGGCCTCCATCGAATATTCTGCCGCCACCGGCTGGAGGCGTTCCACCGGCAAGCAGCTCTCCCCCGACTGGATCAACTCCAAGACCGTGGAGGAGCTGGGCGAATACCATTACATCTTTACCCACGATGACGAAATTGGCATGGGTATTCTGGAGGCGCTGAGCGGCACCGAGATTGAGCAGGCCAAGAAGGATGCTTTCCTGGCATCTGTAGACTCCATCGCATCCTCCTCCGGACTCGGCGAGATGTATGAGGTTCTGGCCGGTACTCACTCCAATACCGCGTATCCCGATATCGTGGCCAACTTTGACCTGTTCTCCGTCACCTATCCTCCCACGATGATTCAGAACGCTGTGGATGACATGATGAGCCATCTGAATGGCGAAACCGTGGAAAAGGATCATACCATCACTGTTGATGTAGTTGACTCCACCAACGTGGGCGATTACGAGGGCTTCTAAGCAGAGACCGGGCGGCGGCCTCCGCGGGCGGGCATACTGTCCGCGGGGGCCGCTGTTCCATAAAGAGGGTGTCTGACCATGAAAATTTTGCAGATGACTGACATCACCAAACGTTTTTTCGGTGTCACCGTACTCAACCACGTCAGCTTTGACGTAGAGGAGGGGGAGGTTCACGCGCTTTTGGGCGAGAACGGCGCTGGCAAGTCTACCTTGATGAATATTCTGGGCGGAGTCCATCAACGGGACGGCGGTGCCGTAGAGTTTTGCGGCAGACCGATGGAGAACATCAGTGTAAAAGCGGCGGATGAGGCCGGTATTGCGTTTGTTCATCAGGAGCTCAACGTCATCAATGATCTGACTGTCTATGAGAATCTGTTTCTGAACAAAGAGCTTCTGGGGCCGTTCCGCCATCTGAATAAAAAGGAGATGATCCATCAGGCACAGGAGCTGTTCAACCGCTTGGGGGTGGACATCAATCCCACGGAGGCGGTGGGGAATCTGGACACCAGCCGCAAGCAGCTTCTGGAGATCGCCAAGGCGCTCCACGCCGAAGCCAAGCTCTTTATTCTAGACGAGCCTACCACCGCACTGAATACGGAAGAAATCGAGCACTTGTTCGGCATTGTGCGCCGTCTGAAGGGAGAGGGCAAGTCCTTCATCTTCATCTCACACAAGATGCCGGAGATTTTTGAAATTGCAGACCGCTATACCATTTTGCGCAACGGAACCTTCATCGCCTCCGGCCGCATTGCAGACATCACCCCGGAGGAAGTCACACGGCAGATGGTGGGAGAGGGATATGTCAATCAGGAAGTTTATGAAGCCCGCCCTCTGGGTGAGCCCATCCTGGAGATGGAGGGGTTCACCGGGCCCGGCTTTCACGATGTGAAGCTGTCCATCCGCCGGGGTGAGGTGGTAGGTTTTACCGGTTTGGAGGGTGCAGGCAGCAGTGAACTGATGCAGGCTATATTTGGCGCAGTCCCCTATACCGGCGGAACCCTGAAGGTCTGGGGAAGGCCGATGGCTTCTGGTACGATCCATAGGGCCATGAAGGACAAAATCGGCATGTTGGCCGCCAATCGAAAGGAAAACTCCGTCATTCCGGATATGACGCTTCTAGAGAATACATATATCGCCGAGCACTGCCTCAGTGGGCGCCGTCCCCATATACATGTCAAGCGGGAGATGGCCAAGTACGACCGGCTGAAGGAGATGCTCAACATCAAGGCCGAGAGCTGCGGCGATCTGATCGTCAGTCTCTCCGGCGGCAATCAGCAGAAGGTTATCCTGGGCCGCTGGCTCAACACCGAAGCAGAGATCCTGCTACTGGACAATCCTACCCAGGGCATCGACGTGGGAGCCAAAGCGGAGATTTACAAGCTCATCCAGGAGCTGGCCAAGCAGGGGAAGACCATTATCGTCAACACCCTGGAGATTCCTGAAATTCAGAAGGTGGCGGACCGGTGTGTCGTGTTCTACCATGGACAGGTGCAGGCTGTGCTGGAGCGCAGCGAGATCACGGAGGAGCGTGTGATGCTCCTGGCGACCAATGCCTCCGCGGTCCGTGCGGAACTGGGATAAGAGGTGCAGACCATGAAAGAGAAAAACAAGGCGGCCGCATGGGCCAAAGAAATCTGGCATAAATACAATTTTATTCTGATCTTTCTGGCCATCCTGGTGGTATTTCTCGTGATCAACCACGGCGCCACCACCATGACCACTCTGATGAACATACCGCGCCACTCCACCGTCATCGGTATCATCGCGCTGGGTATGGGCCTTATCATCCTGACCGGCGATATCGATCTGTCCGTTGGCTCTCAGTTGGCGCTGGTAGGCGGCCTGACGGTGATGGTGTTCAACAGCACAAACAGCATTGTCCTTGCTCTGGTGTTCGCCGTGGGGATGGGCGTGGTGCTGGGGCTTATCAACGGACTACTGGTAGGCGCGGTGAAAATGCCAGCCTTTATCGTCACGCTGGCGACCATGCTGATGTATCGTTCTATTGCTCAAACAGTCATGAACAGCAACAACTGGACCATCTACCAGTTGGATGCCGGCCTGTCCCAATGGCAGCCCCTTTGGGTGATTGGGAACCAATCTGTCCTCCAAATCCCCATACTTGTCCTGATCCTAGTAGCTGTAGTAGCTGCAATGACCTACCTGTCCACCAGCACGAAATTCGGTAAGCGGGTCTATGCCCTGGGCAGCAATGAACGGGCCGCACAGCTCTCCGGTATCAATGTAAGCCTGACCCGGATACTGGTCTTTGTGGTTGCAGGCGTGCTCATGGGTATAGCCTCGTTCCTCTATGTGGCCAATGTGGGCTCCGTAGACCCGGCCACCAGCGGTAAAAATTATGAGCTCTACGCCATTGCCGGCGTAGTCATCGGCGGCATCAGCATGTCCGGCGGCAAGGGCCGCATTTTGGGCGTGGTCTTTGGTTCCATGTCCTTTACCATCATTGACAAGATTATCACTGCCCTGGGCCTGAACCCGCTTATCAATGACACTATCAAGGGAGCGATTCTGCTGCTGGCCATCGCCGTGCAGATGCTGCCCATGATTACACAGAAGCTGCAGAAAACCATGGTAACACGATAAAGGGAGGGTACAGAGATGAAAACGTACGACGAAGTAGCCAAAGTAACCTATGAGGGCCCTGACAGCCGGGAGCCCTTTGCATTCAAATACTATAACCCTGACGAGATGTTGGGCGGGAAGCCCATGCGGGAGCACCTGCGCTTCGCCCTGAGCTGGTGGCACACCCTGTGCGCCGACGGTGTGGATATGTTCGGCGGCAGCACCATGGACAAGGCCTTCGGTAAGGGCAAGATAACGGTCGATATGGATACTACTGGCCCCGGAGAGCGCTCCTTCTCCTTCAGCGTCAGCAATGGAGACACTTTCCGCATCACCTCCCCTGTCGGCGAGGTGCTCGGCCTGGGTGAGAATGGTGTGACCTCCTATGTGGACACTGGCAAAACCTTGGGCGATCTGCTGGGGCGGACGAGCGACGGTGCGGGCTTGAATGGCCTGACCGGCGGCGAGTTGGCCAGAGCCATTGGTGATGTGACTGAGATAAAGGACAAGGACGGCAAGGTGACCTCCCGTGTGGATTCCGAAGGCAATACCGTAGACGAGCAGGGTTTCCGTCTGGACAAGGACGGCAAGCGCTTTCAGGAGTACGAGCTCACCGTTAACGGCGTTTCCATTGGCAAATACAACAAGGACACCGCCCTGGAGACTGTGCTCAATGATATCAACAGCAACACCGAGGCCGGAGTCAGCGTCAGCTTTTCCAAGACCACCAACCAGTTTGTCTTTACCGCCAAGGAAACCGGCGCAGGCGGACGGGTTGAGATTGGCGGGGAGTTGGGTGAACGGCTGTTCGGTAAAGTCAATGTAACTGATAAGGATCACTACACTGCTGGGCAGGACGCAAAATTCACCGCCACCATCAACGGCCAGAAGATGGAGTTCTCCCGTAGCTCCAACACCTTTGATTTGGATGGCATGTCCATCACCTTAAACGGCACATTTGAGGTGAAAGATGGAGAAACCCCGGTCACCTTCTCCAGTAAGACCGACACGGACAAGATCATTGACGTGGTCAAGACTATGGTGGAGGACTACAACGCCATTGTGTCCGAGGTCAAAAAGGCCTACTCCGACATGCCTCTGGAGAAGTCGGACGGCTCCCGGTACAAGCCCCTGACTGACGAGGATAAGGCGGACATGACCGAGAGCGAGATCAAGGCCTACGAGGAGAAAGCAAAAACCGGCATCCTGTTTATGGACCGGGACCTCTCCTCCCTGTACAGCGCCCTGCGCTCCGCAGTGGCCCCCGGCGGCTCCGACGGCTCCTTCCTCCGCTCCATCGGCATCAAAACCAGCTATGAGGACGGCCTGACCACCCTTTCGCTGGATGAAAACGCGCTCCGCGAGGCCCTGGAACAAAACCCGGACCAGGTCAAGGATGCGTTTACCAAGAGCAAGGAAAACGGCGCCGCCAGCGACGGCCTGATGGCCTCCATCCAGAAGGTGACGGACCGCTATGCGGCCACTACCGGCGCAACAAAGGGCATTCTCATTGAAAAGGCCGGCTCCAAATACTCCCCCTCTGCCGCTCTGAATAACACTCTTTTGGAGCAGATGAAGGACATCGACAAGCAGGTGGATAAGTGGCAGGCCAAAATGTCGGACAAGGTGGACTATTACACCAACAAATTCACCCAGCTGGAAATGCTGATTGCGCAGATGAACTCCCAGAGTTCCAGTCTCGCGGGAATGATGGGCGGCTATTAACGCCGCCGCCGTTCCGGAAAGGAACATGATACATATGGATATGCGGGGTTACCAGCGTTACCGTGAGGACTCCTTAAATACCATGACCCAGGGTGAGCTGCTTTTGCTGCTCTACGACGAACTGATCAAGCGGCTGACCCAGGCGGAATTGAGCCTGGGTCAGGAGAATTACGAGGTATTCGAGGGAGCGGTCGGCCGCAGTGTCGATATCATCCATTATCTGGACGACACCCTTGACCGCCAGTTCCCCATCAGCGCCAATTTGAGCCGGCTATACGAGTACTTTTGCTATGAGCTCAGCCGGGTCGTCTCGGGGCGCAACGCCAAGGAGCTGGCCCGTGTGAAGGAAATGGCCTCAGAGCTGCGGGACAGCTTCCGGCAGGCGGAAAAAAGCGCCGCCACTTCTCCGCAGGAGGGCGTATAAATGCTGACGGAACAACAGCTCACTTCGGTGTTGGCCACGGAGCGCCGCATCTATGCGGCGCTCTCCGAGGTGCTTGAGCTGACGGGAGAGCTCTCCGCCTCCATACAGCGGGGGGATTCTGTCTCCGTTCAGCTCTTTCTCCAGCTCCGGCAGGAGCCGATCAACCAATTGCGGGAATACCAGACCAACCTGGCGCAGCAGTGCCGCATCCTTCCGGCGGAAGACCGGAAGGAGCTGGAGGGGCTTTTGTCCGGGCAGGCCCCGGCGGCCAGTCCCGCTGCCCAGCCCCTCCAGGAGCAGCTTCAGCGCAACCGCGCCCTCTGGACCAGGGTTGTCCAGGCCGACCGGGCCGCCAGCGGCCGCCTGTGCGGAAAGGATTCCTTTTACGATTCCTAGCCCCGACCGTTTTTTACTGGTGCATGGAGATCCGCCACAGCGGCGCGCCCGAGCTGCGGCTGGATGAGAGCTCATCCAAAATGAGCTGCGGCTCCCAGGCGGCCAGACTCCGCTCTCTGCTGTTGGGGTCTGCCACCAGTACACGGCCTTCCAGGGTCACGCCCCGCAGGATAATAAAGTGGCCCCGCTCGGTGAAATGGCCACGGGTCATCAGCGCAACAAAAAGGTGTCCGGATGCCAGTTGCTGCACCAGAGCATCGGCGGAGGCCGCCTCATAGGCCTCTGCTTCCAGTCCGATGGCGGACGCAGTTCCCTCCACAATGGACAGATAGGAACCGCTGCCAGGGGCGCAGTACCCCTGCTGATAGGCCCAGTCGGCCATGGCCCCGGGGTCGGTTTCTTCCCCAGTCAGGCTGGAGGCCAGCATGGCCATCGCCGTGGGCCCGCAGCCGTAGCCGCGGATCGGATCATTACCGAAGGTCTGGCTGGCCCAGGGTTCCTCTCCCTGGTTGTAGTAAACCAGATCCACGACTCCGCCGGTCAGATACTCCCGCCCGTCCCGGGTGACAAACTCCGTGACCTTGCTCTCCTCCGCCGGAGGGACCTCTTCAATGGCGGGCGGGCCGGCCAGTTGATTCACCATTTCATCTTCCCCCGGTCGGGAAAGCAGCTCCTGCAAATTGCTGTGTAGTGCCTCCCCGAAGTCCGAGACACGCTGCATCAATCCTGCCACGGGGGCCGTGAGCCGCTGGAACAGCTCCGGCGCAGCAAAGCGGCAAACCAGCAGCTCCACCCCACCAATACAGAGGAGGGCCAACAAAACAAGAAGTATTATATTTCGCCTTTTATGCGGTCTGTTTTTCGTACCGGACATAAGAGTACCTCAAAATTTTCATTATATAATATTTTCTTTATTATAGCAATTTTTTCTTTTATTGTATACAGGCAAAAGGAGTCCACATGCCGCAAATTCGGTTAGAGCGGGTCAGCAAGTATTACCCGCAGGATAAAAAGCAAATGGCCGCTGTGCAGGAAATCAATCTGACGGTCGAGCAGGGTGAATTCCTCTTTCTCACAGGCAGCAGCGGCGCGGGAAAAAGTACGCTGCTCCAGCTCATATCCGGGGATCTTCGCCCTACCTCCGGGGCCGTCTTTCTGGATGATATCAACCTGACGCGGCTTTCCAGGCTTCGCCGCGACCGCCTGCGCCTGGTTTTCGGCCGCGTACCTCAGCTCTCACAGCTCATGCGGAAACGGACCATCTCCGAAAATTTATCCGCAGTCGCCATGCTGACGCAGAGCCGGAAGCTCCCGCCTATACAAACCCGGATTCAGAAGACTTTGGCTATGGTCGGCCTGCCTGATGTGGGAGCGCGTTACCCAGTGGAGCTATCCTATGGGGAGTGCCGCCGGGTGGAACTGGCCCGCGCGATTATCAACAGCCCGTCCATTTTGGTTCTGGATGAGCTGACCGCGAACCTGGACGAGGACACGATTTGGGATATTCTGCATTTGCTCTGTGAGATAAACCGCCATGGTACTACCATTATCATGGCAACCCATGCAAAGGAGTTTGTGAATCTGCTTCGGAAACGGGTCATTACACTGGTGGATGGCCAGATCTGGGGCGATGTGCAAAAAGGGCGGTATGGAGATATTGTATAGCCTGCCGCCGACTATGTTAGGAGAGGTGTATTGCAAATATGTGCAACATGGAAAAAAATCTTAAAATTAGAATGCGGCTTTTAATTGTATTCTTAATTACCATCCTGATCGCGTTGGCCTTGACATTCCTTTCAATCAGACAGACCATCAAAATCCAGAGGGACTATACATCCATCCTCTCAGGTCCCATTGCCATTACCAATGCCGTCCAGAGCAGTGAAACGGAGATCAATTCGATTGCCCGTCAGCTTAGGGACATGGCGCTGTCCGGGTATGATACCTCAATCATGGATGAGATTCAGGCCTCCGTGGATTCGATCGAGAAGTCGATCTCCACGATTCAGACCCTCTATACGGATTCCGACGGCGTCGCCCAGACTTATATTCAGTCTGTACATGAATGGGAAAATGCCTTTGAGGATATCCATACCGCCCTCCAAGCGGATAATCTTGAGGAGGCACGTCGGCTAATCGAAACACAATGCACTCCGAAGCTGAATCAGGCCGTAAGTGACGGGAATACGCTCATTCGTGAAGTCCAGAACGACCTCGATGCTCAGATCGACTCTACACAGGCAAGTGTGAGCCGCAACCAGATTGTTCTCTTTATTATGGCCATCCTGGTTGTTGCCATTGGTATACTCTTGAACCTGCGCGCCATTCGGAATATTACCCGTCCCCTCCAGGAGGCGCAGCAGGCTGTTGTCGCTTTCAGCCAGGGCGATCTCTCGGTGGAGCTGACCTATGAGGCATCTAATGAGATCGGAACCATCTGTGATGCGGTCCGCACCTCCCAGGATATTCTTGGCAGAGTCATTGAAGATATTGTTCAGATCACCAAAGGACTTGCCGACGGCGATCTGACGGTGGAAAGCCATGAGGAATACCCCGGCCAGCTCATGCCCATCAAGACAAATATTGAGTATCTCCTCCAGAACCTGAACGCCACCATGGCGGAGATTCTCAACGCCTCCGATCAGGTATCCGCCGGGGCGGAGCAGGTGTCCGTCGGTTCCCAGTCCCTGGCCCAGGGCGCTACGGAGCAGGCCAGCGCCGTCCAGGAGCTCTCCGCCACCATCAATGAGATTGATACCTCCGCTCAGAACAGCGCTGAGACGGCCAAAACCGCGAAGGAAAAATCTGACTTGGCTGCCGGCCAAGTTCAGGTCTGTAACGACCGCATGCAGGAGCTCAGCCAGGCAATGGACGACATCTATTCCGGCCAGAAGGATATTGGGCAGATCATCGACACCATCGAAAACATTGCCTTCCAGACCAATATCCTGGCGCTGAACGCGGCGGTAGAGGCCGCACGCGCGGGCAGTGCAGGCAAGGGCTTCGCGGTGGTTGCCGACGAGGTGCGCAGTCTTGCCTCCAAATCGGACCAGGCAGCCAAGCAGTCCAAGGCCATTATCGAAACCTCCCTGTCCCATGTGGAGCGCGGCAAGTCCCTGGCGGAGGAGGTAAGCTCCAGCATGCAGCAAACCGTTGCCTCCGCCTCCGAGGCGATTTCCTACATGGAAAAGGTTGCCGACAACGCAATTTCGGAGTCTCAGTCCATTGAGCAGCTGACCACCGGTGTGGATCAGATCTCCGCCGTGGTTCAGACCAACTCGGCGACCAGCGAGGAGTCCGCCGCCGCCAGCGAGGAGCTGTCCTCCCAGGCAGTCATGATGAAGCAGCTCATTCAAAAATTCAAGCTGAAGTCAGAGGCTGACTCCGCCTCTGCCCCCCTTTCTCCCGCCGCGGACAGCCAGGCCTCCCTCTCAGCCGCAGGCACCGCCGCCAACCCGTTCAGCAAATACTGATTGATCAGAAGTGCAGGAGGCCACCTCAGCCCATACTGAGGCGGCTTCCCGCCTTTTTCCCCAAACATATAGCTTGCGAAGGGAGATGCCGTCCAGAATGCCGATTCACTCCGATCCGACTAAAATGGAAGAAGGAGAGCTCATCTATGCGCTTGATATAGGTACACGCAGCGTCATCGGGATGCTGGGAGCCCTGGAGCAGGGACGGATACGCATACTAGCCCTGGAAAAGCAGCCGCACGCCAGACGTGCCATGCTGGACGGTCAGATCGAGGATATTGACCAGGTTGCCGGCGCTGTCTCCCTTGTGACACACCGCCTGGAAGAAGCCTCCGGCCGAAGGCTTACCTGCGCCTGCGTGGCAGCCGCGGGCCGGGCTCTGCGTACCGAGTTGGGCCGCAGCACCTTGGAGCTTTCGGCCCCTGAGGCCTTGGGTCATGAGCGTATCCACCAGCTCGAAGCCACCGCCGTGGCAAATGCGGAACAAGCGCTGTCCACCGACGGCCCGGAGGAACAGCGGTTCTTCCTGGTGGGCTACACTCCCACGCAGTTCTGGCTGGACCACTATCCGCTGACCACCCTTCTGGGGCATACCGGCCAGCATCTGGAGGCCGCCGTGGTCGCTACCTTTCTCCCCAGCGAGGTGGTGGACTCCCTCTACGCGGTCATGCAGAAGGCCGGCCTGGAGGTGGCCAGCATGACCCTGGAGCCCATCGCGGCTCTAAATGCCGCGATTCCGGCGGATCTCCGTCTTCTCAACCTGGCCCTGGTGGACATCGGGGCTGGTACGTCGGACATCGCCGTATGCAGGGACGGCAGCGTGGTGGGGTATACTATGGCTACCGTAGCAGGCGACGAAATCACGGAAGCCCTGATGCGGGCATGCCTGGTGGACTTCCCCACGGCCGAGGCCATGAAGCTGGAGCTGGGCCGCAGTAAAAGTGTGAGCTTTACCGATATTCTGGGGTTGGAGCAGACCTTGCCGGCGGAGGAGCTCTTTTCTCTCCTGGACGGCCCCATCCAGGCTCTGGCCGATGAGATCGCACAGCGCATCTGCCAGGTCAATGGAGGTCCTCCCTCCGCCGTCTTTTTGGCCGGCGGGGGGAGCAAGCTCCCCACCCTCTGCGCCCGGGTGGCCGCGGCCCTCGGCATAGATTCCAAACGCGCAGCGCTGGCAGGAGGTTATTTTCAGTCCAGCGCCTACTCCGATACCTTCGCGCTGTCTGATCCGGAATATACCACCCCTCTCGGTATCGCTGTCTCTGCCGGCCTCGGCCTTATCAGCGACAGTTATCAGGTGCTGCTCAACGGGAGCCCCGCCAAGCTCTTCCGCAGCGGGAGCCTTACGGTGCTGGAGCTGCTGATGATGAATGGGTACCGCTATTCCGATCTCATCGGCCGCAGCGGCAAAAACCTGCTGCTTCGGATAGACGGGAGGCGCAATGTGTTCTATGGCTCCCCCGCCATCCCCGCCCAACTCGCCATCAACGGTGCGGAAGCCGCCCCTTCTGCACTGATTCATGCCGGCGACCGTATTCACTTTACCCCTGCCCAGCCCGGCAAAGACTGTGTCATGACCGCCGCAGAGCTCTGTACCAAGCTGCGGTGCAAGGCCGTTCAGCGTGAAGGGCGCCTCTTGGAGGGGCATACGGTGCTGCAGTCGGGGGATTGTCTGGAGCGCATGGATGCACCGCCGGCGCCTTCTCCTCTCCCGGCCCGGGAGGCGCCGGCCCAGGCTTCCGTCCCGCCCCAACGGCATGTCTTTCTCAACGGCCAGCCCCTTACGCTCTCCCCGAAGCCGAACGGAAGCCCCTACCGGCTCCTGGATCTGCTGGAGCGGTCCGGGCTGGACTTCCAACATCTGGACCGCCCTGTGCTCACGCAGATCAACGGCGTGGACAGTCCGTTTCAGCAACTACTCGCGGAAGGTGACAAGATTGAAATTCGATACCAGCCCTGAGCGTTCCAGAGGCCGGCGGCTTTTGCCGCTTCTCCTGCCGCCGCTTCTGCTCTCTGCCTGCGGCGGCAAGGATGTCCCGCCGGAGCAGTACTCCAGTAATGATACTGCACTCCCCGCCCTGACCTCCACCCTCTCTTCCGAAAACATTCAATTTTCCCACAAGGAGGGCAGTGAGGATCAGCCTGACTCCTACGTCTACTCCGGTCTGTCCTCCATGACCGATACCCTGGCCAGTTATGTCCAAGCCTTGGAGGAGGACGGCTGCTCTCCGATTGACACCAACGGCGTTGTAAAGGAGCTCCCCGATTTCTCTGTCTCCAGCGGCTCGGTATCCATGGGCAAGGATACCGGCGATGGCGGTGTATTTCAGCTCCAAATTGCCTGGGAGGGGGACACCTGTACCATCACCCCCGTCTATGCGGCCGAGTTGCGCATTACCCAGCCCAGTGTGCAGGCTCTCACCGTCTCCGAGGCTATCCAGCGTTTAAAAAGCTGTACTCCCGCCCTTCTCGGGCTCTCGGGTGCCTCCATGGAGGAATACGAGGTCTATGCGGAGGAAGGACTTGTCTTGGTCGATTCCTCCCCCTGTCTCCAGCTTAACGTGTATTCCAGTACCCCCCGTCAGTATCGGGGCTGCTATCTGATGACCGTTGATGGCGCTCACCTTTATCAGCTTGACCGTGACGCGTCTCAGGTTACGGAACTGACGCCTTATTCAAATACGGCCGTGAAATGACGCTTGGAAAACAGTTGCCGGCCCATTAAGCCGGCCAAACGAGAGCGCCGCCTATTCTTATAATAGGCGGCGCTTTTCCATGTTCACAGTTCACACAGTCTGCCCCAGCGCTTTCTGCCGTTTGCCCCTGGCTCTTTCCCCTCTACATATTAGTCCATCACCATTCATAGCTTTTTATGGAGGTGATTTTGTGAAAGCTACCAATTTCATTGTGACGGAGCGGCGGCTCTCCTCGGAACAATTTCCTGATCTTTCTCTCATCCGGCGGGCTGTGACCTTATGGCTTAGAAATGCACTATACAGACGGCTTTAAGCCCATATTTCAGAATCATAATACGATTACCCGAAATACCTTTTATAGGAAGAGCGTCTCAAGGGTATTCTGCCGTTGAGTACGGATGCCTTCCGGGGAGGTGTAAGCTATCCTTTGTGCGATTTATACCCGGCTGAGCAAAGAAGACGAGGACAAATACAAAACGGAATCCGAGAGCATCCAGAATCAGAAATCCCTGCTTGTTGCGTACGCAGTGGAGCGGGGGTGGGACATCTACCACATCTACTGTGACGAGGACTACTCCGGCGCCGACCGCCTGCGGCCTGACTTCAACCGGATGATTCAAGCGGCCAAGGAGAAACAGTTTCAGATTATCCTCTGCAAAAGCCAATCCCGCTTTACCCGGGATATGGAGTTGGTGGAGAAATACATCCACGGCCTGTTTCCCATCTGGGGCATCCGGTTCATCGCCATAGCCGACAATGCCGACACGGAGGTAAAGGGCAACAAAAAGGCCAGGCAGATCAACGGCCTGGTCAACGAGTGGTATTTGGAGGACCTGTCCGAAAATATCCGCATGGTTTTTGACATGAAGCGGCGGCAGGGGCGGTACATCGGCGGATTTCCCATCTACGGCTATCAAAAAGACCCGAAGGATCACAACCATCTCATTATTGAGCCGGAGGCTGCCCAGGTGGTTCGGCAAATCTTCCGATGGTCCCTGGAGGGCCACGGCAAGCAGGAGATCGCCAAACTGCTCAATGACCAGGGCATCCCAAATCCCACCCGCTACAAGGCGGAACACGGCTGGGCCAGCGGTCACCCGGTGTCCAACAGCCACGGTCTGTGGAACAAGACCACCATCTGGCGCATCCTCCGCAACGAGATGTATACCGGGGTTATGCTCCAAGGACGGCGGAAAAAGGTGAGCTACAAGTCCAAGGCTCTGATTGACATGCCCAAAGAACAGTGGATTCGGGTGGAGGGCACCCATGAGGCTATCATTGACCGGGAGCTGTTTCAGACTGTCCAGCGGGGACTGGACCTGCGCTCCAAAACGGACGGCACCGGGGAGGTCCACCTGCTGTCCGGTCTGGTCAAGTGCATGGACTGCGGCAGCACCATGAGCAAGACCACCAACTGTCAGCGCGGCCGGCCCAGGGTGTCCTATCTCCGCTGCAAGCTGTACGCCGACAGCGGAAGAGAAAAGCTCTGCACCCGCCATTCCATTCGACTGGACCAACTGATTGAGCTGGTATCTGAGCGAATCCGCCACTATGTCCAAAGCTGCTATAAACTGAAAGAACTGGAGCTTCCACCACCGCCGGACACCCGCAGAGATGCATTGGAACAGGAACAGAAGTCCCTGACCACACAGTTGGAAAGGCGGAGTCAGGCGCTGAAAAATTTATATCTGGATCGAGTATCCGGCATTCTCAGTGAGGGACAATTCGTGGAGCTGAACCAGGACTTCCTGGCCGAAAAAAGCCGCCTGGAGCGGCGGCTGGCACAGATTGACATAGAACTGGGGGAGCGGGCAGAGCCGCTGGAACAGGCCGCTTTGATGGAGAGGGCCCGGGAATTGCTGAAGCTGGAGACCATTCCGCGGGAGTTGGTAGTCGCCCTCATTGAGAAAATCGAGATTGGGGAGAAAGACCGGGAAACCGGAAAGCAGGAGATCCGAATTACCTGGAAGTTTTGAATTTGCAGGCGCATCCCCCAGGGCGTGACGCCCTGTAAAACTGTCCTAGTGCTGCTCTCTCCCACGTCGTGGAGCCAAAATATCCGGGGTTGGTGGAGCGTTACGTCAATCTGGGCGACTGCTACGACCGGGCGGGGCTCCAGCCCCTGCGCCAGGAGCTGATGGGCTGTATGAAGGGCTACAAGGCCTGCTATCAGCGGGCTTACCGCTGTCTGACGGCGGCGGCCCAGATCGGGGAGGATCTCCGCTCCCTGCTGCTCACCCCGGCACTGGAGGCCAAAATGGCCAAACGGGCCCGTGGCATTCTCTCCCGGGAGGTCAAAAAGGGGGACGGCGAGGCCGGCCGGGCGGTGCAGCGCTTCCTGGGCGGCGTCACGTGGAAGGGGGTATTGTGCCAGTTTGAGACGGTAGACGCCCTGTGTAAGCGGGTCTATGAGCTGGCTGACACCTATGGGCTGGCCCACTCCATGCTCACCCACCTGGCCGCCGGGGCGCTGGCGTCGGGCCACGATGTCATCGTCTGTCCCTCCCCCCTGTTCCCCGACCGGATGGAGCACCTGCTCATCCCCAGCCTGTCCCTGGCCTTTGTCAGCGCCTCCCCCTCCCTCCCCTATCCCAAACGCCCCTACCGCCGCATCCGGCTGGACGCCATGGCGGACGCGGAGCTGCTGCGCCGCAACAAGGCCCGGCTCAAGTTCTCCCGCAAGGTCTCCGCCGCCCTGGTGGAGGAGGCCGTGGACTCCCTGGCCCAGGCCAAAGCCATGCACGACGAGCTGGAGGGCCTCTACAACCCCCACGTGGACTTCGACCGGGTCTACCAGACGGCCCAGGCCATCACCGACGAGCTCACCGCCCGCCTGTAACCAAAAGGAGAGGCTGCCGCATCCGCGGGAGCCTCCCCTGCTGTTTGGGATTGGAATGGGAGGGGGGATTAAGCCTGAGGGCCGGCCTTGTGGTGCATGGCCACGGGCTTGACGTTGAAGTTGGAGCGGTACTCGGTCTCATGCCAGAAGATGTCCTCGGCCACCAGGCACTCGGGGTTGAGCTCCACCCCCTCCAGGATGATCTCCTTGAACTTCTTGTACCCGGCGCGGTCAATGAGGTGTCCGCCGTGGAGGTACTCGGGCTTGTAGTCCATGACCCAGGCGGAGAACTTCTGCCAGTTCTTGAGCACGCCAAGCACCACGTCCTCGGTGGCCCAGTTGAGGAACATCTTGCCCGTGCGGGGGGTCTGGCGGCCGGTGCGGCCGCCCAGGATGACCCGGTAGAACTTGGTCTCCTGGCGGGTCCAGGCGGAGGTGGGACAGGCCTTGACGCACTCGCCGCAGCCCACGCAGCAGCAGGGGTCCTTCTCGATCTTGCCGGTGCCCTCGTTGAGGGAGAGCACCCGGGTGGCGCCGTGCTCACAGGCGCGGACACAGGCGCCGCAGCCGATGCACCGCTCGGGGTGATAGGTCATGCGGGCCACGCCGATGATGCCGAAGTCGCACAGGTGGGCCTTGTTGCAGTCGTTGGGGCAGCCGGCGATGTTGATTTTGATATGGTAATGGCTGGGGAAGATGATGGGCTCGATCTTCCGGGCCAGCTCGAAGGTGTTGCAGTTGCCGCAGATGCAGTGGTAGTTGCCCACGCAGGCGGTGATGTTGCGGGCGCCGATGGTGGGGTAGCCGGCCTTGGGGTCCCAGGGCTGGGGCTCGTGGGCCACGGTGTCCATGTTGACGCCGCACAGCTCGGCGTCCACCTCTTTGATGTACTGCTCCAGATACTCGTTCACCGCGGGGATGTTCTCATACTTGATGCCGGTGATGTCGAAGGTCTGGCGGGTGCCGAAGTGGAAGTTGCCGTCGCCCCAGGTGTTGGCGATGTGCTCCACATAGCTGAGGTACTTGGCGTCCACCATACCGCCGGGCACGCGCATCTGGAGCATGAACTCGCCGGGCACCTTGGACTGCCGGAAGCAGTTCAGGCGCATCTTCTTGACATTGATATCATGATTCATCCTTCACACGCTCCTTCCTCAGTCCACCAGATCCCGGGCCACCGTGTAGGGGAACACGGGGCCGTCCAGGCACACGTATACCTCGTCGATGCGGCAGTGGCCGCACTTGCCCACGGCGCAGGACATCTTGCGCTCGAAGCTCATCCACACCTTTTCGGCGTCCACGCCGTTGTTCATCAGCTCCAGGCCGGTGAACTTCATCATGGGAGGGGGACCCACCACCACGACGGCGTAGTTGCCGTCGAAGGAGGCGAAGGGGATCTCCTTGACAAAGGTGGTGACCAGGCCGGTGCGCCAGCCCTCCTTGGCGTCGTTGTCCAGGGCATAGATGGTGGAGAATTTCTCCTTCCAGGCCTCCAGCTCGCTGTGGAACACGATGCCGTCCTCATTCTTGAAGCCGGAGATGAGGTGCACGGACTTGGCAAAGCCGGGGTCCGCCGCCAGCATGTTGAGCATGGAACGGACGGGTGCCAGGCCGGTGCCGCCGGTGATGACCACCAGGTGCTTGCCCCGGAACTGCTCCACGGGCCAGCCCTTACCGTAGGGGCCGCGGAGGAAGAGGGTATCCCCCGCCTCCTTCTCAAAGATCACGTTGGTGACCTTACCCACGGAGCGGATGGTGAACTCCAGCCACCCGTCGCCCTGGGCGGACACGGAGATGGGGGCCTCGCCGATCATGGGGATGGAGAGCTGCATGAACTGGCCGTGGGCGGGCTTCGCGTCGGTGGCCACGCGGAAGGTCCACTCATGGCGGCTCTCTTTCTTCACGCTCAGGATTTCACAGGCCTGAGGCTGAACCGGATTCGTCATTTCGTTCCCCTCCTTCTTACTGCTGGGTCAGGCCGGCCTTGATCTCGTTCACGGCGGCGTTGACCTTGTTGACGGTGGCGGAAATGGAGATGAGCTCCGGGCAGCGGTGGGTGCACCGGCCGCAGCCCACGCACATGTGGCCCTCGCCGAAGCGGGCCTTGTAGTCGTGGAACTTGTGGAGCACCTTGTAGCGCATCCGCTCGCCGGCAGTGGAGCGGAACTCCCGCTGGCCGGCCATCTGGTCGAAGCCGGCGATCTGGCAGGAAGCAGTGACGCGGCGGCGCTCGCCCACCTCGGGGTTGTCGCCGTAGATGACGTCGCGGGTGGTGAAGCAGGTGCAGGTGGAGCAGGCCACGGTACAGGCGCCGCAGGAGATGCAGCGGCCGTCAAACTCCTTCCACATGGGATGGCTCTTGAGGGCTAGGCACACCGCCTTGTCGTCCAGATCGGGGACGGTGACCTTCAGCTCGTTCTCCTCCACAAAGGCGGGGGTGTAGCCGGCCTGGGGCATCCCCTCGAAGTAGGGGGCGAACGTCTCGTCGGTCACCTGAACCTGCACGCCCTCGTCGGAGAACTTCAAGGCCAGGGAGTAGTCGTCGGTCTTGTTGGTGCCCATGGACACGCAGAAGCAGGTGTCGTCGCCGCCGTTGCACTCCATCAGAGCGAATTTGACCTTCTCCCGCATCCGCTCATAATAGAGATCCGTATAGCCGCCGTTGCCCGCGTAGATCTTCGCCTGCACATGCTGGGCGTTGATGTCGCAGGGGCGGGCCAGAATCAGGATGGGCTTCTTGGGGCCCTTGCTGGCGCGGTACTCATCCTCTGTGAAGTAGAAGATGGCCTGCTGGATAGGGGTAAGAACCTCCTTGGCCGGGTAATCGGACTTGACCTGCCACACGATGTCCTCATAGTGCTCTACTTCCGCGTACTTGATGACATCCGTATCCGAGTAGCGGCCCTGCTTGGGGAAGCGCTTCGGGGCATAGACGCTGTAGTTCTGTTTGAGCGCCTGCAAAACGGCCTCTGCCTGTACGGCGTTCAGCGAGTAACCCATGCTGAATCCCTCCTAATTGAGTTAAGTTCTCCTTAAACATACCACCCGGGCCGCGGCGGTGAAAACTTTTAAATTGTTATGCTGCTATAATTATTTTTTATTTCTCCGGCAAAAGAGTCGAAATTGCCAAACTTTTAACAAATTTCCCCGTTCTGTTGGATAAGACGTGCCCAAAATTTTTGCAGGCGACATGGCGTGACCGTAAAAAGCGCAGCCGCAAAGCGGCTGCGCTTTTTATAGTGTCCACAGGGCCCGGGAGGTCTCCCGCAGCTCCGTCTCAAAGGCGCTGTTCTTCCGCCAGAGGAAGGTGAACTCATGGGAAATCTGGAAGTCCGTGAGGGCTACCTGGCAGAGCGAGCCCTCGGCCAGCTCCTTCTCCACCGCCTTGCGGTAGAGGAAGGTAATGCCGCAGTCGGCCTTGACCAGCTCCTTGATGACGAACAGGTCGCTGATTTCCACAATGTGGCGGAAATCGCCCACGTGGTGGTTGCGCTCCTCCAGCACCCGCTCCAATACATCCCGGGAGCCGGAGCCCTGGTTGCGCAGGATGAGGTTCTCCCCGAACAGGGCGCTGAGGGGCCGGGGGGCCGCCTGGGCCAGGGGGTGAGCCGCCGCGCACACGCAGACATAGGGCTCCTGGGACCAGATGATGTAGTCGTACTCGCTCTTGCGGAAGTAGCCCTCCACCACGGCGAAGTCCAGCTCGCCGTCATTGATCATCCGCAGCAGAATCTGGGTGTTTTCCACCAGCATGTGGACATCCACGCGGGGATTGCGCTTCATATAGGCGGCCAGCCGCTCCGGCAGCAGGTATTCCCCGATGGTCAGGGTGGCCCCGAAGCGGATGGAGCGCCGCCCCAGGCGCAGATCCTTCACATCCCGTTTCAGCTTCTCCTCGTCGTGGAGCATGCACAGCGCGGCATTGCGCAGCAGCTCCCCCTCCTCGGTCAGCGCGAGGCGCTTGTTTTGATAGGAGAACAGCTTGACGCCGTAGTAGCTCTGGAGATACTGGATATGCTGGGTCACCGCAGGCTGGGTGATGTTCAGCTCCTCCGCCGCCCGCGTGTAGTTCCGGTGGCGGCACACCGCCAGGAAGGTATCCATCCGAAAATCAAGCATCGCAGTTTTCCCCCTTTCCCCCAGTATACTCCAAGAAAGGCCGGGGGAAAAGGGGCTATTTTGCGCGCAGCCCCTCCGGCCCCCGCAGACGCCAGCCCATGCCGCCCATGACCCCCTCCGGCAGCTCTGCCTCGTAGCGGTTCAGCCACCGGGAGAGAACGCACAGCAGCGCCCACACCCCGGCCTGGACGGATTCTGCCTCCTCCAGGTAGTTCCGCAGGGTGTCCACCCGGCGCTGCGCGCGGTACATATCCCTCGCCATCTGAAGGCGGGGGACCTTGCACCGGCGGACCAGCCAGGTATAAAACCGCGCCTCGTCCATCTCCTCCTGCCGCCCCCACTCCAAAATCCACCGGATATACCAATAGCCCTTCCGGGTCCGGCTGATGCCCAGATAGTGCAGCAGCGCCGCCGCCTGATTTTCCTCTGGAATTTTAGCACAATACGACATGATTTCCCTCCTATAAACCTTTAAATGATTTGTTTCTCTTATTTTGAGCTTTATAATTATTTGTTCTTTTAAAAATATATAATATAAAGGCTCAATTCATCAAGATTAAGCAGTAAAATAATTTAATAAGAGGAGGTGATCACATGGAAACAATTGAGGAGTTTGAAACGTTCGTGCGTGACCGTGTGGTCGCCCTTCATATGGGTCTGCCCCAAAAGATTTCTGCTCGTAAATTAAGCTATGCCATCGGGCAGAGCGCCGGCTATATCAATAAAATTGAAACCGGGCAGTCTCTGCCCTCCCTCAGCGGGCTTTATTATATCTGCAAATACTTCGGCATTACACCCAAAGAGTTTTTCGACGATGGACAGCGGGCCCCTGAAAAACTCCGGCATCTCATGGATGAATTGGTACAGTTGAGCGATGCGCAGTTAGAGGCGGTAACGGCCGTGGTGGAGAACATGCGGAAGCCCTGAGTGATTTGTCGAACAGTCTTGCAATATATTTATATTTAACTTTCATTTTGAGCGCGGTCCCGGCGGCAATCCGCCGGTTGGCCGCGCCCTTTTTCGTAGGGGCTGACGTCCCAGGGCAGCCTCTCTTGCCCCCCATTGGGACATTCACTGTCCATCGGCCTACACCTGTAGGGGCGGCCTTTATGGCCGCCCGCGGGCGACCACAAGGGTCGCCCCTAC
>OGEP01001539.1_pt1 | contig 24541 bp, 18 predicted proteins | sample 1570721 | NCBI WGS metagenome assembly OGEP01 (sample SAMEA2582131, study PRJEB24529) | metagenome | biome: Human gut stool | place: China | collected 2011 | reverse complement strand
CTTGACGAAAAGATGCTCATGTTAAATGAGGCGATCTTAAAGGCAAAAGAGGAGCAGGAGAAAAAAGAAGCAGAAGAAAAGTAGAATTGTTTACCCAGTCAACAAGGAAGGTTGACTGGGATTTTTCTTGTCTGTAGCATTGCATATTGTTGTTTTTTGAATACAAAAATAGGTTGAACTGTTGGAAAGAGAATGATACAATAGGGATTGTACTAAAATAAATACATCGCTAAAGCGATGAGGAGTTTATATGGACGAGATGACAGTGAAGGCACTCGCCAAGATCAATATCGGTCTGGATGTGACTGGCGTGCGGGAGGATGGATATCATCTGGTGCGCATGATCATGCAGACGGTGCATATGTATGATCTGGTGACGGTGTCTAAGAGTGCAGAGACAGGCATTTCCATGACGAGCAATGCCAAGTATCTGCCGACCAATGAGGATAATCTTTGTATTAAGGCTGCCAAGTTGCTGGCAGATGAATTTTCCATTACGGATGGTACACAGATCCGACTCAGCAAGAGGATTCCGGTTGCGGCAGGCATGGCTGGAGGCAGTTCAGATGCGGCAGCCGTTTTATATGGTATGAACCGGATCCATGGACTGGGACTTACCAAAAAAGAACTGATGGAGCGAGGCGTAAAGATCGGTGCAGATGTACCTTATTGCCTGATGCGGGGGACGGCTTTGGCAGAAGGGATCGGTGAGGAGTTGACAGAACTTCCCCAGATGATGCGTTGTCCGGTTTTGATCGCAAAACCGCCCATCTCTGTTTCTACCAAGTATGTTTACGAGCATCTGGATGCGATCGAGGATCCGGTGCACCCGGACATAGATGCCATGATCGCAGATATTACAGCGGGAGACCTGCATGCGTTGGGATCCCATATGGGCAATATCTTAGAGGATGTGACTATTCAGAAATATCCGGTGATCGCACAGATCAAGGAGTTGATGCGGCAGAATGGAGCCGTGGTTTCCATGATGAGCGGCAGTGGTCCGACCGTCTTTGGTTTTTTTGATGATGAGGAGACTTTACAGAGAGCAAAGCGTGCAGTAGAGGCATCGGGACTTGCCAATCGCGTACAATGCACGACCATATATAATAATAGGAGATAATAGAGAATGAGTGAAGAATTACAGTTGGACATGGATTCCTATTTGCCCCTGCGAGACGTGGTATTCAATACCCTGCGTAATGCGATCCTGCGAGGGGATCTCAAGCCGGGCGAGCGTTTGATGGAAATGCATTTGGCAAATAAATTGGGAGTCAGCAGAACACCGATCCGTGAGGCGATTCGTATGCTGGAGCAGGAAGGACTTGCCGTGACGATTCCGCGCAAGGGAGCTCAGGTTGCTAAGATGACGGAAAAGGATCTGCAGGATGTCTTAGAGATCCGGGATGCTTTGGATGAACTGGCGGTCAGCATGGCATGCCAGCGTATGACACTGGAATTGTTATTGGAACTCAAAGAGTCTATGAAGGATTTTGAGATCGCAACGAGATCCGGGGATGTGCGAAAGATCGTGGAGGCAGATGAGGCATTTCACAATGTCATTTATCGCATGGCGGACAATCCAAAGTTGGAGACTATCGTCAATAATATGCGTGAGCAGACCTATCGTTATCGCTATGAATATGTCAAGGGCAATAGCACTTACAATCAGTTGATCGATGAGCATGCCAAGATCATCGCGGGCTTTGAGAAAAAGGACAGCGAGTATGTCAAGGCGATCATGCATACGCATCTGGAAAATCAGATCGAGGCTGTGCGCGTGGTTATCCGTGAGCAGGAATAAATTTCAAATTATCAGACCATACTAAGAGACAGGCGAGAGCCTGTCTCTTTTAATGTTTGAGAGGTAGTTAGGATGGAGCAAGGATATAAATTCACAGGAAAGATCGCAGAAGACAAAGGCGCAATGCAAAAGATCTTCGCAAATTGCGACGACATCCTACAGCGAGATATGACGCTGGGAGCAGAGCACGGCATTGACTGCTTTTTACTTTACATTGAGATCACCATGTCGTCCGTTATGTTTGAAACCACAGCCATCGGGCAGTTTTTGACCCGGTTATCTGTCATGCCGGAAAATGAGATTCGGCGGCAGTTGGCAGAAAATGGGCAGGGACTTTCGGACATGGTCTTATATGACACGGCAGAGGAGGCAGCCGCCGGTCTTTTGACCGGGGATGCTATCTTGGTGATCGACGGCTTTGCCCATGCCATGAAGATCCCGGACAAGGGCTATCCGGGGGCGACCGTGCGGGACACAGACTCAGAGAAAGTCCTGCGTGGCTCTAACGAGGGATTCAATGAAAATGTCAAGATCAACACAGCCCTTCTACGCAAACGCCTGCAATCCACCGATCTGAAAGTGGAAAATATGAGTCTGGGCGTGCGCACTAACACCCTGGTCAACCTGGTGTATATGGATGGGATCGTGAAAAAAGGACTACTGGAGCATGTCAAGGCAAGACTATCTGATTTTGTCATTGATGGGATCCTAGACAGCGGGATGGCAGAGCAGTTGACGGAAGAAACCTGGCTGTCCCCATTCCCGCAGATCCAGTCGACCCTGCGCCCGGATCGGGCGGTCATGGCAGTCTTGGATGGAAAAGTCCTCATCCTCTGCAATAACTCTCCGGCGGCGCTGATCGTGCCGTCAGACTACAACTCCTTTATCCAGACCGCCGATGACTACTATCAGCGTCCGATCGTGGCTTCCTTTGGCAGGATGCTCCGCTATGTGGCGTCCTTTCTGGCAGTCGCTATGCCGGGGCTGTATCTGGCGGTTACTAATTTTCAGACCGGCATCCTGCCGACGACCCTGCTGATGTCCTTTGCGGCGGCTCGTCTTGGCGTGCCTTTTCCTGCTGTCGTAGAAGTCCTTTTGATGGAACTATCCTTTGAACTTCTTCGGGAGGCGGGCGTGCGTTTGCCGGGAGCCATGGGTAATACCATCGGTATCGTGGGCGGACTCATCATCGGGCAGGCGGCAGTGGATGCCAATATTGTCAGTCCTATCGTTGTGATTGTGGTGGCGTTTACCGCCCTGTGTTCCTTCTCCATCCCCAATGAGGAATTCGCAGGGGCCTTTAGGATGCTTAAGTTTTTTGTCATCCTTATGAGCGCGTGGCTGGGCTTCTTTGGCTTCCTATGGTCCATGTTTGCCATCCTCATTCATCTGGCACTTTTGAAAAGTTTCGGTCAGCCTTATCTGTTACCATTTATCGGGGCCAAAGGGGATGAGGAGACCAGACGTAAGGACTCACTGATCCGCTTTCCACTGGGGAAAATCTTCTACCGGTCGGTACATGCAAAATGGGATCAGAAAAGAAAATTCCGTCGGAAAGGAGACGAATAGCCATGCAGATGCAAAACGGAAAAATTTCCCTGCGCCAGTATAAAAGACTGCTCTTTTTTGACATGGTCGGTCTGGGACTGGTCATCCTGCCGGATCTTCTGGCAAGACACGCAGAGCGTGCAGGCGGATGTTCTATTTTCCTGGGAGCCCTGCTCGCCAGCCTGTATGGCGGGCTTTTGCTTGCCTGTATGCGGGGCGGGGTTCGTGATCGGTCCTGGCTCTATCTTCCCTATGGGCTCTATCTGCTTTTCGTGGGATCCTTTGGGCTATACCTTCTGGCAGACCTGGTGCATACCTTCCTGCTGCCGGAGGAGTCCTTTCTCCTGCTCACAGTCCTGATCCTGCTTCTGGTGCTCTATAGCAGGCGCGCCGGTCTGGAAGGGCGGGGACGGACCTTTGAGGTCTTGTTCTGGCCTATGCTCCTGCTTTTGATCATCCTATTGGCACTGGGGGCAAGCAGCCTGCGTGGCATGAATCTTTTCCCCCTGCAGCTTTCCAAAAAGGGCTTTGCCTTTCTGGGCTGGTATCCTGCTTTTTTGGTCTTTTCCTCCTGCCAGTTTGTCTTTTTTATGGGGGATGGTCTGGAAGACGGCGTGGATCAGAAAGCCCAGTGGAAAGGAACCTGTGAGATGATCTGGCTGTCAGCCCTTGTCCTCTTCCTGACTTATGAGATGCTGCTTGGCTCTTTTGGCAGCCAGGCATTGGCGGCGGCGGAGACACCGATCATGATCTTTACCAGCAACATTGTCATTCCCGGCGGTTTTTTGCGGCGGCAGGAAGCCCTGGTGGCAGGCGTGTGTTTCGCGGGGCTGATCGCTTTTTGCGGCAGTGGTCTGCATTATGGGATCTTCTGCATCAAGCGAGGGCTGGGACTGGAAAAAAAAGCACACAAGAAAGGGGAAAAGGCAGTTGTCTGGCTGTCAGCCCTTGCCATGCTTCTGATCAGTCTGGGACAGTATTATTATGGGAGAAAAAGCGGCGGACTGGTGGTGCTTCTGGCTTGGCTGTCAGCCCTTGCCCTGTGTTTTCCTTTTTTCCTGATGGAAAGGAAAAAGCGAAAAAGAGGGATGGCACTGGCGGCCCTTTGTCTGGGAATGGTCTTGTTTGGATGTGGCTGTAGTGTGCAGGAACTGGAAAATAAGAGTTTCCCTATGGTCATGACCCTGCGCGCGGAGGACGGCGACTGCGTGCTTACCTATAAATATATGGATCTGTCCCGAGTGTCCGAAAAAGAAAAGACCAAGCAGGGCAGTGATGAACTGACTGTACGGTCATCCTCCGTGAGAGGCGTCATCCGCCGTATGGATGAGAAAAACGGAAAGATCCTAGACCTCAACCATGTCAAAGTCCTTTTGCTGGAGGCAGAATTTCTGGAAGAAAAGGATTTTATGCAGGAACTGGTGGAGATCGGAAACAGCGGTGTGGATCTGCCGGGCAACATGATCGTTTTTGTGGCGGAGGATGTGGATGCCATCAGCAATCTGCAAGAAGAAATGGACGAAGATCTGGGCAATTATCTGGCAGAGATGCTGGAGGGCAATCCCAATTACGAGGATACCAGCGGAGCGACTTTTAAGAGCCTGATCTGTGACTGGTACAATGGGGGCAGCAGTACTATCCTGCCGAGTCTTGGCGTGCAAGACAATCTGCCGGTCGTGGAGGGCTACTATCTCATGCAGACCGACGTCAGTGGAGTCGACCAGATCTTGCGAAAAGTGACCGCAGAAGAAGGCTATGTGGCAGGACTGTGCAGTGGTGCTATTGGCATGGTGGATATGGACGTGGACGGCGGGCAGATCCATCTGGAAAATGTCAAAGTCTCTTATGAATATACGGCGACAAACTCCGGTGTCGGCTGTCAGTTGACCTTTCGCGGAGACATCATACAAAAGGACAGCATTGATCTTTCTACCCAGAAATTGCAGGAGGCTGCCGCTGCCTATCTGGCGGGCATGATTCAAAATGCATACGAGCAAAAGGGGCTGGATCTTGCCAACTCCTATGGACATTTGCGCTGCCATGATCTGGATCTTTATGAAAAATACCAGGGGCGGGCAGGGGCTTATCGGAAAGATCTGCATCTGGAAACAATCTGTAAATTCCGTGTCGTGGAATAAGGATTGTATAAAAGAAAAATTTGGTTGCATACTTTGGTTAGAAACAGCGGATGGATGTCCGGTGTTTCTAATCTTAAGACAGAAAGAGCAGGAAGCAGATATGTATGCAAGAAGGAAAAATATAAGGATCGTGGCAGGACTTTTGATCGTAGGACTACTTGTCCTCATAGGGCAGAGCCGGCATTTGCAGGAGGATTACGCCAGTGAAGTCTTTCGTTTTCATGTGATCGCCAACAGTGATACTGAGGAAGATCAGGCACTCAAATTGCAGGTGCGGGATCAGGTGGGGGCTTATGTTTCGGGATTGCTTGCGACAGCAAGCGATAAAAAGGAGACAGAGAGCATCATCCGTGCGCATCTGAAAGAGATTGAGAAGGTCGCGGGGCAGGAGATCGCAAAAGAAGGTTATACCTATCCGGTCACGGCGGCGATCGAGGATGTGGATTTTCCGGAGAAGTTTTACGGTATTTATCATTTGCCTGCAGGTAATTATACTTCCCTACAGGTGCGGATCGGTCAGGCACAGGGCAAAAACTGGTGGTGCGTCATGTATCCCAATATGTGTTTTCGGGATAATACATATGAGGTCGTGGGAGAGGATGAAAAAGAGCAGATGTACCAGGTCTTTACCTTATATCAGTATAAAAAACTCATCGAGTCCGAGGACAAGCAGATCCGTTTCCGTTATCTCTGATGTCCGTAAAATGTGCAGATAAAAATGCCATGGAAGAGAAGATAGGAATAGGGTATAATCCTATATGAGCCATCCGGGAAGCACCGGGGCTGACAGACTAAGACAGAAAGACAAAGGATATACCAATGGATAATCGTATTCTTATAGAAATGACAAGTATACAGACCGTGGATGGGCAGGCGGATACCAATCGGCTTACCTACCACGGCAGATATCAGGAAACGGATGGAAAAGCAATCCTTCAATATATGCAGGTGGATGAGATGGGGCGTACCCGCAATAAATTGGAAGTCTGGGACGGCGGCTGCCGCATGACGACGACAGGAGATATGGGACGGGTCATGGAATTTCTTCCGGGGCAGCGCACAAGCACGCAGATGCGGACCCCTATGGGATGCATGGATATGGATATTGTCACGCATGTCTATGAATTGGATGTTGTCAAGGAAAAAGAACCACACATGCAGATCTTACTGGTCTATGATCTCTATGTCGGTGGAAATACACTGGCAGAGAACCGGCTGGAAGTCCGTGTGCAACCGGCATAAAGAGAGCAAAGAAAAAGGCTTGTCCGTATCGGACAAGCCTTTTTGATATGTCTTATTTGCTGGCATTGAGTTCTTTCTGCTTGCGCAGTGCCCAAGCACGAAGCCCCTTTTTCTTCTTTTTGCCATCTTCGGATTCTGTTTTTCCGTGCAATCCGCGAACACTTGTGATGTAAAGTCCGCTGACTCTTGCCTTGACTTCCTTCTTTACAGGAATCTCATCAAAGATCGTCGCATCACAGATCAGTGACATGACCTTTGGACCAACCTTGGCCTTAACGATCGGCAACTTGGACAACTTTGCATAGAAAGGTGTCTGTGCGATCACTTGCTCCGGCAGACCGGAATCTTTGATCCGTAACTTTTTCTTGTCGATGATAAGCATTGTCACATTCTGGGCGGTTGCCTCCACCTGTGCGTTTTGCTCTTCCTGTTTCTTTTCGGCACGCTTGCCAAGGAAATACAATCCAATGATCAGCGCAACGAGAATGACCAATACAACAATCAATACAATCCAACCAGTACTCATTCCGTTATCCTCCTAAAAATATCGGAGTCCATTGTAGCATTATTCCCCTAAAAAAGCAATGGATGTGTCATATTGTAGATGGAATTTACATAAATTCATAGTGGATGATGGGACGGATCCGATCCCAGTGTGGAGAAAGGATGGAAAAATGAAAGAGACAAAGGTGCGAAGGGGATGCGTTGTGCGCAGCCTGCTTGTCATGTATATTATCAGTGGATTATTGTTGGTACTTTTAGCCCTTATCGTGTCACGTGTGGAAAAAGAGGATGCAGTCGCCCAGGTCGGCGTGATCGTCATCTATGTGCTTTCCTGCGGTATCGGGGGCTTTGTCCTGGGAAAATGGAAGAAAAGGCAGAAGTTTTTGTGGGGGCTTTTGGTTGGGATCTTATATGTGGCAACCCTGCTTGGGGCAGCCCTCTGGATCCAGAAAGGAAGCCTGCCGCCCATCCCCTATATGGGAACTGCATCTGCCATCTGCATCGGATCGGCAATGCTGGGCGGTATGCTGAGTTGAGGAAGCAGAAAAAATGCTTTTCCTTTAGGCACTTGTATGCTATAATATAGCGTAATCAAGCAGTAAAGGAGAGATATTTACAATGAAACATGTACAGACATTAAATACAAAGAAGTTACAGAACACAGTAAAGAAGGGTGGATGCGGCGAGTGCCAGACATCTTGCCAGTCTGCATGCAAGACATCTTGTACTGTAGGTAACCAGTCTTGCGAGAACAATCGCTAATCATCATATTTGTACAATGCGGAGCGTCCTACTTTTCGTGGGAGGCTCCATTCTGTAGTTAAAACAAGAAAAAGTACACGCGACCGTACGCTTGATAGCGTTCGGTCATTTGTGCGTTTATAGAAGGAGGACTATTTTGGTTCATCAATACAAAATGGGCGGTTACAATATCGTGATCGATGTCAACAGCGGAGCCATTCATGTGGTGGATGACATGACCTACGATATGATCGAGATGTATGAGTCATCCGATAAGGACAGCATTTTTGCAGAGATGGCAAAACGCTACCCGGATCACAAGGATGAGATCGCAGAAGTCTGGGACGAGATCGCAGAACTGATCGCCGCAGAGGAATTATTTACAAAGGACTCATATGAGCCTTATATCACAGATTTTGCCAAGAGACCTACGGTTGTCAAGGCACTGTGTTTACATATTGCCCACGATTGCAACCTGGCATGCCAGTATTGCTTTGCAGAGGAGGGCGAGTATCACGGCAAACGTGAACTCATGTCTTACGAAGTCGGCAGAAAGGCATTGGATTTTCTGGTTGCCAATTCCGGCAATCGCCGCAACTTAGAGGTGGATTTCTTTGGCGGAGAGCCGCTGATGAATTTTCAGGTTGTTAAGGATCTGGTCGCATACGGCAGGAGTCTGGAGAAAACACATGACAAAAAGTTCCGCTTTACGCTTACGACCAATGGCGTGCTTTTAAATGATGACATCATGGAATTTGCCAACAAAGAGATGGGCAATGTGGTCTTGAGTATCGACGGCAGAAAAGAAGTCCATGACCGCATGAGACCTTTCCGCAAGGGGGCAGGATCTTATGATCTGATCGTACCGAAGTTCCAGAAGTTCGCGGACAGCCGCCATCAGGAAAAATACTATGTGCGTGGAACCTTTACCCATAACAATCTGGATTTCTCTAAGGATGTCCTGCATTTAGCAGACCTTGGTTTCAAGCAGATCTCGGTAGAGCCGGTCGTTGCACAGGAGATAGATTCCTATGCGATCCGCGAGGAGGACTTGCCACAGTTGATGGAAGAATACGAAAATCTGGCATTGGAGATGGTAAAACGTCATGGAAAAGAAAATGACTTCAACTTCTTCCACTTTATGATCGATTTAGAAGGCGGTCCTTGTGTGGCAAAACGTTTGTCAGGTTGTGGATCAGGAACGGAATATTTAGCAGTAACACCGACAGGTGATCTTTATCCTTGCCATCAGTTTGTTGGAAATACCGACTTTTTGATGGGAAATGTGGATGATGGCGTGGTCAATACAGACCTGCGTGACGAGTTCAAGTCCTGCAATGTCTATGCCAAGGACAAGTGCAGGGAATGTTTTGCAAGGTTTTATTGTAGTGGTGGATGTGCAGCCAATTCTTACAACTTCCATGGCGATATCCATAATGCATACGATATAGGATGTGCACTTCAGAAAAAACGTGTTGAATGTGCCATTATGATAAAAGCGGCATTGGCTGCAAAAGAAGGAGAAGAAGTATGAAACGATTAAAGAAAGGGCAGGGAGTAGCGTGGCTTGTAGTCCTGCTTGCCTGCATTGTCGGATTTGGTTATCTGGCATGGAATATTGTGACAGCGACCGTTTCCGGCAAAGATGATTTTGACATCCGTCTGGGTCTTGACCTTGCAGGTGGTGTCAGCATTACTTATCAGGTTGTGGGAGATACCCCGTCCAGCGAAGACTTAAACGATACGGTCACCAAGTTACAGAAGCGTATCGAAAATGAACTGGGATCCGACTCCTCTACAACAGAGGCGAGTGTTTATCCGGTCGGTGATGACAGAATCACTGTTGAGATTCCAGGTGTTAAGGATGCTAATGCACTTTTAGCAGAACTGGGAACGCCGGGTTCTATTTATTTCATCGCGCAGACAGATGCTGATGGAAACCAGAACTATTCTTATGACAGCACGACCGGTGGTTATAAGTTGAATTATGACCTGAATGATCTGATCGCAAATGGTTCCGTTATTTTGCAGGGGTCTGATGTAAAAAATGCTACGGCTACCAATCAGCAGAACCAGACAACAGGAGCAACAGAGCCGGTGGTATCTATTAGCTTGACAGATGCCGGAACAAAGGCATTTGCGGATGCAACCACAACGGCTTACGCAAGAGGTGAATCTATCGGTATCTACTATGACGGACAGTTTGTCAGTGTACCAAAGGTAAATGCAGCCATCACAGATGGCAAGTGTGTTATCGAGGGTATGAGTGATTTTGATGAGGCAGACAGTCTTGCTTCTTATATCCGTATTGGTGGTCTGAATCTGGAACTGGAAGAGTTGCAGTCAGAAGTCGTAGGCGCACAACTGGGAAGCAGCGCATTATCTACCAGTTTGCTTGCAGCAGCCATCGGTCTGATCATTGTCATGATCTTCCTTATGATCATGTACCGTGTGCCGGGTGTGGCAGCGTCCCTTGCTTTAGCACTTTACACAGGACTTATGTTATTTATCCTGTGGGCATTTGATATTACTCTTACATTGCCGGGTATCGCCGGTATCATCCTTTCCATCGGTATGGCGGTGGATGCCAACGTTATCATTTTTGCCCGCATCCGTGAAGAGATTGCGGCAGGCAAGAGTGTGATCGCAGCCATTGAGATTGGATTTAAGAAAGCACTTTCTGCCATTGTTGATGGTAATGTGACAACATTGATCGCAGCAGCGGTTCTTGGTGTTTTAGGTTCCGGTACGGTAAAGGGATTTGCCATTACCTTAGCGCTTGGTGTTGTTCTTTCTATGTTTACCGCCTTGGTCATCACAAGAATTTTGATGAACGCTCTGTATGCAGTAGGACTCCGTGATCAGAAGTTCTATGGCAAGGCAAAGGCAATGAAGAATATCAACTTCATGAGCAAGAAGGCAGTCTTCTTTGCCTGCTCTATCCTGGTGATCTGTGTCGGCTTTGTCGGCATGGGCGTACATGGTGCAAAGGGAGATAAGGCATTAAATTATAGTCTGGAATTTTTGGGCGGTACTTCAACAACCGTAGAATTTAACGAAGCCTACACTTTGGCACAGGCAGATGATGAGATCGTGCCAAAGATCGCTGAGGTCATCGGCAATAATGACGTCCAGACACAGGTTGTTGATAATACCAATCAGATCATCTTTAAGACCAGAAGTCTGGATCTGGAGCAGAGAGAAGCACTCAATACCATGTTAGAAAATGATTATGGTGTAGACGAGAGCGCGATCACTTCTTCCAATATTGGTTCTACCATCAGTGGAGAGATGCGTTCACAGTCTTTGATTGCTGTTATCGTAGCAGCATTCTTTATGCTTCTTTACATCTGGTTCCGCTTTAAAGATATCCGGTTTGCAAGTAGTGCCATCATTGCCCTGATCCATGATGTGCTTGTGGTACTGGCACTTTATGCAGTTGCACGTATTTCTGTGGGCAGCGCATTTATTGCATGTATGCTTACGGTTATCGGTTATTCTGTCAATGATACGATCGTTATCTTTGACCGTATCCGTGAAAATAAAAAAGTACTTCGTGATGAGACACCGGAGAGTCTGCAGACACTGGCAAATGAGAGTATCACGCAGACACTTTCCAGATCCATCAGTACCTCCTTTACGACAGTTGTTATGGTACTTATGCTTCTGATTCTTGGTGTAACAAGTATCCGCGAATTTGCATTGCCACTTTTGGTTGGTATTGTATGCGGTACTTATTCTTCTATCTGCATCGCTACAGAATTATGGTATGTGATGAAGGTACATATTAAGGGAAAAAAGAAGGCAAACTAAGATAGGTTACTTGTAAACATGCACATCATAAGGAGGAAAGGATGTACACATTAGAAGATATCAAAGCAGTAGATCCACAGATTGCAGATGCCATTACGGCAGAGTTTGGCAGACAGTCCAGCCATATCGAACTGATCGCTTCGGAAAACTGGGTGAGTCCGGCCGTGATGTCGGCAATGGGCAGTGTACTGACCAACAAGTACGCAGAGGGTTATCCCGGAAAGCGGTACTATGGCGGATGTGAGTGTGTTGATGTGGTAGAAGAATTGGCAAGAGAGCGTGCTAAAAAATTATTTGGATGCGACTATGTCAATGTACAGCCACATTCCGGGGCTCAGGCAAACATGGCAGTGCAGTTTGCCGTACTAAGGCCGGGAGATACTGTGATGGGTATGAATTTGGATCACGGCGGTCATCTGACCCATGGATCACCAGTCAACTTCTCAGGTACTTATTTCCATATTGTTCCTTATGGTGTGAATGATGAGGGATTTATTGATTATGATGAGGTGGAGCGCCTTGCAAAAGAATGTCATCCTAAGATGATCATTGCAGGTGCATCTGCTTATGCAAGAGCCATTGATTTCAAGCGTTTCCGTCAGATCGCCGATATGGTAGATGCGGTGCTCATGGTTGATATGGCACATATTGCCGGTCTTGTTGCAGCAGGTTTGCATGAAAGTCCGGTTCCTTATGCGGATGTTGTTACGACAACGACCCATAAGACTTTACGTGGTCCGCGTGGTGGTATGATCATGGCTACCGCAGAGGCGAATGAAAAATATAACTTCAATAAGGCTGTATTCCCTGGAACACAGGGCGGTCCGCTCATGCATGTGATCGCAGCCAAGGCAGTCTGCTTCCAGGAAGCCTTGCAGCCGGAGTTTAAGGTCTACATGAAACAGGTGGCTGACAATGCACAGGCACTTGCAAAAGGCTTGCAGGATAGAGATATCAAGATCGTATCCGGTGGTACTGACAATCACTTGATGCTTGTCGATCTGACCCCATATGATCTGACAGGAAAGGCAGTTGAAAAGTGGCTGGATGATGCACACATCACCGCCAATAAAAATACCATTCCGAACGATCCGAAGAGCCCATTTGTTACAAGCGGTATCCGTCTTGGTACACCGGCAGCTACAAGCAGAGGCTTGAAGGAAGACGACTTTGATCGTGTTGCAGAGGCAATCGCCAGCGTGATCAAGGAAGGCGAAGATGGCGTGGCAAAGGCGCGCAAGATTGTGGACGAACTCACAGATAAATATCCGTTGAAGTAATAACTTTGCTGCGAAGCAGTGGGATTACCAATAGATTTTTGATAATGGAAGGAAAACAAAATGATCGATATTAAGTTTTTAAGAGAAAATCCTGAAATTGTAAAACAGAACATCAAGAATAAGTTTCAGGAGCACAAACTTCATCTGGTAGATGAGGTTATCGAGTTAGATGCGCAGGCGAGAGCTGCACAGCAGGAAGCAGATGAACTCCGTTCCAAGAAGAACAAGATCGCTAAGCAGATCGGTGCTTTGATGGGACAGGGCAAGAAGGAAGAGGCAGAAGCAGTCAAGGCTGAGGTTGCCGGTATTTCTGCGAGACTTGCGGAGTTAGAGCCGGAAGAAAAAGCATTACAGGAAAAGGTTACACAGATCATGATGAACATTCCAAACATCATTGATCCATCCGTACCGATCGGCAAGGACGATTCCTGCAACGTCGAGATCGAGAAGTTTGGCGAGCCGGTCGTTCCTGATTTTGAGGTTCCATATCATACAGATATCATGGAACGCTTTGACGGCATTGATCTTGAGAGCGCTGGAAAGGTTGCTGGAAACGGCTTCTACTATCTGATGGGAGACATTGCAAGACTGCATTCTGCAGTGATCTCTTATGCAAGAGACTTCATGATTGACCGTGGATTTACCTACTGTGTACCACCGTTTATGATCCGTTCTAACGTGGTTACCGGTGTTATGAGTTTTGAAGAAATGGATGCCATGATGTATAAGATCGAGGGTGAAGACCTCTATCTGATTGGTACATCCGAGCATTCTATGATCGGTAAGTTCATTGATACTTTGAATGATGAAGAAAAATTACCATATACCCTGACTTCTTATTCTCCTTGCTTCCGTAAGGAAAAAGGTGCCCATGGCATCGAGGAACGTGGTGTTTATCGTATCCATCAGTTTGAAAAGCAGGAGATGGTCGTTGTATGTAAGCCGGAAGATTCCAAGGCTTGGTATGACAAGTTGTGGCAGAACACCGTTGATCTCTTCCGCAGTCTGGATATCCCGGTTCGTACCCTGGAGTGCTGTTCCGGAGATCTTGCAGATCTGAAAGTAAAATCATGTGATGTAGAGGCATGGTCACCTAGACAGAAGAAATATTTCGAGGTAGGCTCCTGCTCAAATCTTGGGGATGCACAGGCTCGCCGTTTAAAGATCCGTGTAAAGGGTAAGGATGGTAAGTATTTTGCCCATACCTTGAATAACACGGTTGTTGCACCACCAAGAATGTTGATCGCATTCTTAGAGAACAACTTAAATGCAGATGGTTCTGTTAATATTCCAGTGGCTTTACAGCCATACATGGGCGGTAAGACAGTGCTTGTTCCAAAGCATTAGTGTGTCAAAAAGAAACATATCGAAGCACAGTGAGCCAATCGCTGTGCTTCTTCTTATAGCAGGAAGTTTGTAATCATACAAAAGACAGGCATATTTTGGGGTAGCATATATTCAGATAAATCAAAAATATAAAGAGAGGTAGAAGGAATTATGGTAGTAGCAGTAACTTATGACAAGGAAACAGGAAATGTAGGTCAGCACTTTGGACATGCTGATTTTTTTAAACTCTATGAAATTGAGAACGGAAAGATTATGGATTCTGCGGTTGTGTCACCATTTGGACAGGGGCATGAAGCAGTGGCAAGCACAATGGAGGACTATTCTGTATCACTTGTTATCTGCCAGAATATCGGCGATGGCGCCCTGCAGGCCTTGTCTGCTTATGGGATAGCAGTATGTCCGAATGTGGAAGGACTGGCTGATGATGCCATAGAAGCCTTTATGCAGGGAAGTCTTCTGATCGCAGATGCTCTGAATTGTGATTGTGACCATAGCACAGGCGGATGTTGCGGAGGAAGTGATGGAGCCTGTGGCAGTGGATGTGGTGGATGCTGCCATTAAGGAACGCAGAATAAGTGAAGAAGTGTTGGTAGAGTGGAAAGAGGCAAGTGTGCGATAATGATAGATGGCGGATACATTGCTCATAAAGAGGGAGAACGGGAGCAGACATTAAAACAGCATCTGGAAGTGGATGCGGGTCATTTCGTGGGGGTCCTGGCTGCCGGTCTTGGCCTGGCTGGCGAAGGACTGCATGACGCTGAATTTCAGGTTCTTGGCGACGATGTAGTCGGCGCCGATGCCCCAGCTGCGCTGGTTGTCCATGTCGCTGGAGAAGCGCCATGTAAAGGGGTTGCCGCCCATGAAGGAGCCGTCGTCGAGGTCGAGGTATTCCAGCCAGGCATCCCAGCTGCCGGGCGTGTGGAAGTCGGCTTTGCTGTACTGGAGGGTGCCCATCCAGGCGTCGCCGTAGTCCTGGCCGTCGACGTTCTTGAAGCCTTCGTTGAAGCCGATGTGTTCGTAGTTGGCCAGGGCGCTCCATTTGCCATAGTTGCCGCGGACGAAGTAGCCGGCTACGTATTTAGCGAAGAATTCCGGTGCCAGGTCGTTGGTCTTATGCAGGCGGTTGTAGTAGAACCCGGCTTCGGAACGGGCGGCCTTGCCGCCGCCGAAGAAGGCGTCGATTTCACCGTAACCCGTTTCCAGGCCGGACGTGCTGAAGGCGTTGGAATAGGCCTGGGATGCGTGGATAGTGTCGACGCCGGGTTTCTTGCCGTCTTTGAATTTGCCGTAGCCTGTGGTGATGGCCAGCTTGTCGTTGTGATAGCGCAGTTCGGCGCCGTCGAGGGCATCGAAGTACTGCAGGCCGTAGGCGTCGCGGCCGATGCGGTAGACGTCATTGCGGCCGACGCTCAGTTCCCAGTTCTTGCTGCCGAAGTTGTAGTCCACTTTGGCCAAATCGACGTAGGGATTGCTGCTTTCATCAGACGCCGCGCCGTTGCTGGCGAAGGGGCGGAAGCCCGTGCTGACGCCGGCCGTGACCTTGGTGCGGTCGTTGACCTGGCCCTGGGCGCGGATGCGGAAGCGCGTATCCCAGGAGCTGTCGTCCTTCTTGTTGCCGTTCTGGTAGCGGTAGCGGACGAAGACGTCGCCGAAGACGCGCGTGTTGCCGACGCGGTTTTCCAGGTTGGTCACGCGGACGCCGAGGCTGTTCAGTTCGTCGGCGTATTCATCGGCCAGCTTGTTGATCAGGGCCCGCTGTTCGACGGAAGCCTTGTCCATATGGGCCATGGCTTTGGCGACCATTTCAGCCGCTTCGTAGCGGGTGATGCTGCGGTTTCCCTGGAAATACTGACCATCGACGCCCTGGATGATGCCGGCGTCGGCCAGTTCGACGACGGACTGGTAAGCCCAGCTGTCCGACGGGACGTCGACGAAGGGATTGGCGGCGAAAGCCGACAGGGAAGTGACAGCCAAGGCGGCTGCCAGGGTACAGACTACTTGTTTCTTCACGAATAAAAGACCTTCTTTCTTCTCATTCTTTTCGCGTATGCAGAAAAGTGCATAAAATTATACATTGCCTCTAGTATACTACGATGTGTTATGACTGTGTGTCAAATGAGAAGAAAGTTTACTTTTTCTTTATAATTTTACGTGACTGAAGACTTCGCCAATCGGGTCGTGGAGGACCAGGTCGGCGGCGCTGTCCATGTCGGTACTCGACTTGTTGATGAGGACCAGTTTATGGCCGCGGTAGTAACGGACCAGGCCGGCGGCGGGGTAGACGACGAGGCTCGTGCCGCCGATGATGAGCATGTCGGCGTGGCTGATGTAGTACAGGGACTGTTCGATGACGTCGTTGTCCAGGCCTTCTTCATAGAGGACGACGTCGGGCTTGATGGTGCCGCCGCAGGCGTCGCACTTGGGGATGCCTGTGGAATTCTTCATGTATTCGGCGTCGAAGAATTTGTTGCAGTGCATGCAGAAGTTGCGGTGGACGCTGCCGTGCAGTTCCAGGACATTCTTACTGCCCGCTTTCTGGTGCAGGCCGTCGATGTTCTGGGTGACGATGGCTTTCAGTTTGCCGGCTTTTTCCAGTTCGGCCAGCTTGATGTGGGCCATGTTGGGCTGGGCGTCGAGGGCCAGCATCTTGTCGCGGTAGAAGCGGTAGAATTCTTCCGTGTTGTCCATGAAGAAGGAGTGGCTGAGGATCGTTTCGGGCGGGTATTTATAGTGCTGGTTATACAGGCCGTCGGTGCTGCGGAAATCGGGGATGCCGCTTTCCGTCGATACGCCGGCGCCGCCGAAGAAGACGATGTTATCCGAATTTTTTACCATGTCGACGAATTTTTCAATATTTGTCATCGTAATTACCCCTTTCATACATCATATGTGTCTTTCAATAACTGCAGGCCCGACGGGGTGCGGAACACCTTGTCGCGGAAGGTGGCAATGGCTTCCGGTTTCAGCTGGTCTTCATAGGCGTTGACCAGAAAATCGGCTTCCAGGAGTATCTGGTAGTCCAGGCCGTCGACACCGTCGTAGGTGTGATGGTGGGCGATGAGGAAGCAGACCCGGTCGATGAGCTTTTCATCGGCACCGAGTTCTTCCAGGATGGCCCTGGCCGGGGCGGGGCCTTCGATTTCCTGGTATTTGCCCGACGAGGAACCGTATTTTTCTTCGGCTGCGTGGATGCCGATGTCGTGGAGGACGGCGGCCGTGCGCAGGATGTCCTGCTGGTCGACCGGCAGTCCTTCCAGGCGGCCGATGGTGTCGGCATAGGCGTAGACCTTGAGGAAATGGTGGATGCGCCGGGCATCGCCGTGGTCGAAGGCGATGGCCTTCTGTATTACTTGTTCAATAGCTGTCATGTAAATCCCTGCCTTTCTGTTTCATTATACTACAGGGCCGGGAAGATAGGAACGGCCTGATACAAACCATCCATAACCTATTGACAGATTATCACATCATCCTTTATCATTTTTAGAGAACGCTTTTATTTATTTTATAATTTATTGTTTTATGGTAAGGATGTGATTCTATGATTATGGCTGTCCTGAACTACCTCGATGATGTCCTTTATTATCCTATCTTAATGGTCATCCTCATTGCAGCCGGCCTTATTTTTTCCTGGAAGACGCGCTGTGTCCAGCTGCGCCTGTTCCCGGAAAGTATCCGCGTCGTCATGGAAAAACCGACGGAAGCCGGGAAAGTATCGTCTTTCCAGGCCCTCATGGTTTCGACGGCATCCCGTGTCGGTACGGGCAATATCATCGGCGTCTCGACGGCAATCTGCCTGGGCGGTCCCGGTGCCGTTTTCTGGATGTGGCTTCTGGCCATCATCGGTGGGGCGACGGCCTTCATCGAAAGTACGCTGGCCCAGATTTACAAGCGCCGCAATCCCCTGGGCCACAGCTACGGCGGCCCGGCCTATTACATTGAAACGGCCATGCACAAGCGCTGGCTCGGCGTCCTCTTCGCCTTTTCCCTGATTCTGACCTACGCCGGCGGCTTCAACCTGCTCTGCTCGTTCAACATGCAGTCGACGTTCCTGGTCTACAGCTTCTATGACCCGACGACGACGCCGTGGATCATCGGTGCCGTCTTTGCGGCCCTCGTCGCGTACTGTCTCGTCGGCGGCGGCCAGCGCATCATCAAGGTCACGTCCGTCCTGGTCCCGGTCATGGGCGGCATCTATATCCTGGCAGCGCTCATCGTCATCGTCTTCCACATTACCAGCCTGCCTCAGGTCTTCGCCATGATCTTTGCCGATGCCTTCGACTTCCAGTCCATCCTCGGCGGCGTGTCCGGCTCCTGCATGATCTACGGCATCAAGCGCGGCCTCTATTCCAATGAAGCCGGTATCGGTTCGGCACCGAATGCGGCAGCTGCGGCTGACGTCAGCCATCCGGTCAAACAGGGCCTGGTCCAGATGCTGTCGGTCTTCATCGATACCCTCCTGGTCTGCAGTGCCACGGCTTTCATGGGCCTCTTCTCGGGCGTGCCCATCACCAAGGAAGTAGCCGGTGCGGCTTACGTCCAGAACGCAGCGACGGCCGTCTTTGGCGGCTTCGGACCGCTCCTGATTACGGTCTGCATGCTGCTCTTCGGTTTTTCCACGCTCATCGGCAACTTGTTCTATGTCGATAACTGCATCCGCTTCATCCACAAGGGTGCGCCGTCCCACGGTTTCGTCAATACTTTCCGCATCGCCTGTGTCCTCGTCGTCTTCGTCGGCGCCGGCATGTCCATGGCCGCTGTCTGGGATATCGCCGATATCCTCATGGCCGTCATGTGCTTCATCAACATCCCGGCCTGCTTCATCCTGGGCAGCACGGCCGTCAAAGCCATGCGCGACTATCAGCAGCAGAAGAAGGAAGGCAGGAACCCTGTCTTCAAGGCGGCTTCCATCGGTATTGATGAAAGTACGGTCCAGTATTGGAAGTAAGCCTCTTGACAAATGGGGGAGAAGCCTTTACAATACGTCTATGTACAAGTAATTGTCATAAAAAATGAAAAGCGATGAACAAGACGGCCAGTGTCGTCACTGCCTTTTCAGCGAACCGGGGATAGTGTGAGCCCGGAAAAGGCCGTATGCTGGCGGATCACTTGGGAGCTGCAGTTGCGAACCAGCTGCCGGGTCGCGTCGTTATTGCGCGTCAAAGTGGCTGCTCCGGCAGTCAATAGGGTGGTACCACGGTGATTACGTCTTCGTCCCTTTTGGGACGGAGACGTTATTTTTTTTCACAGATTCAGAGGAGGAAACACAATGGATTACGGTAAGACTTTACATCTGCCTCAGACCGATTTCCCCATGCGCGGCAATTTGCCGAAACGGGAACCGGACTTTTTGAAATTCTGGCAGGACAACAAGATTTATGAAAAACGCTTGAAGAAACGGGACGGTGCGCCCAAGTTCATTCTTCACGACGGTCCTCCGTATGCCAATGGCAAGATTCACATCGGCCATGCATTGAATAAAGTATTAAAAGACATTATCCTCAAATATAAGACCCAGCAGGGCTGCTACACGAAATACGTCCCCGGCTGGGATACGCACGGCCTGCCTATCGAACACGCCGTCATCAAAGATACGGGCCTGAACCGCCACGAAATGGCCCCCCTCGACTTGCGTGCCAAATGCCGTGACTACGCCCTGGCCCGCGTGGAAGAACAGAAGAAAGACTTCATCCGCCTCGGCGTCCTCGGTGACTGGGACCATCCGTACCTGACCCTGCGCAAGCCCGTCGAAGTCGCTCAGATCGGCGTCTTCGGGGAAATGGCCAAGAAAGGCTACATCTACAAAGGCCTGAAGACCGTTTACTGGTGCCCGCACTGCGAAACGGCCCTGGCTGAAGCTGAAATCGAATACAAGGATGATAAATCCTTCTCCATTTACGTCAAATTCAAGTCCGTCGACCTCAACTGCCATATGCCGAAAGGTGCCGATCCGGACAAAGTCTTCGCCCTCATCTGGACGACGACGCCGTGGACCATTCCCTGCAACGTCGCCATCAGTGCCAACGAAAACTTTGAATACGTCTGGGTCCGCATTGGCGATGAATATCTGCTCATGGCCAAAGACCTGGTCGAACCGACCATGAAAGCCGGCAAAGTCGACGACTACGAAGTCCTGCCCGACGTCATGACGGGCAAACAGCTCGAAGGCCTGGTCTTCAAGCATCCCTTCTATGACCGTAAAGTCCCCATCATCCTCGGCGACCACGTCACTCTCGAAGCTGGTACCGGCCTCGTCCATACCGCTCCGGACCATGGCCAGGACGACTTTGATGTCTGCAAAAAATACGCTTCCTGGGGCCTCAAGCCGCTGGGCACGGTCGACGGCACGGGCCGTTACACCGACAAGGTCCCCGGCTTTGAAGGCCAGTTCGTCTTCGATACGAACGTACCGGTCATCAAGAAACTGGCTGAACTGGGCGCCCTCTTTGCCAAGAGCACGTTCCGCCATCAGTATCCGCACTGCTGGCGCTGCAAGGAACCGATCATCTACCGCGCTACGGAACAGTGGTTCGCTTCGGTCGACGGCTTCCGCCAGAAAGCCCTCGATGCTATCGACACGGTCAAATGGATTCCGTCCTGGGGCCATGACCGCATTTACAATATGATCCACGACCGCGGTGACTGGTGCATTTCCCGTCAGCGTGTCTGGGGCGTGCCGATTCCTATCTTCTACTGCGAAGACTGCGGCGAACACATCATCAACGATGAAACCATCGCTCACTTGCAGAAGATGTTCGCCAAAGAAGGCTCCGATACGTGGTGGATGCACGACGTCAAGGAACTCATGCCGGAAGGCTATAAATGCCCGCACTGCGGCGGCACGCATTTCCGCAAGGAATCGGATATCATGGACGTCTGGTTCGACAGCGGCTGCACCCATCAGGGCGTACTGAAAAATGACCCGGACCTCGATTATCCCTGCGAAATGTACCTGGAAGGCTCGGACCAGCATCGCGGCTGGTTCAACAGCTCTCTGCTCACGTCGGTTGCCGTCAACGGCTATGCTCCGTACAAATCGGTCCTGACCCACGGCTTCACGGTCGACGGCGAAGGCCGCAAGATGAGTAAATCCGTCGGCAACACCGTCGCTCCCCAGGAAGTCATCGAAAAATACGGCGCTGACGTCCTGCGCCTGTGGGTATCGTCGGCTGACTACCAGGGGGATATCCGCTTGTCGCCGAAGATCCTGAAACAGCTCTCCGACGTCTACCGTAAGATCCGCAACACCTTCCGTTACCTCCTGGGCAACCTGGCCGACTTCGATCCGGCTAAGGATACGATCGCTTACCAGGACATGACGGATCTCGATAAATGGGCTCTCCTGCGTCTGGAACAGGTCTTTGAAGAAGTCACCGATGCTTATGAAAACTACCAGTTCCACGTCATGTACCACGCTATCCACAACTTCTGCACCGTCGATTTGAGCGCCATGTACCTGGATGTCATCAAAGACCGCCTGTACACGGAAAAGGCTGATTCCCATATCCGCCGCAGCGCCCAGTCGGCTATGTACATCATCCTCGATACGCTGGTCAAGATCGTCGCACCGGTCCTGTCCTTCACGGCCGAAGAAGTATGGCAGAACATGCCTGCTGTCGAAGGCAGGGAAGAAAGTGTCCTGCTCACCGATTGGCCCAAGGCTCACAAAGAATACCTCGACGCTGACCTCGATGCCCGCTGGGCTCAGTTCCTGTCGTACCGCCGCGATTTGACGCGTGTCCTCGAAGGCGCCCGTAAGGAACACAAGATCGGCCATGCCCTGGACGCAGCCGTCACCATCTATGCCGATGGCGAAGACTACGATTTCCTCAGCCAGTGGCAGGATCAGCTGGCCACGCTGCTCATCGTCAGCGAAGCCAAACTGGTCAAAGGCGAAGCCCCGGCCGAAGCCGTTGCCGGTGAAGACCACGGCGACATGAAAGTCGTCGTCGCTCCGTCGACAGCTGAAAAATGCGAACGCTGCTGGATCCACAGCGACACTGTCGGCTCGGATCCGAACCATCCGACCCTCTGCGCCCGCTGCGCTGCCGTATTAAGTGAATAAAAGTTTGATGTATGAAAAAAGGGACTGTCGCATGTGCGACAGCCCCTTTTTTTAGCAGTCAGCGGCTAGCAGTTAGCAGCTAGCGGATGGTTTTAAATTTAGCGCTATCCACTAAAAACTACAAATGCTGAGAAAGCAACCTCTCAGACCGCCTTTGGCGGCCAGCTCTCCTATGAGGAGAGCCTTTCGTCAAACATCAAGCCTTAACATCAAAGACAAAGAAAACCTGCATGATAACAAAAAGCTTTACACGAGATTTCTTTTTTTTATTGAAAATTTACGGCTTTTGCTTTATAATAAACAAGTGTATTCATACATTATACATTTGTAACATGGAATTAGGGTAGGAGGTTTTATTTATGCATAGTTTATGGAATGCATTGAACCGCATCAGCCTGATCAAGCAGATCATCGTCGGCTTGGTCATCGGTATCGCCGTGGCTATGGCTTTCCCTGCAGCTGGGAAAGAACTGGCCTTGCTCGGCGTCATCTTCGTCGGGGCCTTGAAGGGCATCGCTCCGGTATTGGTCTTCGTCCTGGTCGCCGCTGCACTGAGCCGCAAACAGGAAGACCACGAATCGAACATCAAAGATGTCATCATCCTGTATCTCATCGGTACTTTTTTAGCGGCTTTCTTTGCCGTCATGATCAGTTTCGTCTTCCCCCTGACGCTGCAGCTCGACGTATCGGCTGCCAGCAATAAGGCACCGGAAGGCATTGCCGAAGTCTTGACGACGCTCCTCAAGAACATCGTCGACAACCCGGTCCACGCCCTGATGACGGGCAACTACATCGGTATCCTCGGCTGGGCCTGCCTGTTCGGCGTCGCCGTCCGCCGCGTCTCCGAATCGTCGAAAGCCGTCCTCGATGACTGTGCCGACGCTGTCACGACCTGCGTCCAGTGGATCATCCGCCTGGCTCCGCTCGGCATCATGGGCCTCGTCGCCGACTCCGTTTCGTCCAACGGCATCGGTGCCCTCATCGGCTATGCTAAATTGCTCTGTCTCCTCTTAGGGTCGATGCTGCTCTTCGCCTTCGTCATCAACCCGATCATCGTCTACGCCAAGATCCGCCGCAATCCGTACCCGCTGGTATGGAAATGCGTCAAGACGTCCGGCGTCACGGCCTTCTTTACGCGCAGCTCGGCCGCGAATATCCCGGTCAACCTGTCCCTGGCCAAGGAACTCGGTGTCAATCCCGATACGTATACCGTCACCATTCCGCTCGGTGCGACCATCAATATGTCCGGCGCAGCCATCACCATTTCCATCATGACCCTGGCTGCCGTCCACACCCTGGGCATTTCCGTCGACTTCCCGACGGCTCTCCTGCTCAGCGTCCTTTCGGCCATCGGCGCCTGCGGTGCTTCCGGCGTTGCCGGCGGCTCGCTGCTGCTGATTCCCATGGCCTGCAGCCTCTTCGGTATCTCCAATGATATCGCCATGCAGGTCGTCGGCGTCGGCTTCATCATCGGCGTCCTCCAGGACTCGACCGAAACGGCCCTCAACTCGTCGACAGACATCCTCTTCACGGCAGCTGCCGACTTTGCTCAGCGCGGCTATCCGGAACACCTGGGTGGCGGCCACGAAGTCAGCCATCAGTCATAAGGAACGCCCTTGTAGGGGACGCCTTTGTAGGGGACGCCCAGAGGGCGTCCCGCAGTCCGTATGTAGGGGCGCCACGTGGGGCGCCCGCCACAGATTATGATGAATAACGTAGCCCACGGTTCATAAACGGAATCATGGCCCATAATCCGGAACGGGCTCGCCACGTGCGAGCCCCTACAACGAGCCGCAAGGCATCCCACCAGCCGCCGTTCGCATGTAGGGGCGCCACGTGGGGCGCCCGCCACGGATTATGATGAATAACGTAGCCCACGGTTCATAAACGGAATCATGGCCCATAATCCGGAACGGGCTCGCCACGTGCGAGCCCCTACAACGAGCCGCAAGGCATCCCACCAGCCGCCGTTCGCATGTAGGGGCGCCACGTGGGGCGCCCGCCACGGATTATGATGAATAACGTAGCCCACGGTTCATAAACGGAATCATGGCCCATAATC
>OGEP01001527.1_pt1 | contig 24676 bp, 28 predicted proteins | sample 1570721 | NCBI WGS metagenome assembly OGEP01 (sample SAMEA2582131, study PRJEB24529) | metagenome | biome: Human gut stool | place: China | collected 2011 | reverse complement strand
TAACGGTAACTGTTTCAAGTCCTGTTTTCTCAAAAAACGCCTCCTTCGTAAAAGTGTTTGGAACAAATGCGCAGCCTGCATCGGCACGATGCAAAACAAATGGGGTTTGGGCATAGCCCAACAAGCATTTTTGCAAAGCAAAATAGCATTTATATAGACGAATGCCCTGCTTGCAGGTGAGATGACGAAGTTTATTACGTCCAGCTGATAGTGATGCGTTTTTTATAGTAAGCATTCAAGAGTTCTTCAACCTTTTTACGATGCTCTTTATCAGTTACAAAGCCTCTGAAAGCATCGTCTCCTGTAAAGAGCTGTTCCATAAACCATTTAACATCAGAAAGTTCTGCATCCGTTAAATCTGCCGAATACTCCTTGAACTCAACATAGAAACAATAGTAGCAGTCAATTGCAGTTAATAATTGCTTCTCCTTTTTTTCCGGATTATCATTTTTAGAATACCTCAAATAGTTCGTAAGGATTAGAGCTTTGGTTACGTTCATATGTGTTATCGTGTATTGCTTGTTTCGACTTGCAGATTGATCAGCCAGTTCCATAGCTCGATCAATTATTAAATTTGCTTCTTCAAGAACTCGGATACCTTTATCCGACCCCAAGCCAAGTTGCTGACTGTAACGCAGTTTGCACTTTGATGTTTGATGCAAAAATTGATATTGACTATGCAAAACAGATCTGAGCTTACTATAAATAATATCAGGAAGTGCAATTGAACCCCTACTTGGTGAATCAAAGAAAAACATCTGTTGAAGGGTATCAAGATAATAATATGGTTTTATTTCTTGATACACTTGATAATCAACCACATCACCTCTTTGATAAATTTCTATATATGTTTTCACTATTTCAACAATCACATCAGCAATGGTTTCGTAATTTGTTGAATCTTTTGCATAATTTGCAAGGCATCGATACAGCCAATAAAGAGAATTTGATACGTATTTCACTCCTGAATGTGTGAGATTTGTCAATTCAAAATCAGACAAGTAGTCCTTTTGAACCGCTCCATTACTTTTCTCACAAAGACCTACCAATTCCTCAGTTATATCAAATCGGTTCGCCATTGTTACGCTCATAAAGTTACAATTTGCTAAAAGCAAGATGCACCTTAGCATATCTTTGTCGCCAATAAGATTTACGTCTGGCAAAATTGATTTACAATCAGATAACCTTGAATTTTCAATGCGAAATGCATAATCCAAAAAAGTGTCGTTCTTTTTTCGATTAACGATAGTTAGCTTTTTTATCTTTGAATTAAACTCGGTCAACTCATTAGAATCGAGAATTGAATCTATCGAATAATATTCAACAAAGCCTCTCATACTTTCATCAATATGAATAACTTTTGTGAAATTTCTATCTGACCGATTTACAGCATATACTATTTGAATACTGTTTTCTACCATCGCATTCAAGTTATTAGTATAATATTCTGGAATTGGCGATTTTCAATTGTTCTACAGTCGAATACAAATACTGCTTGATGGTAGCAAGAGATGATATAATTAAGAATTTGTGTTGAAATGTTCTTGTCTCCGATATAATACACTTTTTTATGTTTTTTCTGAAGTTCATCAACTATTTCAAGCAACGCATAGGTTTTACCCGCAAAGCGGTTACCCGCTATAATGCAAACCGGAATGCCTCTTTCCAGCGCATTGATAATGTTTTTGGAAACAGTTCGATGTGTATAAAAATAGGGAAACAAGATGGTGTTGTTCCGGGGATTTGCTAAAAGTGATTTATTCTCAAAGATATATGGAAGATTACACGCTAAATCACATGAAGTCAGTTGTTCAAAAACGAAGTTTCTATATTTTTCGAGTTTGTCCTCCTTTTGTATACTAGCCTTCTCTTTGAAAAATTCACAGATTAAGCTATAAAATTCAGGCATTTCATCAGGGGTTACACGAATGATATTTTTTATTCCGTAATTACCAAGATCTGATCGTACATATAAAGGGATTTTTCCTTCCGGGTCGCAATCATAATAGATATAAAAAGAGTTTTCACTTGCATCATAGCTTAATTGAGATACCCTTTTGGTTCCTTCCGCAAAAAGGAAATCATACTCTCCACTTAAACTACATCCGATGAACAACAAATCTTTGGATGAGCAATCATCTTGCAACCATTCCATCAGATCTTTGTTTTCGGAAGATGTTATTGAGTTCAAATATTGGCTTTTGCTCAAAGTACAGTATTTCATTTCTTTACAGCTTAGCATAGTATGGACATCACCATGGAGTTTAATCACACACTTTTTCTCTTTAAGCCACTTTTGATTAAGATTTCTATATGGCACAACAACTTCGTATTCTGGCAAAGTTTTTTCGATTGTGTCATCGTAGTTGAGGGTATAGAGATATTCCCAATCACACCGCAGAAAACTTTTTATATAGTTTGGACAATCGTGTACATTATAGAAGTGATCTTCCATATATTTCAAAAAAGATTTCGGGGCAAAGACTTTGTCTCCGTCGCTGTGTTCTTCCAGTAGCTGCATAAACATATCCGAAAGCCGAGATAAATCAAACCGCTCTAATTCTTCAGCATCGTATTCATCATATTCTTCATCTTCTATTAATTCTTGTTTGATTTTTTCTTTCAAGTCGTTTACAGATGGAACGGTTCCATTATTTGCCTTAAATCCATAAGAAAAACCAGATCCTAAGACTGGAATCATTCGATTGTTTATAATTGCGTCTTTTATTTTTTCATACATATCGGTTCCATCAACAACATCTGCAAATCTATAAATATTAGGTTTCATAAGTTTTGCTCCTTTTTATAAATTGCCTTTCATCTTCAAATTCATGCCGCTGTTTCCTATACTGTGCTGGGCTAACTCCGTACTCTTTTTTGAACACCCGGCTAAAGTAAAGCTGGTTATCGTACCCCACGATCTCAGCGACCTCACCGACACTGTAATCTGTATTTTCCAACAAGCTCTGTGCGTTGACCATCCGCAGAGAGAGAAGGTACTGTGCAGGACTTATCTTCATGTGCTGCTTGAAATTACGAATGAACCAGTTCGTACTGATATGCAGCGATTCGGCATACTGCGCCACGCTGATCTTCGTATTGTAGTTTTCGTTAAAATAGGAAACCGCCATCTCAATTTCTTCGGGAATCGTCACGGTATAGTTTTCACCGTTCTGCTGCTGGCGGCTGACAAGCAGCAGAATGTTGTTGAATAACGAAGCGATGTAATCTTCATACCCATCTTCACATTGCTGAAGCTCCCGAATGATTTTTCGGAACAACATCTTATACTCCGGGAGCGTTCCGCTGTAAAAGACGTGCTGATCCAAAGAGATGCCATGGTACTCCAGAATGTTCTTAACGTCATAGCCAGTAAAATGAATCCAGAACACCTCCGGGTGGTCCTCAACATAATAAACGTACTTTTGAACCTCTTTTGGCTGGTAAAGCACCATGTGACCAGATTTCAACGATTTCCTCGATTCCATTAAACCAGAAATGCGCCTTGCCCGATGCCACATACAAGATCTGATAGTCTCTGCGGCCCTTCTTCCAGTATGTCGGCAGCATGGGACGCTTTTTCAGGCGGTAGGTGCCGCAGCTTCCTACCACCAATGGTTTTGTGTAATCCTTGAAATCAAGACGAAGGTTGTTTAAGTAGCCAGAGTTGAAATACATCTCAATACCATCTTCTTTCTTAAAGACTTCGCCGGAATCGGAATGCGTTCTGTTTGATTTCCACAAACTGTGTGATTTTGTGCATACTTTGTTCCATTTTTTCAATATGATTTTGTCAATATAAATTTCACAATACTTTCAGACAAAACGCAAGAGAATTTGATATCTTGCCGAAAAAGCGTAAGCCTTGTAAAATCGAAGCAAATGAGGAGAATCGGAAAATGACGGAAAAGCGCTATTTGAAATGGTACAACAAAGTTGGTTATGGTTCGGGTGATATAGCAGGCAATGTGGTGTATGCGTTCCTGTCCTCCTTCGTCATGATCTATCTGACCAACACGGTTGGTTTGAACCCCGGCATCGTCGGCACCCTGATCGCAGTCTCCAAGCTGCTGGATGGTGTAACGGACATTTTCTTTGGCTCTTTGATCGACAAAACGCACTCCAAGATGGGTAAGGCTCGTCCGTGGATGCTGTACGGCTATATCGGCTGTGCCATCACGCTGGTGGCGATTTTTGCAATTCCAACGAACCTCGGTCAGTTTGCACAGTATGCATGGTTCCTGATTGCATACACACTGCTGAACGCCGTGTTCTACACCGCCAACAACATTGCTTACTCTGCACTGACTGCCCTTGTGACCAAGAACAGTGCAGAGCAGGTCGAGATGGATTCTTACCGCTTCATGTTTGCCTTTGCCACCAGCCTGCTCATCCAGTCCATCACGCTGGGTGCTGTTACGGCATTGGACGGTGGTGCTGCCGGTTGGCGCACTGTTGCAATCATCTACGCCATCATCGGTCTGCTTGTCAACACCCTCTCCGTTTTCTCCGTGAAGGAACTGCCGGAAGGCGAATTGGTGGATACCACCGACAAAAAGGAAATCGAGCAGGACGAAAAGTACAATCTGGTTCAGGCTGCAAAGCTGCTGGCTGGTAACAAATATTATATGATGATTTGCGGCACCTACATTTTGCAGCAGATCTACGGTGCCATGATCAGCATGGACACCTACTATGCAACCTATATTCTCGGCAACCAGAATCTGTTTGGCGTGTTCTCTTGGGCAGTCAATATCCCTCTGATCATCGCACTGGTGTTCACCCCGACCTTGGTTGCAAAGTGGAACGGAATGTACAAGCTGAACGTCATGAGCTATACTCTGGCAACCGTTGCCCGTGCACTGGTTGCTGTATGGGCAGCGGCAATGTGACCTTGATGCTGCTCTTTACTGCAATCGCTGCTCTGGGTCAGGGTCCTTGGCAGGGCGACATGAACGCCGTGATCGCAGCCTGCTCGGAATATACTTGGCTGACGAAGCATAAGCGCGTGGATGGAACGATGTACTCCTGCACTTCTCTGGGCGTAAAACTTGGCGGCGGCCTTGGCACCGCTATTACCGGCTGGCTGCTGGCTGCAAGTCATTTTGATAGCGCGCTGGCTATCCAGCCCGAATCCTGCACCTCGATGCTGAAGATCATGTATCTTATGATTCCCTTCGCTCTGGATGCAATCATTACCTTCATTCTGTCTCATCTGAAAGTTGAAGAAGCAAACGAACAGCTTCGTGCCGCAATGAATAATTGAGAGTAATTCCTGTTCTCTTGATCTACAGGACACCAAGACCCACACGATTATGTCGTGTGGGTCTTGGTGTTGCCTTGGAAGAAACCCCGCCGAAGAACATCTGCCTGCCGTTATACCAAGCGAGGGAATGTATGAAAAAGAAGGAACACATCTCTGAGGAGCAGCATTATCTATGTGAAATCGGTCTGGAAAAGATGCCCTATCGGTCTTCATGGCTCTACAAATCCTATACGGGGGAAACCTTCACGCACATCACGATTGCGGCCTATTATAATGTAGACGAGGCTTTTCTTCAGGCTCCCACCGCAACATGGGGAGATCTATGGGATTGCCGTACCACACTTCGCGAGTTGGTATTCTCCGTCTATTCAGAAAGCGATTTAGACCTTCCGTTCGGAAAAAACGGAAAATTTTCATTCCAACTTGGGTATACTCCTGTTGTGTCCGACATGAAGAAAATCGTTCGGAAAGCTGCCGCATCGTCTTTCCCCACATGGATGTTAGCCGTATGGGATATGGATACTGCAACATTATATATGGCCAAATACGACAGAAGTCATTGATTTTCTTTGTTTATCTGTGATACCATTCGTTATAAGACCGATGGCGTTGCTCTCTTCGCCTATGGTGGAGACTCCGGCACTCAAAGAAATTTTCCGAAAAACACAACGAGGTGACCATTTTTGAAACGTCGAACTTTTCTTGTCTGCACCGCTGCACTTTTTTGCAGTGCGTTTCTGGCAGTGGGCTGCACTCAAAAAAACTCTCAGCCCGTCCTTCAGCAAATCGAATACTCCAATTTAGCAGATTCAGATACACAGGATTTTCTTTCCAAACTTTTGCAGGATGCCGGCGTATCCGACCTGCGGACACAGACCTTCTTTGATCATGTGCAAAAGTTCAACAATGCTGTGGACCTGGCATGGCTCACCACAGGGTTTGAAAATGCTAAGCCTTCGGATCTGAAATACGATCCTTACTCCATGCAGGACGCATGGACAGAAAAATACGATACCTTCCCCGGCTGGAACTGTCGGATCACTGCTTGTGGGCTGTTCGGTGATTTTATCACTGTCACGAGCAAGGCAGACCTTGACTCAGCCGAGGACACCCTGTTTATGGACTATGAAACACTGGATTCTGACCCGGAATCCCTTTGCGGCGACGAACGGCAAAAGTTTGATGCGCTGTTCGCCCCGGTTAAAACCACCAATACGACCGATATTCCTACCCATTTGAAAACGATTCAACAGGAATGGAAGAAACGCGGTCTCTCCTTCGTAGAAGATGATAAGATCCGTCTTGTCTCCGTAGTCCTGCACGATCAGTTCTCTGAAACGGACAATTCTCTTATGATCGGTCATGTCGGCGTTATGCTTCCCACATCGGATGCAGTATATTTCGTCGAAAAGGTCGCTTTTCAGGAGCCGTATCGCTTGTTGAAGTTCAAAAATCGGACCGAGTTGAGCGATTATCTGATGCTGAAATACGACAACTCGTGGGGACAGGACACCGCCCACACCTTTATTATGGAAAATTCAGACCTGATGGACGGCTGGCGCATTCTTGAAAATCAGGAAAATGCAAGCTAAAATCTCATTCATTAGGAGCCGTCCAATCTGACAGAACATTCGCCCTCTGATGCCAAAAGGACACTGCAACCTCTCACCCAGAGGCGGCAGCGTCCTTTTTTATATCGGAATGTTTTGTTGGGCTTATGACAGGGTATGTATAAAGTCGAGGAAGTAAATGCAAAATTGTGCGCAGCTGCTTAACATTTGACCTCAACACATTTCACCTTTCTCCTTTTCACCGACTTCTGCACGGATAGAGTCAGTGCATGGGCAGCATCCCTATTGACATTCACCTTCCTTATGTGTCGTATACAGCAAGCACAACAGGCGGCTCCGGTGACGGGGTCGCCTGTTGTGCTTTTTCTTTTGAACGACATATATCAGAAAATCTTTGCAAGAAAATTCCCATATCCTAGTTCTTTGACACGCTTTTACATGAAGTTCATCTTTTTTGAATAGTTTAATCGTGCTATAATTAGACAAACCACATGTGCTTTCGACGTTTTGGATAAGGAGGACTATCATGGATAGTAATCACGGTTCTGTATGGAGAAAATGGGATTTTCATGTTCATACGCCATATTCCATTCTCAACAACAACTTTGGATTTGACCCTTTTGAATTGAGTGATGCAACGCTTGAATCTAAATTTGATGAGTATGTAATAAAGCTTTTCACGGCAGCCGTTCAGCAGGAAATTGCAGCAATTGGCATAACTGATTATTTCATGATAGAGGGCTATAAGCGCATCAAGCAAAATTACCTTGATTGTCCTGAGAAAATGCGTCAGTGTTTTCCTGATGAAGCTCTCCGCCATGCAGTTGAGCAAATTTATGTTTTTCCGAACATCGAACTTCGCCTGAATAATTTTGTTGGAAAAGGTGTTCATTCTGTAAATTATCACGTTATCTTTTCTTCCGATGTGCCCATTCAGGAAATTGAGGAGAATTTCTTACATCGTTTGAATTTTAATTTCGATGCAAGCGATTTAAGATCTCTTACACTTTCAAACATTAAAACGTTCGGAAAACAAATCAAGCAAAACAATGGAAACACTGGGTCTGACTTATTGGTCGGTTTAACTACCGTCAGTCTTGACTATACGACGATTTTAACTACCCTAGAAAGAAATTCTGCCTTTTTAGGAAAGTATCTTATCGCTATTCCAGTTGATGAAGATTTGTCAGAAGTTTCATGGAATGGACGAGATTATCCTGTCCGAAAAAATCTTTATAAGCAAAGCCATTGTCTTCTTACTTCGAACAAAAAAACAGTACAATGGGCACTTGCTGCAGGACACGAGAAAGCTCAAAAAAATGAATTCGGCTCCATTAAGCCTTGTATTTGGGGTTCTGATGCACACAGTTATAAGCGGCTGTTCAAACCAGATAATGATAACTTCTGTTGGATAAAGGCCGATCCTTCTTTTGAAGGACTTACACAGATTCTCTATGAACCTGCAGAAAGAGTACGCATCCAATCCAATTGTCCCGATGTCCGTGATGTACATCAGCTTATTGATTCTGTTCAATTTAATGATTCTAATTTTCAAGAGAATCCCATCTATTTTAATGATGGTCTTACCTGTATCATTGGTGGAAAATCCACTGGAAAATCAATGCTACTACGTCAGCTTGCACTCAACATTGATCCAAGCTATGTTTCTGAGCAGGAGGAAAACAATCCGAAATCGAAAACCAGTTTTCCGAAAGTTGACGCTACTGTCAAATGGAAAGATGGAACAACTGAAAGCAGAAAAATCGTTTATATTCCGCAGACCTATTTGAACCGCACAATTGATAATCCCGAAGAATTTACGGCGATTCACAACATTATAGCAAATGTATTGTTACAAGAGCCCGAAATCAAAGCTGCTTATGACACCCTTACAAATACAGTTGATACTATTCGGCAGAAAGTTCAGGAGGCCGTCAACAATCTACTTTCCGAACAAAAACATCTCGCCAATTTGGAAGATCTTCTCAAACGGGACGGTTCATCAGAAACCTATGTGACAACTATCGCTTCTATGGAAACAGATCGTTCCCAGTTAGCAAAAACAACAAATATCACTTCAGAAGAAATCAGTCGCTTTAATTTCCTTGAACAAGAACTTCAGCAACTGTCCAACAAGAAGAAAAACATCGAGCTTGAACTTAATAATTATAGTTCTTTGCCAGAGCCTTGTGTTATTATTCCGGGATTCTTTTCAAGTAAAGATTTTCGGAATATTGTACACACTTATGCTTCTTATTTTCCTCAAACTGAAGAAGCGTTATCTTCGGCAATGGATCAAGCAAATCTTGCCATTCTTCCAATTTGGTCTCAAACCGTTGAGCAGAACGTTCAGTATCTAAAAAACATTATTCAGCACACTGAGGAGGAAATTCAGCATATTTCAGTCGAGTATAACGCCCTAAAAAACAAAGTTGCGCAAAATCAACGTTTGCAAGATCTTACAAATCAAATCACTGCGGAACGTACAAAACTGCAAGTAGCCAAAGAGCGGGAATCTGCCCGTGAGCAGACCATTCAAAAAATTGCTAATCTAAAAAAAGATATATTGGGTTCACAAGCTGAATTTCATTCTGCTTATATAGCTTTCTGCGCTGTTGTCAAATCTATCGGAACCAGAAAAAACACATCGTTGGTTTTTGATGCGGACGTTGTCTGGAGACAAACTGATTTTATGCAGTACATCGCTGACACTTTCAACAACAAAAACTTTTCACCTTTCAAGACAGTCAACAAGGTTGATTTGTCTGACTTGCAACCGGCCGATTATAATTACACATTCCTTACAAAACTTATTGCAGCTTGGGAGAATCCCGATGTACGAGGAGGACTTGCCCTCAAAGCAGGGCATTCAAATTCTCAAGCTTTGCTGGAAATTTTCGGTGATTGGTATAATGTGCATTATATCGTAAGAAGCGGAAATGATGACATTGAAAGTATGTCCCCTGGCAAAAAGGCCCTAGTTCTTCTCGAAATGTTAATCAGTCTAGAGGACAACAGGTGTCCCATCTTGATTGACCAGCCTGAAGATGATTTGGATAATCGTTCTATTTATAATGATCTTGTTAAATATATTCGAGAGAAAAAGAAAGAACGTCAATTCATCATTGTTACACATAATGCCAATGTAGTCTTGGGCGCAGATGCAGAGGAGGTTATCATTGCCAACCAAGATGGCGTGGGTACCGAAAATTCTGAAAGACGTTTTGAGTATCGTAGTGGTTCTATCGAAAACGACCTCATTCCAAAAGATCGCAATGGAATCCCTCTTTCCGGAATTTTGAACCAATCCGGTATTCAGACGCAGATATGCGATATCCTAGAGGGCGGTCGTACCGCTTTCCAGCTTCGTCAAAACAAATATATTGGTATCTCTTGAAAATCTCCTTTTTATAAGCATACTGGGCATCTATTAAAGTTGCTTTGCAGATATTCTGGTAACATCTGGCTCACCACCGAGCTGGCGGTTCTGGAAAACACCAGCCCAAGCATCCGGTAGCAGACAAGCTCCAGCGGGCAGGACACCACGCCAGGACAGCCGAGTGCCTGCATTACCAGCTCCTGCAAGATGGTTACAAAATTATGTGGATGCTAACTTAAAAAATGTCATGTGTTCGCTCTTTGCAATTCGGCTGATGAACTTGTTTATCGTCGTGATAAAAAGACAGCTAGAGCATAAAGAATAGAATCGCCACATGATTATCGGCTATCTTCAGACGGCAGATGATTAAATTTTGATCCGTTTGATTATAGAAGCAGTGAGTAAAGGAGATAAATACATTTACGCGTAAATTTATAGGAATTCTGCTGTTGGTTGCTCTTGCCATACGATTGGCGGTACTTTTCCTCTTTAAGCAGAATGTCGTTCTGAACGAACCATCTTTGGTGTTGTTCATAGCTGTTTTCGTGGTTGCTGTTGTCATAATGGTTGTAAAGTGTTGGAAATGGAGAACGAAGTGACAGTTGTCCGCATTGACTTCGTTGCATAATATAGGTATAATATAATTAGAATTTTACTATTACGAGTTGCACAGGAGCAGGAGGTGCTTTTATGAATATCCGTCCATCTGCAGCGATTCGCCAGAACTACAACGAGATTGCTGATTTGTGCAGAGAAACCGCCGAGCCGATTTTTCTCACCAAGAACGGCGAGGGTGACTTAGTCGTCATGGACATCGAAACCTACAACCGCCGTGAAAAAATGCTGAAGCTCCGTGAGGAGCTGCTTTCCGCGGAAGAGGACCGGATGCGTGGAAGCGAGGGCTATTCGATTGACGAGGTCACTTCCATGATGCGTTGCGCGATCAAGGAGGCCGCCGGACATGGAGCAGCAAAATAAATACCGCGTGATCGTATCGGCACGGGCTGCTCAGATGCTGGTGTCCCATGCCGCATTTCTGGCACAGGTCAGTCCTGCAGCAGCAGAGCGGCTTACAGTCGAATTTGAAAAGGCTGCAAAGTCTTTGGAGCAGATGCCGCAGCGCTGCCCATGGCTCAAAGGCGAATACATTCCCAAAAATGCTTACCGATTTATCCTGTTTGAAAAACGCTATATGCTCATCTTCCAGATCGTGGATAATACGGTTTATGCAGATTATGTGGTAGATTGCAGACAGGATTACGGTTGGCTCATCCGATAATCAACAAAGGCGGTGGCTTCCCTTATTGTGGGAGACCACCGCCTTTTGCTGCGTCTGTGTAAAAGTCAGAAATTATCGGAATGCTTTGTTCGCAGGGGAACTCCGGGCTTATGACAGGGTATGTATAATGTGCAGAGCCATATCAGCATTTTCTTTGTCCACAAACACCTCTGTGACATACCTCGGTTTTATGCCGAGAGTTCCAATTCTCGCTTGGTCAAATGTGTTATGCCGATTGACATCTTTGGATTTGCAATAGAATTTAATTCCAGCTGCCGCCAACGCATCCGTGATGCGATTGCATTGGTAAGGGTCAGAAACTGTTGCAACTAGCGATTTGAAAAAATGCTCTAACATAAAGAGACCTCCTCGTATACACTCTAATCTTGTACAAAGCCATCCAGCACATAATGGTCGCTGTATCCATTCGGAAGTTGCTCCAACGGTTCGCCGTCCACTTGATACGTCAGTTGCATCTCAATGGGCAGGAACTTCTGGATCATCGTATAGGCTGCCTTGCGGAAGTCTGCGCTTACTGCAAGCGCACTGAGGATCAGAATTACCAGCGTCAGGGCCGCAACAAGCACTCGTTTCAGCACCGGGTGGCGTTTATGCAACGCCGCTTTCAAACGAGCATCCCATCGGGAAGTGTCTGGGTAGCGTTCTTTAAGCTGTGCCGGAGTTGGCAGCTCGTCCAGTTCCTTCTGTGCGTCTGCACGGAGTGCCATCATCAAAGCTACATCAAAAGAAACCTCTGTTCGCTCACTCAAAGCCATTCAACTCCTTCCACAATAGTTTTCTCCCACGAAAAATCCGTATTCGTACCATTCCGTCCGTCAGTCCAAGCGATTCCGCAATTTCTCGGTTGGTGTAACCCATTGCCAAAAGGCGCAGTGGATCACGGTACATCGGCTTCATCTGCCCAATCAGTTCTGTCAGATGTTGGATGTTATCGGCACTGACTGCTGCATCATCTGGCACTGGGGCATTATCTGGTGCGTCCGGGACTTCTTCCAGTGGTTCTTCTCGCTGCTTGCGAAGCATATCGTATGCACGGCTTCTACTACAACTAACGAGATAAGCAGCGAGTTCGTGACAGTTTTCTCGATGAATTTTAGAAAAATTTTTGGCAACGTACAAAAACACCTCTTGCAGTACATCTTCTGCCAGATACGAATCGCCCATAATTTTGTAAGCGGTATGGTAGACCAGCCGTTTGTAGGTATTATATACATCTATAAATTGCTCTTCTTTGCTTTGATCGTCAAGAACAGCTAAGTACAGGGAAAGCAACACAATCACCTCCAACGGATTCGCATGGATTGGATGTAGTGTACCATGAACCAGCGAAAATGTCGAATGTTTTCCGTTCCGATCTGAACGAAGAACAGCCAGCATTATGACCTCACTTACCGTTGAGGCCGTTGCTGGCTGTTCGTTTGGTTTGAGATGTTTCCATCAAAATTGCAGAGCGCAACTGTCTTGAAGCTCTACCTTATATAAATAGAAGCGTTTCGAAAAAACGCGTAGCCTGCATCGGAACGGTGCAGAATAAAGGGGATTGGGCACAGCCCAACAAGCATTTTGCAAAGCAAAATAGCATTTGTATAGGCGAATGCCCTGCTTGCCGGTACAATGTCATCGATGAAACAAAAATAGTTTCATCAAGGACGGTTATATGGTTGTGCCGATTTCCAAAACATAGTAATATTGAAGTACTAACTGGGGCTGAAAGTGGCAAAACTGCTTGCTTGGTTTCCATTCAGGAATTACTAACAGCGTAGACCGTCCGTTCGCTTCGTATACCGTCAGCGTCACAAATTGACACCAATTTATCATTCTTCGCGAAGTATGTGCTAAAATCTCTTGACAGCATCTCACAAAATATGTTATCTTTTGTAAACATCCTTGAAAAGATATGACCTTTTCTGGGGACCGAACACAAACCGATTTTTCTCTGGAGGAAAGACCCATGAAACAGGAGATCATCCGCAAACTGAGCGCTGCCGTGGCCATGAGCCTCGTTGTTGGCGTCTCTCTGGCCGCCTGCGGCGGCGGCAGCAGCTCCACCGCCGCTGGTGTGACTAAGACCGGCTCTGCCGAAGGCTTTGGCGGTGCTGTCACCGCCACCCTGACCGTGGATGCCAACGGCACCGTTACCGACTGCAAGCTGGAAGGCGCACAGGAGACCGAGAGCATCGGCGGCGCTGCACTGGAAGAGCTGTCCAAGCAGGTCGTGGCCGCCAACGGCCCCGCAATCGATGGCGTTGCCGGTGCCACGGTGACCACCAAGGCCGTCCGGAAGGCCGTTGCCGCCGCACTGGGTGTGGAGCTGGCCGAAGAAGCCCCCGCCGACTCTGCTGCCGCAGCCCCCGCTGAGCCCGCCGCCATCGTCCCGGTGGAAGGCGGCATCCAGATCGGTCAGGCCTATGCTGCCGCCCACGGCACCAAGTGCTTCACCGAAGCGGTGGCTGTGGTGAAGGATGACGTCATCCTCGCCGCCTACCTCGACGATTTTCAGTTCACCAGCACCGATGCAGGCGTGACCGCCGTGCCCAACTCCGACTCCGACTTTGCCGCAGGCTACGCCGAGGGCAAGGTGCTGATGTCCAAGCGGGCCAACGCCGATTATTACAGCAAGATGATGGCTGAAAAGGGCGGCTCCACGGTCGCTCTGGATGCAAACTTCGACGCCATCCAGAACTTTGCCGTCGGCAAGACCATCTCCGAGCTGGAGGATGTAGCCGCCAAGGGTGCCGAGGCTGTGGACGCCGTCTCCGGCGCAACGCTGGTGGATACCGCCGGTTATCTCTCTGCCATCGTGGATGCCGCCAAAAATGCCCAGACCACGCAGGCCGTGGAGTTCAACGGCAGCTCCGAGGACCTGAAGCTGAATGTGGTCTATGGGGCTGCACACGGCACCAAGTGCTTCACCTCCGGCGCTGTCGCCACCGCCGGGGACACCATCGTGCTGAGCTACATTGACGAGTTCCAGTTTGCCGGTTCGGACGCCGGGGTCGTCGGTGTGCCCAACTCCGATTCTGACTTCGGCGCAGGCTACGCCGAGGGCAAGGTACTGATGTCCAAGCGGGTCAACGCCGATTACTACAGCAAGATGATGGCCGAAAAGGCTGGTTCCACCGTTTCGCTGGATGCCAACTACGACGCCATCCAGAACCACGTGAACGGCATGAGCATTGCCGACGCCGAGGCTCTGAGCAAAGATGAAAAGGCTGTGGACGCCGTTTCCGGTGCCACGCTGGTGGATACTGCCGGCTACGTTGGTGTGCTGGTGGATGCCGCAAAGTAAGGCAAGAAAAATAACGTTCCTCTGAACACAGCAGCGCCCGCCGGGAGATCTCCCGGCGGGCGCTGCTTATTTATTATATGTTTTATTGTATCCAGAACGGTTCGCCTAAACCGAGGGCCGCGCTGCGCGCTTCTGACGTTCCTTCTCCCTGTACATCCGGTCGTCGGCTTCGCGGAGGAAGGCGGGCAGGTCTTCGACCAACGACTGCCAAAACGAGCCGATGGCTGCATCCACCTGATGGCGGACCAGTGCCGCCCGCAGAGCTTCCACCTGCTGTTCAAATTTTTCCTGCGTGACCGGGCAGCAGATGACCACGAACTCGTCCCCGCCGATGCGGCAGGCTTCACCGGGGAACACATCGTTCAGCGCGTCAGCCACACGGCAGATCAGGGCGTCGCCCGCCGCATAGCCGAAGCAGTCGTTGCAGCGCTTCAAGCCGTTGAGATCCATATCACACCTCCATTTTTACACACTCGGCATAGGTCAGCGGGAACGAAGCTTTCAGGGCAGCGCTTTTCCGCACCGTCCAGCCGTTTTGCCGCAGGAAACGCAGGTATTCCTCGCTCGTCCATCTGCTGTGGAGAGGGAAGCCCGCCAGCTTCATGAAAAATGCCTTGACCTTGCCGGAAAACGAGTTTTCCGCGTGGGTGAAGGTCGGCGCGATGAGCACGCCGTCCTCTTTCAGCACCCGCTTGATTTCTTGTAGGGCTTTTTCCGGCTGCGGCACGATGTGCAGCGCATTGGACACGATCACCACATCAAAGGACTTATCCGCATAGGGAAGGCGGAACATATCCTGCACGGAAAAGTGCAGCTTGGCAGAGTGGTTATCACGCTTGGCCTCTGCAATCATCTCCGCGGAGGCATCCGTCGCCTCGATGTGCGCTGCCGCGTTCACAATGTGCTTTGCAATCAGTCCCGTGCCGGTCGCCAGCTCCAGCACCGTTTTGGCTTTCACCACCGGCCGGATCAGCTTATACATCTCTTCGTATGCCGCCCGATCCTTTCGCATAAAGCGGTCGTAACGACCGGCATTTTTGTCCCAGAAGGTCTTTCGTTCTTTCATAGCCGTTGCCCTTATCTCTTCTTTATTTTTTGCCGCATTGTGCCTCTCGGAAAGGATTCAAAGTGCCACTAAATTTTCCCTTGCAGGCATCTGTCCCGCCGCTCTCTGGCGTATTCCAGCAGTGCATTGCACGCCGGACAAAGCGCCTCACCCCTTGTCCCATGCACGCCACAACAATACCGGCGCACCATGAGGGTAACGGTTTCAATCTCCTTTTCCTTGTTCAAGTTCTGAAGTCTTTTCTGTTTTATACGCAGTTAGCACAATCTAACCGTCTGGTGGAAGAAAAGGCAGACCACCTGTATGCAGTCTGCCTTTTGCCTGATGCGAAAGCCCGCAGACGCGCGGGGCTTACAGCACCAGCGAGGGCGCGGTGTAGACCCGTGCCTTCAGCTCGCTGTTTAGCATATACAGCCCCTTGCTGTCACCGCCGAACAGCTCCATCTTGGTAATGAGGTCGGCGGCGTTCTTCTCCTCCTCGCCCTGTTCCTTGATGAACCAGTCCAGCGTCTGCATGGTACGGAAGTCCCTGACCTCGTGTGCGGCGGCGTAGATGGCATCGATGCTGGCGGTGACCAGCTTCTCGTGCTCCAGTGCCTTTTTCAGCGGGGTCATGTGGTCGCCTCGTTCCCACTCCGGCTTTGCGATAGCCTCAAAGGTGACGCCCTCGCCGTTATTCTGCAAATACTGATAAAACAGCATGGCGTGATCCCGTTCCTCCTGCGCCTGTACCCGGTACCAGTTCTCAAAGCCGTCCAGTCCGACGGCGGCGTAGTAGTTGGCAAAGTCCAGATACAGATAGGCGGAGTAGAACTCCTTATTGATCTGCTCGTTGAGCAGCTTAGATACGTTAGCGTTCATAATACTTCTCCTCCATAAGATTGTCTTTTTCCTGCTCCCGGCAGGGGGGCAGATATACCGTACCCAGAGCGATGCTGGGATGCTCCCTTTTCATCTCCAGGAACACCTGCTCCGCCGTGGGACGCTGCTGCAGCTCCGTTACGGCGGCCAATATCTCCTCTGCGTATTTTGGCATACCGCCAACTCTCCAAATGCAAAAATGAATCTTATTATTTTGCTTTTATTATACCTATATTTTTTTCTCTGTCAACAACCACAAAGGGCTTGTGCGCCAAAAGCTGCCTCGAAGTACCTTAACAGTTTTAACTGTATCTGTTATATTTCAATATAAACTGTATCAGCAGTAAACACAGTTGCATTGGAGGTTGATTATGCGTCAGATATTGCTTTTCGCGGCACTTGCCGCCGTGCTTGCACTGCTTCTGGTGAGCTGCGGGGGAACCAAGGACAAGCCGGTGCCGACAGAGGAGGACGCTCCCGGCAAGGCGGCGTATCATAAGATCAGCGCCGAGGAAGCCTATGAGATGATGATCTCGCAGGAGATCGTGGTGGATGTCCGCACCCGGGAGGAATACGATGGCGGGCATATTGAAAACGCCGTCCTTGTGCCCAACGAGAGCATCGGGAGCGAAATGCCCGAGACGCTGCCCGATAAGGAGGCGACGCTGCTGATCTACTGCCGCAGCGGCCGCCGCAGCAAGGATGCTGCACAAAAGCTGCTGGCGCTGGGGTATCAGAGCGTCTACGACTTCGACACGATCCTGATTGTCCAAACTCAATTCAAGGTCATGGTCGATGATGGGCAGCTTGAACCGGACGGACTTCAGCCACTGTCCATTAGGCTGGCGTTCCGGGTAGATCTGCACCTCGTCGATCAAAATTTCCACCAGTCTGCGGCGTTCCGCCTCGGTCATGGTGGCATAAAGCTTGTCAAAGCAAATCAGGATCTTATAGATGTTGTCGCCTGTGATTTTGTCGGCTTCAATGGCCTGCTTCTTTGCCCGGGCATCCATCAGTCCATTTTCCACCTCTTCGATTTTATCGTACATCTTATAAAGGCGGTCGTCAAGGTCAGATTTTCGGGCGATAAAGTGCCGGTCGTCCGGGTCAAGGCTGTCGATCTCCTCCATAAGCCGGGATTTTGTGGAGTAGTGCTGCCGTAGCTGCTTCTCATAGGCGGCGATCTCCTGCTCAATGGCAGTGGTATCTACCTTCATGTGTAGACCTTGGTCTTTTCTGCTGCCATTTCCAGCACTTCCCATTCGTACCGTCTTGTTCGGAATAGACTTTGCAAGCAAAGTCGTGTGCCAAAGGGCGCTGCTCTCGCCTGTCGGCTCGGTCAAGCGCTTCAAAATGCAACGCATTTTGAGGTCGCCACTGGCGACCCGCGCCCCTTTGGATTCTCCGTTCACATTGTCCTACGGACGATGTGATTTTATTGTTGTAGCGATTCGCTTCATCCCGGTTTCGTCCCGGTTTGCAGAATGCCCTTGCAATCCGAAAGAAGCCGTGCTATAATGCCGCTGTAATTGAATCATAAATCTTCAGGGCAGGGTGTGATTCCCTACCGGTGGTACAGCCCACGAGCCGTAAGGCATGATTCGGTGAAACTCCGAAGCCGACAGTACAGTCTGGATGAAAGAAGATATCAAGTGCAGAACCCGTACGGTCCTGCGCTTGTGGAGGCTGCTCTGGGATGCGTTTGCATTCTGGAGCTTTCTTTTTTGCACAAGGATCCCTTGTGTTTTTTCGGCTTGCCCTGAACGTTTTTGTTCAGGGCTTTTTCTTTTGGAGGCAACACGATGAACGACAAAGACTATATGCGTCTGGCTTTGCAGCTTGCAAAAAAGGGCTGCGGGTGGACATCGCCCAACCCGATGGTGGGTGCCGTGGTCGTAAAAGAGGGCAGGATCATCGGACAGGGCTGGCACCAGAAATACGGTCAGGCTCATGCGGAGCGCAATGCGCTGGCATCCTGCACCGAAGATCCGCAGGGAGCGACCCTGTATGTGACATTGGAGCCGTGCTGCCATTACGGAAAGCAGCCGCCCTGCGTGGATGCGATTCTGGACGCGGGCATTCACCGGGTGGTCGTGGGTTCTGCTGACCCGAATCCGCTGGTGGCTGGAAAAGGAATTGCAATCCTGCGCGCACACGGCATAGATGTGACCGAAAATGTTCTGCAAGAGGAATGCGATGCGCTGAACAAGGTGTTCTTCCACTATATCACCACAAAACGCCCCTTCGTTTCCATGAAATACGCCATGACGATGGACGGAAAAATCGCCACATACACAGGCGCTTCCAAATGGATCACCGGGGAAATTGCCCGGAATCATGTTCAACGGCAGCGACACCGATTCCGCGGCATTATGGTGGGAGTCGGAACCATTCTGGCAGATGACCCGCTGCTGACCTGCCGGATAGAGGGTGGCCGTGATCCTGTCCGGATCATCTGCGATACACATTTGCGGACACCGCTGCAATCACAGGTGGTCATGACCGCCAAACAGGTCCCCACCATTCTTGCGACCTGCTGCGGCGACCCAGAGAAGCAGGCGGCATATCAACAGGCCGGGTGCCGGATTCTTTTTCTGGAAGAGCAATGCGGTCATGTGAATCTTCTGCAACTGATGGAACAGCTGGGGCAGGAGCAGATCGACAGCATTCTGCTGGAAGGCGGCGGAACCTTGAACTGGTCTGCACTGGAAAGTGGCATCGTGCAACAGGTACAGGCTTACATCGCCCCGAAGCTGTTTGGGGGGAGGGATGCCAAAACGCCCATTGAGGGTGCAGGTGTCCCGCTTCCGGATGCTGCATTCCGCCTGAAGAACAGCCGATTGGAACAGCTTGGCGAAGATTTCCTGATCGAAAGTGAGGTGGAGTACCCGTGTTTACCGGAATCGTGGAAGAAGTCGGAACAATAAAATCCATCAATCGGGGACAGCATTCCGCCGTACTGACGGTTCGTGCAAAAACGGTTCTGGAAGAAACCAGGATCGGCGACAGCATCGCCGTCAACGGCATCTGCCTGACCGTCAGGCAGCTCTTCCCGGATGGCTTTGCTGCGGATGTCATGCACGAGACCTTGAACCGCTCTGCGCTTGCGCAGCTCACCGTTGGAAGTGCTGTCAATCTGGAACGTGCCATGCCGGCCAACGGACGTTTTGGCGGACACATCGTAGCAGGCCATGTGGATGGCGTCGGACGTATTGCCAATATCCGAAAAGACGATACGGCCATCTGGTACACCATTCATGGGGATCCTGCGATCCTTCGCTATGTCGTTGAAAAAGGCTCTATCACAATAGACGGTATCAGCCTGACCGTGGCCGCGGTGGAACCTACGGGCTTTTCCGTGTCCACGATACCGCACACCGTCTGTCAGACGAACCTGAACCAGCGGCACAAAGGGGATTTTGTCAATCTGGAAACCGATGTTATCGGAAAATATATCGAGAAGCTGCTTCCATCAGAAGCACCGAAACAAAACACGCTCACAAAAGAAATACTGCTGCGCTGCGGCTTTTAAGGAGAGTTTAGGATGAACTTCAATACCATTCCCGAAGCTTTGCAAGACCTGAAACAAGGAAAAATCATTCTGGTAACGGATGACCCCGACCGTGAAAACGAGGGGGACTTCATCTGTGCTGCCGAATTTGCCACCACTGAAAACATCAACTTTATGGCGACCCACGGCAAAGGTCTGATCTGTATGCCGATGTCCGAGGCTTTCGTCCAGAAGCTGCAATTTCCGCAGATGGTGCAGCATAATACCGACAACCATGAAACGGCATTTACGGTGTCCATCGACCACGTTTCTACTTCTACGGGCATTTCTGCCGCAGAGCGTTCCATTACGGCGATGGCTTGTGTGGACGACCACGCAAAAGCAGAAGATTTCCGCAGACCGGGCCATATGTTCCCCCTTCTGGCAAAAAAGAACGGTGTACTGGAGCGCAACGGTCACACGGAAGCAACCGTTGACCTGTGCCGTCTGGCAGGGCTGAAAGAATGCGGCCTGTGCTGCGAGATCATGCGGGAGGATGGCACGATGATGCGCACCGCTGAACTGGCAAAGCTGGCAGAGCGTTTCCAGATCAAATTCATCACCATCCGTGATTTACAGGAGTACCGCAAGTGTCGCGATAAACTGGTCGATCAGGTAACGGCGGTGAACCTGCCCACCAAGTATGGCACTTTCAGAGCTTATGGTTTTGTGAGCCGCCTGAACGGAGAGCATCACATTGCACTGGTAAAAGGTGACATTGGCGATGGAAAGGATATTCTGTGCCGCGTCCACTCGGAATGCCTGACAGGAGATACATTTGGCTCTTTGCGTTGTGACTGCGGCCAGCAGCTGGCCGCCGCCATGACACAGATCGAAAAAGAAGGCCGGGGCATCCTGCTTTATATGCGGCAGGAAGGCCGGGGCATCGGTCTGATCAACAAGCTGCGTGCCTATGAGCTTCAGGAGCAGGGCATGGATACGCTGGAAGCCAATCTCGCTCTGGGGTTCCATGGAGATGAACGGGAGTATTATCTCGGCGCACAGATCCTCCGGGAACTTAGCGTAAAAAGCCTGCGCCTGCTTACCAATAACCCAGACAAAGTATATCAGCTCTCCGAGTTTGGGTTGGAGATCTCCCAGCGCGTACCCATTCAGATGACGGCGACCCCGTATGACCTGTTTTACCTGAAAACGAAGCAGGCACGGATGGGACATCTTCTGGAATATTAACAACGAAAGAGGTATTTAAAAATGAAAACATTTGAAGGCAAGCTGGTTTCTCAGAACATCAAGGTCGGTATCGTAGCTGCCCGCTTCAACGAATTTATCACGTCCAAACTTCTGAGCGGAGCAATGGATGGTCTGTTCCGGCACGATGTGCAGGACGCTGATGTTCATGTTGCATGGGTTCCGGGTGCTTTTGAGATCCCACTGGTTGCCTCTAAAATGGCAAAAAGCGGAAAGTATGATGCTGTGATCTGCCTTGGTGCAGTGATTCGCGGTTCTACCAGCCATTACGACTATGTGTGCAATGAGGTTTCCAAAGGCATTGCCACGGTCTCGCTGGAAAGCGGGGTTCCCGTCCTCTTTGGTGTTCTGACCACCGAAAACATCGAGCAGGCCATCGAGAGGGCAGGCACCAAAGCAGGTAATAAAGGCTATGACTGCGCAGTCAGTGCCATCGAGATGGTAAACCTGCTCCGGGAGATGGATACCGCCGCAGAGTAAAATACACGCAGGAGTTTGTCATGATCGTTATAAAGACCCGACAGCCTGACCCAGAATTGGAGCAGAAGATCCGGATGCTTCTGGAACGAGAGCACATCGAGGCAGAGCAAATATCCATTGATTCATGGGAGAAGTTGGTTCTTCCGGGGCTTACACTGGATGGAATGACCCACGAAGTGTCGTGCAACGGCAGAAAAGTCTCCCTTACACGACTGGAGTTTGATCTGCTGCTGATACTTGCTTCCCATGAAGGACAAATCTTCTCAAAAGAAGAGCTTTTTCGTGCTGTGTGGGGACAAAACTGTGACGACACCTTAAAGGTCGTGGCAAATACCGTTTCCAATCTGCGAAAGAAGCTGGCCGGCTGCGGCAGCTTTATCCGCACTACCCACGGCGGCTATACTTTTGTAAGCCAAAAGGAGAACGACCCGGCATGACCAGGATCTTATTTATTTGTCTCGGAAATATCTGCCGAAGCCCGATGGCCGAATCTATAATGAAAGACCTTACGTCCAAGGCAGGACTTTCCGAGCAATTTGAAATTGCGTCAGCCGCCACCAGTGCATGGGAGATCGGAAATCCGGTCTATCCTCCTGCACGGCAGAAGCTGGAAGAACATGGCATCGACTGCACCGGCAAGACCGCCCGGCAGATGACCCGGCTGGATTATGCACGGTATGATCATCTGATTGGCATGGATGAAAGTAATCTGTGCGACATCCTGCGGATTGTCGGCGGAGACCCACAGCATAAAGTCTCGCTGCTGATGGCGCATACGGATCATCCCCGTGAAGTGGCAGACCCATGGTTCACAGGAGATTTTGAAGCCACATGGCGGGATGTGCTGGAAGGGTGTACGGCATTGCTTGAGGAACTGCGATCATAACAGATTATCATAAAAACGGACGGATGTCTGCCAGTTGACAGACATCCGTCTATTTTTTTATTTCAAATCATCTTAAAATACTTCAGTGCCTCCCGGATGGCTTTTTCCTTCTCCGGCGGGCACTTGAGCTGCTTGGGGTTCTCAGCCTTAGGCTTGTTGTAGTTTTGCCGCTCCTTGATGCCGCACTTGCGCTTGACCTGTGCAATATAGAGGTTGCTCACGTTCAGACCGGTGTGCTCCTTGACGTACTCCCGGATCTCTTCATAGGTAGCCTTGTTCTCCGCAGCAGTCACGTCCAACTCATCCATCTTCAGGTCTACCGTGATCTTCTGGTAGACATCTAGTTTGGACAAAGCGCATACCGTCTCGGCGGTGTCATCGACTGGCCCTACGAGCTTGTGAAGGAGGGATGATTGTGGACAGTTCTTTTAATCTGGCCGTCCATGCGCTGGTCTGCCTGAGCCACAGTGGACGCTCCCTCAGCAGCGAAGTGCTGGCGGAGAACATCTGCACCAATCCCACCCGCGTCCGCCGGGTGCAGGCGGTGCTGAAAAAGGCGGGAATAGTGGAGACCCGGGAGGGCTTGGACGGCGGCTATCCGGGAAACGCTGGCGCAGTGAGGGCGTGGCTATGGAGCAGATCTATGATACGCTTCCATGTAGCACACTTCGTGTCTCTTTAGAAACCGAGGGTAACGGTCAAAGCCATCCGTTTGCACCATGGTCAAAATGCAAAAAGCGCAGCCGCAGATATTCTCTGCGGCTGCGCTTCGATCCATTTTCAAAGCTTCGGCATCACTCAACGCCATATTGTTGTCTAAATAAATCAGCGACGATGTTTTGCTTTTGAGGCATCGGGCGGCCGGACGAAGCCAGACTCGCCGCCTACTCCGCGCAGAGCTCAGCCACCAGAGCGTCCATCTGCGCTTCGCTGGTTTGGTTCAATGCACCACGCAGAGACACTACCGTTTCGTAAAGGTGGATATCCTTCATCTCCTCCAGTTTGGTGCGCATCAGCCGCGCGGCAGCAGGTGCCCAAGAGCCGTTTTCAATAAGACCAACCCGGCGGTTCCGGAATCCCTTTGTCTGTAAATGTTCCAAAAACTCCTTCATGGGCGGAAACAGTCCTCCGTCATAGGTGGAGCAGGCCAACACCAGTTTCCCACAGTAGAATGCGCTGGTCACGGCATAGGAAAGGTCTGTTGCCGTCAGATCGCACATGGTGACTTGCGCACCTTTTCCCTCCAGCTTGCTCTTGAGGGCCTCCGATGCGTATGCGGTATTTCCATGGATGGACGCGTGGACGATCAGGATGCCCTCCGGTTCTTCCGGTTTCCATTGTGACCAGAGATCATAGAGCCGCAGATACTCTCCCAAGTCTTCTGTGAGCATGGGGCCATGGAGCGGGCAGATCGTTTTGATCTCCAGCGCGGAGATTTTTTTCAGCAGCGCCTGCACCTGTGCGCCATACTTTCCGACGATGTTGTAATAATACCGCCGGGCCTGCGGCGCCCAGGGGGCACGGGCAGTCCGTTCCAGTGAACCGAAGCGGCCGAAGGCATCCGCCGAGAACAGGATCTTTTCCTCCTCTTCATACGCTGCCATCACCTCCGGCCAGTGTACCATCGGCGCCAGCAGAAAGCGCAGCCGGTGCAAGCCCAAGGAAAGCGTATCTCTTTCGCCAACCTCCAGCATACGGTCTTCCGACAATGCACCTGTGCCGAAGAACTGCTTGATCAGGGTAAATGTTTTCGCGTTTCCCACAATCTTCATCTCCGGGTACTTTTGTGCCAGTCGCATGAGGCTGCCGGAATGATCCG